>Ga0105155_1000204_pt1 | contig 20266 bp, 18 predicted proteins | sample SSWtaG_2_FD_89589 | JGI IMG/M metagenome (GOLD analysis project Ga0105155, IMG submission 89589) | Hot spring microbial communities from Sandy's Spring West, USA to study Microbial Dark Matter (Phase II) - SSWsed_130316 | ecosystem: Environmental > Aquatic > Thermal springs > Hot (42-90C) >...
CCTTAAAGGCATCTTTAGTTTCTTCCCAGTCCTCTTTATTAATCATGCGAAAAACCTCCTTTATTTTGGGATTACTGTCCTCCATACCTTCAAGGTCAAACTATGATCTTAAATTGCTTTAAATCTTTATATGCGCAATAGTCATAGATTTTTACTCCCTTAACAACTCGCGTTATTATGTCTTTTTCACTCGGCCAATCCGGTTTAAGGCCCATGTTAAGTGACTTAAATAGCCCTAGAAGCTGACCGAATATTACGTCTACTATAGGCCTACAGTAGTCGGGAATCACGCTGTCGATATCAATTATATAATTGGTGTAACGCTCAATATATTCATCCGCTCCGCAGCAAACAGCAATCCTCTTTAAGCCCAAGCCTTTACTATGAAGGTCCTCCATTAAGTCGGTTTCGTAACGCCTAACGAATGGATTTGATGAGACGAAATACACAACTATTGTTTCGTCATCTATGGCGACTTCAGGACCATGCCTAATACCAAGATAAGAATCAAATTTGCATATAACTCGACCAGCAGTTAATTCTTGAAGTTTTAAGTGTGATTCAGCAGCGCATCCATAAAGTGGGCCAGTACCGAGAAAGAAGGCCCTTTTAAAGTCTAGTTCAGCTATTTCTTCAATAAGGCTAGAGCATTCCTTGAGCATTTTTTCAGCAGCCACTGAAGCGTCACGAATTATCCTCTCATATTCCTCTAATTCCCATAAATACGCTAAAAATTGAGCAAACATAAGCATCGTTGTAAATGAGGATGTCATTGCAAGCCCTTTATCATTAGCATCTTCTGGAAGTACTATGCGCAAGACATTTTTCTCACCTTTACTTTCGCTTCTACTTTTCAAAGATACAAGTCTTCCATGTTTATTGCACGTAACAATTATGTGATTGATTCTTCTAAGAATTTTATCTGATAAAAGAAAAGCTCCTAATATTTCCGGGCTTTCTCCTGACCTAGAGAAATAAATCATTGTTGTATTCAAATGGTTGAGAAAAAACGACTCAAAAGATGTAACGATTTCTGTGCAAGCCTTTGATTCAACATCTACATTCCACATTATCCTTAATAGATCCTCACAACATAAGCCAATAAAATGCGATGATCCCGCACCTGATAAAATCACTCTACTATTATTCTTCTCTGATAAAACTTTGTTTTCAATGAAGTCTCTAATATCATTTAATTTATCCTTCAGAAGATTAAAGCTTTTAATCCACAATTTTGGTTGCTGCATTACTTCTCTTAACGTATACTTTATACCTTTAGTCTCAAGCTCTTCATCTTTGAGGGAAGTTAGCTTAAAAATGCTCATAGAATCACCCGTGTGTAACGGTGTCCCTAAAAAGAGTTAAATTCTCTCATAAATTTTAATGCTTCCTCCTCAGTTATTTTCCCTCAGCTCCACCAATGTAGAGACATGCAAGAGCACCAACAGCGTTCGCAAACCTTAAAGATTCCTTAAAATCTCTCTCTTTGTGCACAAAATAATATATGAAACCAGCATCAAAAGAGTCGCCAGCGCCAGTTGTATCAACAGGTTTTATCTTAAAGGCTTTAACACTAACTATCTCATTATTTGCTATACCAATCGCGCCGCGGGCACCACACTTAATGACCACAGTATTAACTTTTGAGCCAATTTTCTTTAGGGCTTCTATCGAATCTGCCGATTTTGTTATACTAAATGCCTCGCTATCATTAGGCAAGAAAATGTCAACATAATCAAGGACGTCCCATATCATTTCATATCGTCCCTCTGGGTCGCATTGCGGATCTAGGGATGTAGTTAACCCCTTTCTTTTTGCCTCAGCAAATATGTCGCGGAGAGCAACTAATAACTTCGGTTGGAGATATATTGATGAAACATGTAAATGATCGTACTCATAGAAGATTTCAGTTTTAATGTCAGATGGTTCAAGTGCACCTATGCTGCCCATAAATGTTATTAGTGCTTTATTATCTGGATAAGTTAACGAGACTGTTACACCAGTTCTAAGATCATCTTCGATAATAACTTTATTAACCCCCACACCATTCAGCTTAAGCGTCTCCAGAACAATTAATCCGTTCGCATCCCTTCCAATCTTACCAATTATATCAACTTTCGCACCCAACTGGGATAGTCTACAAGCGAAAATGGATGCTGAACCACCAAGCAATGTCCTAATGTCTTCACAGAGAATTTCCCGCCCGAGCTCTGGGAACTCTCTCATTCCACTGATTATTATGTCAACGTTTAAGTCTCCTATAACAAGAGTCTTCTTCAAATAAACGCCTCCTATACTCTACATTACGTTTTCGAGAACGCATAAATGTTATTTTCTAGAGCATTATAGGACATTTCCACTCATCTCAGGTTTTTAAAGGCAATTCCATGCTCCACTCACACAACTTTTAAATCTCCCGAAGAATATAAAATGAAAAGATTCCGATGTGGATTTTAATAAGTGGCGGTTTTGGGAAACTTGTCGCTCTTAAATATTCGACTCTGGCTATTTTAAGCGTCTTTTTTGTTGAAGCATTTTTAGGTTTGGCTACTGGTAGCTTAGCGATATTAAGTGATGGAATGCACGCCCTATTTGACACTCTATCATCGTTCATGCTCTTTATCTCCGTGAGCATATCGCTCAAGCCCCCGGATGAAGATCATATGTATGGGCATGAGAAATTTGAGCCTTTAGGGGGCTTAATAGGTGGCTTCGCACTAATAGTTTTAGCTGGAGCGATAGCTGTTGAAGCCATTTCAAAGATTATTAATGGTGAGCCTAGCATAAACTTAGATTTCAGTTCAGTGGGATTTATCGCGCTCGGTTACACTCTATTTATTGATACATTGAGAATATTCGTCTTTTCTAAGTTTATATTCGAGGACAGAGGCCCCACAATTAAGGCCGGTTTTTACCACGCCTTCTCAGATTTAAGCTCAACTTTAATTGCATTACTAGGATATTGGCTCTCAATATACGGGATATTTTATGGGGATTCTTTAGCCGCCCTAATATTAAGCGCCATACTAATTTTCCTGAGCATCAGATTCGCATGGAATAATATGATGGAGCTCAGCGATATAGCGCCAAAAGAAGCCGTTACTAAAGTTAAAGAGGAGATATCCAAGGTTGGTAAAGGTTTACTCACGTATGAAAATTTGAGAGTCAGAAGAACAGGTGAAAAAACTTTTGTTAGAGCGACACTCAAAGTCCCAGATTACATGAGCCTAGATGAAGCTCATGATATCACGACTAAAATAGAAAATAATATTGTGAAGGCTCTTGGAAACGCTGATGTATCTTTCCATATTGAACCTACTGGTATAAGGGGCATGGCAACAGAAAAATTCATTGAAGAGATCGTAGGTAGAATCGAGGGTGTAATAGGAGTTCATGATGTAAACGTAACCCATCATAATGGAAGAGTTTATATTACATTACATGTGCAAGTTGAGCCGATGATGCCTCTCGGCGAAGCCCATGCCCTAGCTGAGAAAATTGAGGAGACAATATCTAAGAACATGAGCAACACTGGCAATATACTCGTTCATATAGAACCCTCAAACATTGAGCTAAAGAGGGGCCACATAATGGACGATAAAGAGATAAACGATCTCGTAAAGATGGTCACCGAGAAATATAGGAATGATCTAAGGATTAAGCGCGTGGTAACTTATATTGCTAATGGAAAGCGTTATTTGGGTATTGAGTGTATCTCTGAAAGGGAAATTCCAGTGGAAGAAGCGCACAAAATATCTTCGGAAATAGAGAACGCTATAACGGAAAAAATATCTAATATATCCGTTACAGTACACATGGAAGCCAATAAATCATGTAGGGGTAAGAATTAATTTAACGTTTAGAGATGTAGGACTTTGAAAATCGTGAAAAATTAAAATACTAAAGACTGAGGGGTGTTGGCATTCTTAATTTCATCGCCAAATTTGGTTATTAAAGAGTTGGATTAAAGCCCTAAGAACCTTTTTCTCTCCTAAGGGATTAAAAAGAGGAGATTAGCGTTCTCTTTTTATATCCTTTTATGCACCCAATTTTTATCTCTCGTGCTAGCTCAGCTATTTTTGGAAGTGCCTCAAACGGATTATTCATTTTCTTCACGTATATCTTCGCATAAGCACTTCCCACAACAACGCCATCTGCACCAGCTATCACCATCGTCTCAGCATGCTCCCGCCTTGATATGCCGAAACCAGCCATAAGCGGGATACTACTAAATGACTTAACAATTTTAATTAATTTGAGAGCAGCATCCATCTTCTTTAACCTTGAACCCGTAACGCCCTCAAGACTTATAAGGTAAATTAACCCTGACGCTGCTTTAAGAATCTCATGGAGCCGCTGCTGCGAGGTTGTGGGAGCCACCTGAAGGATTAGATGTAACCCTTTTTTAGATGCTAATTGTATGTAGGGTTTAGCTTCTTTAAAGGGTAGATCGGGGATTAGAATCCCCTGCGCATCAGCATCTTTTATTCTATCAAGGAAATTCTCAAAGCCCATAACGTATGGTATATTGAAATAAGTGGTAACAATTATTGGAACATCTACACCATTATTTCTAAGTTTTTTAATGCCCTCCACACATTTTTCCGGAGTTATCCCAGCGTTAAGGGCTCTTTCACATGCCGCTTGAAAAATAGGTCCGTCAGCTATTGGATCCGAAAATGGTATGCCAAATTCAATGATGTCAGCACCATTCTTCACTAAGGTTTCAATAAGTTTTATTGAAAAGTCTTCACAGGGATCACCATAGTACACATGGGCCATGTGCGCGCCTTCTTGGCGATCTTTAAGCTCATTAAACTTTTCTTCAAGAAGATCCATAGAAATACCTCAAAATCGTCTCTATATCCTTATCGCCTCTTCCAGAAAAGTTTATTACAACAATGTCATCTGGGCTAAATTCTTCTGGATGATTAAGCACATAGGCTATGGCGTGGGCTGTTTCCAGCGCTGGGATAAGCCCCTCAGTTTTACACATCACTTTTACGGCCTCAAAAACCTCGTGGTCAAATGCGTAGCATGGTTTAACTCGCCCGATCTCACATAAGTAAGATATTTCCGGACCCCTCCCAGGGTAATTTAGTCCAGCAGCCCTAGTCTTAGAGGGTTTAATCTGCCCGTAATTATCTTGCATAACTATACATAGGCTTCCATGCAGGACGCCGGGACTACCAAGATGAAACGCCGCTGCGCTGTTTTCAGCTCCTAAATCTTTGCCTCCACCCTCAACAAAATAAAGCCTAACACCACGTTCATCTATGAATGGCCTAAAGGCTCCTAAGGCATTACTCCCACCGCTTCCACAAGCCACTATGGCATCTGGAAGCCTTTCCTCCTTCTCTAGAATCTGCTGTTTAATCTCGTTGCCTATAACGCTCTGAAAGGTTGCTACAATTGTTGGAAATGGATGCGGACCTACTGTTGATCCAACAAGATAATGAGTTGTTCTTGAACATTTAGCCCATTCTCTAAGGGCTTCTGAAACAGCATCCTTCAGAACACCTGCGCCGGCCTTTACAGGCTTAATTTTCGCACCTAACAGCATCATCTTTTTGACGTTTAGTGCTTGCCGCTCGATATCCTTAACGCCTATAAAGATCTCAGTCTTAAGGCCGCAAATATTTCCAGCCATAACAGTAGCTAAGCCATGCTGTCCAGCGGCGGTCTCAGTTATTAAGCGTTTCTTACCCATCATCTTTGCCAGCAGCGCTTGCCCAAGAGCGTTATTAAGCTTATGTGATCCCCCGCAAAGCAGATCTTCCCTTTTGAGGTAAACTTTAAAGCCAACATGTTTACTGAAGTTCCTAGCATAATAGAGCGGCGTAGGCCTACCGCCATAGTCCCTTAACAGATCGTGAAACTCTTTTTGAAACCTCTCACTAGGGTAGATTCTTTCAAAAGCTTCCTCGAGCTCTAGAAGCGCATGCATCAGAATCTCGCTCACGTACATTCCACCGAATCTTCCAAACCTTCCCTTCTCCATGGGGATCACCTCCTTAAAGATTGGAGCCGCAGTAATCATCTTCAAGCATAACTCTCTTAGCCTCTTTAATGAAAGTCTCTATTTTCACGTGATCTTTAATCCCAGGGCTTGACTCAACACCTGTGGAGACATCCACTGCATATGGCTTAACAACCTTTACGGCCTCCGCAACGTTACTTGGGTTAAGGCCGCCAGCAAGCACTAGCGGCTTAGGATAAATAGCATCCCTCATGATCTTACTTATACTCCAATTATGAGTCACTCCAGTTCCGCCGAGCTTACCGGCAACACTCGAGTCCACTAAGACACCATCGAAGTACGCAGCCTCAATGATAGCTCTTTTAATAGATTCGGCTCCGATAACTGGCATAGCTCTAACAATTTTTGTCTTCGGCAATCTTCTTTTAATAAGCCTTAAATCTAAAGATTCCCCATGAACTTGAATGATATCTGGTTTTAAGTACGAGTAAGTTTCTAATATTTCCTCAATACTTTTAGGCACCATAACTAGCACGCTCCTGACACCCTCTGGAACAAGATCGAATAGTTGTTTAGCTCTCTCCAGACTTATGCTTCTAGGTGATGGTGTGAAGCCAACTACGAAGCCTACCATGTCCGCGCCAAGTTTACAGGCAGCTTTTAGGTCCTCCTCCCTTGTTATGCCACAGATTTTCACCTTAACGCTTCTCATAGAGCTGAAACCAGCTCCCTAACTTTTCCTTTAACATCATCAGCCAGCATTATTGCTGAGCCAATAAGAAAAGCCCTTACACCATAACTCCGCAGAATACGAATATCCTCAGCTGACTGTATTCCACTTTCACTAACTATAATCTTGTCGTAAGCACCTACGCCGGACAATATGTCTTTCGTTGTGTTTAAGTCTACCTTAAGAGTACTTAAGTCCCTATTATTGACGCCTATCATGTCAGCATCGACCTCAATCGCAGATAAAAACTCCTCTTTAGTATGTACTTCAAGGAGGACCTCTAAGCCTTTTGAGTGGGCAAGATTGATGAAATCTTTAAGGGAGTATTCCACATAACCTCTCCTAAAAACTGAGTAGATTAGCAGAATAGCATCCGCACCAATATTGGCAGCAGTCTCAATTTGAATGGGATCAACAATGATATCCTTCATTAGTATGGGTAATTTAACATTGCGCTTAACATCAGCTAAGCCGATAAGGGAGCCGCCAAAGTGTTTTGGTTCAGTGAGCACAGAGATTCCAATAGCACCTCCATCCTCAATCTCTCTAGCTAACTTAGCTATATTCGTTATTTGTCTTAGCCTTCCATATGATGGAGAGACTGGCTTAACCTCCGCTATTATTGGCGCACGCGGGCAACTGATTATGGATCCCCTTAAACTCATTTTGGTGGAGACGCTTTCCACCTTAAAGTTAATGTTATAGTATCCGCTGCGCACGGTTTCCAACGCGTCTTTAACTAGAACCTTAAGGAAATCAGCCATATTTTCTTTCAAGCTCCTCAATCTTCTCAATACGGCTTCCATCATAAAATTTTATGAGCTCCCTAAGCTTCCTGTAAGCGGCTCCACTATCTATGGACTCCTGCGCCAATTCCACACCATATTTGAAATCATCCGCCATTCCGCCTACAATGATCCCAGCCGCCGCATTAACGGCCACTATATCCCTCTTTGGATCTCCAGCTTTAAAGTGCCCAAAAAGTATCTTAAATAATATTTCAGCGCTTTCTTCAGGACCTTTTCCAGAAATATGTTCAACACTAGTTCTTTTTATGCCGAAACTCTCGGGGGTGACTTTAAAGGTCTTTATATCACCTTTTTTAAGCCACGCTATCAATGTACTCCCTATTGTTGAGATTTCGTCTAAACCGTCTAAACCATGTACAACCATAGCCTCATCTAATCCTAGCCCCCTAAGCACATAGGCTATCTTTTCCACCAGCCCTACTTCACAAACACCTATTACTTGAGCAGATGGCATTGCCGGGTTAATTAGCGGGCCAAGGATATTGAATACTGTTCTTACTCCAATTTCCTTTCTTGGAACTGCCGCATGCTTCATTGCTGGATGGAATAATGGGGCAAATATAAATCCTATACCGATTTCCTCGATAGCTCTCTCCACAATATTCTGTGGGACATTTAGATTTAATCCCAGATATTCTAGCACATCAGCGCTCCCACACCTACTTGTAAAAGAGCGGTTCCCATGTTTAGCTACCGGTATACCAGCACCCGCAACAACAAAAGCTGCTGCAGTGCTTATATTGAACGTTTTTATTTTATCCCCTCCGGTTCCACACGTATCTATGAGACGCCCCCTCACCTTTGGATTTAGTCCAGTACAGAAACCCCTCATAGCTGTAGCGAAGGCCATAATTTCCTCAACGGTTTCCCCCTTCATCCTTAAAGCTACTAGAAAAGCAGCAATTTGTGAGGGTGTAGCATTTCCAGACATTATTTCTTTCATAGATATGTATGCTTCTTGATAGGATAAATTCAGCCCCATAACCGCTTTTTCGATAGCTTCCCGTATCATCATTCATCATCCCTCAAGAAAATTCTTTAGAATATCTTTGCCCTGCTCGGTTAGTATTGATTCAGGATGAAATTGCACACCTTCGATGGGGTAAAGTTTGTGACGGACACCCATAATTTCACCATCATCAAGGGATACGGCGGTTATCTTAAAGCATTCAGGAAGTGTGGAGCCGTCCACGACGAGTGAGTGATAGCGCATAGCTTGAAATGGATTCTTTATCCCCCTAAACACACCTTCCCCATCATGCTTTATTATGCTCGTTTTTCCATGCATCACTCTCTTAGCTCTTACAACTCTACCACCAAAAGCCCAAACTATTCCTTGATATCCAAGACAAACCCCTAAGGTTGGAATCTTTTGACTTACACTCCTTAAAATATGCAGGCAAACACCAAAGTATTTTGGCTTCTCAGGGGTGCCTGGGCCAGGTGATATAACAATTCTATCTGGCTTAAGTCTCAACGCTTTTCTAACAGTTATTTGATCATTTCTATAGACTATGGGCTTCGCGCCTAGCTCGCCAATATATTGAGCAATATTATAGACGAAAGAGTCATAGTTATCAATAATAAGAACCCTCATGATCAATGAGCACCCTCCTCTGAGGCAAATTGTAATGCCCTTAGTAAAGCAGAAACCTTATACTCCGTCTCAAACCACTCCTTTTCTGGAACAGAGTCGGCTACAATACCAGCCCCAGCTTGAATGTAAGCGCGACTCCCCTTAGCAATCAGCGTTCTAATTGTTATTGCGAAGTCTGAATTTCCATTGTAGGAGAAGTAGCCCACGGCCCCAGCGTATGGTCCTCTCCTAACTGGTTCAAGCTCCTCAATTATCTCCATTGCTCTAACCTTTGGAGCGCCGGAAACAGTCCCGGCTGGAAAGACCGCTTTTAACGTATCATAACAGCTATAGCCGCGCCTAAGCGTTCCAACAACTCTTGAAACAATGTGCTGAACGTGGCTGTATTTATGGACCATCATAAATTCGGGCACGTGTACCGACCCAAATTCAGAAACTTTTCCAATATCATTTCTCGCCAAATCTACAAGCATCGCATGCTCAGCGCGCTCCTTAGGATCGCAGAGAAGCTCTCGTGCTAAAACCTCATCCTTAAATGGATCATCCCTAACGCGTGGTTTTGTACCAGCTATTGGAAAAGTTTCAATAATTCCATTTTCCACCCTCACTAGCATCTCAGGACTCGATCCTACAATTTGATGCTTTCCCATTTTCAAGAAGAACATGTAGGGTGATGGATTAACCTCGCGTAAAACAGCATAAAATGGAAGCAAGCTTCCATGGAATTTCAACTCATATCGCTTAGAAAGCACTACTTGAAATATGTCGCCGGAGAATATGTACTCCTTAGATTTTGCAACGATTTCCTCAAACTCTTCCTTTTTTAGGTTCACTCTTAAATCTGTGTAGGAGAGGGGTTCAGGATCATAGTTTTTCTCAATTATAGTTTCTATCTCTTTTAGGCGGCTTTCATTAAAATGATAATAGAAAACCTCGCCCGTCTTATGGCTAAAAATTATTCCATCATCGTATATGGCCATTTCCAGATCGGGAAAATTAATGTCGTCTACAGCGCGCTCCGGCAATTTCTCCCAGTACCTAATGGCATCATAGGAAATATAGCCTACAGCTCCTCCAATAAATCTGAAACTACACTGAATATTACGCTCTCCGCCCACGATCTTCTTAACTGGCAATAAGGGATCACTAACAGGAAAACTTTCTTTCTCATCCCTCACCCTATCGTAAATATCAACAATACCATCCTTCACGCTAATGAGTATTTGCGGCTCAAAACCTATGAAAGAATATTCTGCAAGTTTCTTTGAACCCTCAACAGACTCTAAAATATATGCGTAATTGTAGTTTTCGTGTAGTGAAGTGAAAATTTCTAATGGTGACTTTTTCCAGCTAAGTTTAATTAGTTTAAGTTTAGACTTAATTCTCGGCTGTCCAAATATTAACCCTCATTTTTCCGCACCTCACAACTCATTAAATACATAAAAGCACATATTTAAACTTTTATGATCAAAAAAGAGCAAGAAAAATTGAATAAATGTAAACTTTAAATGGGTCTGAGCGTAAAATTGTGACACCATTAGATATTGGAAAAACTATTAAACAGTAGCGGAGGGACAAATTTTATTCAATATACATTCATTACATTTTGGATTTTTCGCTTTGCATATCCTCCTACCGTGAAATATAAGTAAGTCGGCAAACCTAAGCCACTTCTCCCTTGGAACGATTTCCATTAAATCCTTCTCAATCTTATTTGGGTCAGTTTCATTTGTTAATCCAAGTCTCCTTGAAACTCTGCTTACGTGCGTATCAACTATTATACCTTCAATTATGCCAAAGGCGTTTGATAAGACGACATTAGCAGTTTTTCTAGCAACTCCTGGAAGACTTAGCAAATCCTCCATCGTTCTGGGCACCTCTCCACCATATTTTTCCACAAGTATTTGGCATGCCCTCTTTATATTCCTAGCCTTGGCACGATAGAATCTCACCGACTTTATATCATTCTCAAGCTCCTCTAAATTGGCATTAGCATAGTCCTCGGCCGTCCTATACTTCTTAAATAAGTGTTCAGTAACCTTATTAACGCCCTCATCAGTATACTGCGCCGAAAGAATAGTTGCGATAAGAAGCTCGAGAGGATTACTCCAGTTTAAAGCTAATTTGGCATCAGGATGAACTTTCTCTAAAAGCTCAATAATTTCAATAACTCTTCTTTTCAATTCAACTTTTTCAAGACTCAATTCTGCACCCCCAAACAATTATCTATTAGGCATTTTTATGAACTTAAAATTTGTTGATATTTTAACGAAAGGATTAGCAGCCGGAATGGAATACCACATTTATATTAAGCTTCCGCATAATTATTTTTGGAGACATTAGATTCGGGGAAAACTTTGCCCTTAGATCGTATGATTAAGAAGGCATATGAACTTATACGTGAAAGAAGGGTTGAGGAGATCGAGAGTGGAGTATATAATGTTGTTGGAGAGCATGGGACGTACACCGTCGTTAGAAACATAGATGGCTCCGTAACATGCAACTGTCTAGGTTTTATATCAAAGAGGAAGTGTTCACATTCACTTGCAGTTATAATGCTGAATAAGCCAGCCCTATTAAAAGGCATTGGGAAGGAGATTGAAAAAGAGGATAGAGGACGCAAAACTAAACGCTAATTAGGAACATCCTAAATATATAAGAGAACATAATCGCCTCCGTCTCGGCGGGAATCGGGTATAGAACAATGAGCACAAAAAGGACATCCCTCGAAATATTTCGGTTAAAAAAGATACTGGAGATTCTCGGCTCGAAGGAGGGCAGGGGGACAGAGTTAATATCACTTTACATTCCTCCAGGAAGACAAATAAGCGAAATAATAGCTATGCTTAAAGATGAGTGGGGAACAGCTTCAAACATTAAATCAACAACTACGCGAAAAAACGTGCAGGACGCCATAGTCAGGGTGATTCAGAGACTAAAGCTTTTTAAGGAGGTTCCGGAGAACGGTCTCGTCATATTCTGTGGCGCTATACCTCAAAGTGGGCCTGGAAGCGAGAGGATGGAGACTTACGTGATCATCCCTCCAGAGCCAATAAACATTTACTTATACCGATGCGACTCAAGGTTTCACATAGAGCATTTAAAGGAGCTTGTTAAGGAGAGAGAAACTTACGGGGTTATACTGGTGGACTCAAGCGAAGCAACATTTGCAACGATAAAGGGGCGGCGCCTAGAGATAGCTGATGAAATAACCTCTGGAATACCGGGAAAGCACAGGGCTGGTGGTCAGTCAGCGAGGAGGTTTGAGCGTATACGTGAAGCTCAAGTTCAAGAGTTCTTTAAAAGGGTTGCCTCGCATGCAAATGAAATATTTCTACCCATAGAGGATTTGAAGGGAATAATTATTGGCGGGCCTGGTCCAACAAAGTATGATTTTGAAAAGGGAAAATACCTGGATTATAGGCTTCAGGAGAAGATCATAGCTGTTATTGACACGGCTTACACTGGGGAGCAGGGCGTTAAGGAAGTTCTTGAAAAAGCTCCGGAAATAATGAAGAATGTAAGATATGTTGAGGAAAGGAGGATTGTCCAAAAATTCCTATATGAAGTTGGGCACGATACTGGTTTAGCAACTTATGGTGAAAGGGAGGTTAGGAGGGCGCTTGAGTCCGGCATAGTTGATACGCTACTGCTCTCAGAAGCTATTGATATAACGCGCGTAACAGTTAGTTGCACATCATGTGGATATTCATATCATGAGTCAATGAGGAGTCATGAAGTTTTAGGCTTCACACAATTGCTCATTGGGAAGCCATGTCCAAAATGTGGAAATCTAACGCTTGAGGTTACTGAAGAAAAAGATTTAATTGAGGAGTTGGCTGAGATAGCTGAGAATGCTGGCTCAAATGTCGAGATAATATCGCCAGAAACAGAGGAGGGGCAAATGCTACTGAAATCTTTTGGGGGAATAGCGGCGATCTTAAGGTATAAAATGGAGTGACAACGCTTAAGAAAATCCATTATTTCATGCAATTTTTAAGCGACACCTTTATAATACGCCCATTATATCCTAACACAATAGTAGAAATGAAATCTACGTGGCGGAAAAATGTCGGACTTGGAGCTTGAGATAATAAGGTATAAGAAGCTTTTAGAGTTGAAAAAGCGACTTGAAAAGAGGACTGAGGATGAAACAAAAAAGACTAAAGAGGTTAACCCACATGAGATTTTAGATAAATTCTTCGTTGATAGGGCGTGGGAGGTTTTCAATGCTGCAAAAGCGCAGTATCCAGAGGTTGCAGATTATGTTGAAAAAGTGCTTGTTAAACTAATTTTGGAGGGGAAGATAAAAGAGAAGATAACTGGAGAAGATCTTTACGGGCTCTTTCTACGTTTAGGCTTTAAAGTTAGGCTTCAAACGAGAATTAATATTTTAGAGCATGGGAGAATAAAGAGCCTGGAAGAAAAGATAAGGGAGGAAACATCTAATTTATGAGATACCAGCCAAAAAGCGAAGTTTAGTGAGCAGAAGTTCTCATAAGCAATCATCTTTATATTTTGGTCTTTAGAAGATTAGTATGCGTATTACTGGTTGGGAGGAAGGCGTATTGACACGCCGCCTATGCCAAGTACATTAGACCACGACGGAAATCATCTAACTATATTGGAGATTGTTTTCTGGGCGAATTTAAGGACAAAAATGTATAGTTATGGTGATATTCTATGGAGGAGAAGTTAAATTTTAGACCGAAAATAAAGGATAAGACTTGGGATCCGGCTAAAGAGGTTCTTTTGTTCCGGAAGTGGCAGGAAGAGGGAATCTACAGGTTTGATGAAAACTCTGAGAAAGAGGTTTTCAGCATTGACACCCCGCCCCCATATGTAAATACTCCGGTTCACATAGGACAGGCGTACACGTACGTCTGGATGGATATCTTCGCCAGATACAAGCGCATGATGGGATACAATGTGCTCTTTCCAATCGGCTTAGATAAAAATGGTTTGCCGATAGAGGTTCAGGTAGAGAAGACATTTGGCATAGTTATGCATGAGACGCCTAGAGAAGAGTTTATAGAAAAATGTAAGCAAATACTTCAAGAGAGCGGTGAAGCATCATTAGACACATTTAAGCGCTTGGGTTTGAGCTGTAATTCTTGGGATCTAGAGTATAAGATTGGCGGCAGATATGAAACTGATGATCCGGAATATAGGCGCTTAACTCAGGAGACATTCATAGAATTCTGGAAGAGGGGTTTAATTTACGAGGATGAGAAGGTCACGAATTATTGCCCTATCTGCCGCACAACGATATCGGACGCCGAAGTCGAATACGAGGAGGAGGAAACCCTACTAAACTATATAAAGTTTAAGGTTCAGGAGACTGGTGAAGACATAGTTATAGCTACAACTAGGCCTGAACTATTATGTTCATGCCTTATAGTCCTCTTTAATCCATCCGATAAACGCTATCAACATCTTGAGGGGAAACACGCTATCGTCCCAATATATGGGCGCATCGTTGAGATCATACCGCATCCATATGCTAAGCCGGAGTTCGGATCCGGCTTAGTTATGATATGCAGCTTTGGCGACTACAGTGATGTTAGAATCTTGAGGGAGCTTGATTTAAAGCCTATATTTGCCATAGATGAGAAGGGCATGATGAACAAGAATGCTGGAAAATACGCTGGATTGAAAGTTGAGGATGCAAGAAAACGCATAATAGAGGACCTTAAGGCGGAGGGGTTGCTTGTTAAGCAAGAGAAAATAATTCAACGTAGACCTATATGTTGGAGGTCTAAGAACCCAATAGAGTTTGTTCCGATGAAGGAGTTCTATTTAAGGCAGGTTGAATTCAAGAAGGAGATTCTTAAGTTAGCTGATGAGATGCGCTTCTTTGCCCCCGAAAGCAAGCAGATACTTATCGATTGGGTTAATTCAATAGACATAGATTGGGTTATTTCCAGGCGCAGATACTATGGGACGGAGATACCATTATGGTATTGTGAGGGATGCGGCTACATCTACGTGCCTGAGCCCGGAAGATATTACCAACCTTGGAGGGAACCGCCGCCGATCGATAAATGTCCCAAATGTGGTGGGAAAAAGTTCCGCGGTGAGGAGCGAACATTTGATACATGGTTTGATTCAGCAACTTCAGAAATTTATATACTTGGCTACTTATGGAATAAAGAGTTCTTTAGAAGGAATTTTCCGTGCTCACTCAGACCGCAAGGGAAGGAGATTGTTAGGAACTGGCTATACTTCACTATCCTAAAGTCGTTCTTGCTCTTCGGTAAAAAGCCATTCAAAAACGTTTGGATACACATGCATGTTGTTGATGAGCAGGGTAGGAAGATGAGTAAAAGCGCTGGAAACGTTATTGACCCGCAGGATGTCATAAGAATGTTTGGTAGCGAAGCCTTCAGAATATGGTCTGCACTCGAGGGGAATATCACTAAAGGTGACATAAGATGCTCTTTTGAAAGAATACGCGGGACCTCAAAGTTCCTGACTAAACTATGGAATATTGCCCGGTTTATATCGTCATTTCCGCAGGTAAGCGAGAACTATGAACTCGCGCCGCTTGACAGGATGATTCTAGCTAAACTCAATGAGTTGATAGGCGAGTGCCGAAGAGGATACGAAGATATGAATGCCTTCCACGCTGGCACGGCTATAAGAGCATTCACATGGAACATATTTGCAGATCATTATCTCGAAGCTGTTAAGCCTAGGGCTTATAACCGCGACGGCCTATTTGATCCAAAACTTCAGCAGGGCGCATGGTACACGCTTCACGAGTGCCTAAAAACAATACTGAAGCTTTTAGCCCCCATATGTCCATTCATAACTGAGGCCATCTGGCTTGAACTATACTCAAAAGAGAGCATACATGTCCAGCGCTTTCCAACAGAAGTGGATGAATGGAAAGATAGCATAATCAATTTGCTACCGAAGTTCATGGACTTTAACAACGCAATATGGCAATACAAGAAGAAAAATAATATAGCCTTAAATCAAGAGATTAAAGAGGTCGTTTACGCACCAATAGATCTAAAGCCGCTTGAGGACGATTTGAAAGCCATGCATAAAATTAAGTTCTTAGTTTTCGGTAAACCGGAAAGCAATGAGGTTAAGAGGATATCTGAAGAAATCTTTGTTCTAAAGAGGGAGGAGAATTAGCTTAGAAAGCTACTCAAATCCCTTTCCCTCCTCATTTTTCCGCCTATAATTATGTCTTTTCCTAAGAGAACGCGCATACCATCTGTAGCAGCTCTTGTCAGTACACCAGTCTTCTTTTCTATTAACTCGGCTTCTCTTTCAGGACCTTTAAGTATCATCTGCATTCCAAAATGGGTTATTAAAGCCATTTCCGGCTGCGTCTCCTCAATTATTTTTATGGCATCATCCGTCGTCATATGCCCCTCCCATGGCTGACCAGATGGTCTTAAAACGGATAGTATCAGAAGCCTCAACCCGCCATAGAATTTTGATACGTCACTAAAATATTCTGAATCGGGCATATATGCAAAGCCGCCAAAATCCTTAGTTTCAAAGCGGAAGCCGACAGCATCTGGATCCGAGTGAACGGCCTTACAGACAGTGACATTTATACCATCAATCTCAAAAGAGATTCCGGGTGTTGCCTCTATAACCCTCTCAGGCATCGCTTGATGATACCTCGATATCGAGCTTTCGCATACATCATTACCTCTGAGAACACTACGAGAAGCTACCAGAACACCTCGCTTCTTAGTTGTTCCCTCACTCATGGCTTCTATAAGTGGCTCAGCGTCATTTGCATGGTCGAGGTGCGAGTGAGAGACGAATATAGCCCTAATTTTCTGCGGATCTAAGCCCATCTCTAACGAATATACAAGTGCGCCTGGGCCTGGATCAACGTGTATGTTGATTTTCTCTTGCTCTGAGATTAATCTTATTCCTCCGGTTCTCCTCTTCTGGGTTATCGTCGCGAATCTCCCACCGCCAGTTCCAAGAAAAATAATCTCAAGCATAATTTATTCATCCTGCCATTTATCAATTTAATTTATTCAAATAACGATACAATTAAATTCTTCTGGAGAGAGATACTGATGGATGCAGTAGACAGGTATAGAGGCATCTAGCCTGATGTGGTGGTGCGTGGTTATGAGGGTGGTTATAAGGATAGGGGGTTCGGTTATAGCTTCACCACCAAATCCTAGGTTAATTTGTAAGTATGCTGATTTGATAGGTGATTTGAGGGTTAGAGGATATGAGGTTGCTATTGTTGTTGGCGGCGGCAGTTTGGCTAGGGAGTTTATAGATTTGGCACGTGAGATTGGGTTATCTGAGCGGGAGCAGGATGAGTTAGCCATATCTGTTTCAAGGCTTTTCGCTCAAATGTTAGCCATGAAGATTGGCGGATACGGGTGGAAGGATGTGCCGATAACTGTTGAGGATGCGGCTAAGATTCTGGCTGAAAGGGGCGTAGTCATTATGGGCGGTGTGAAACCAGGTATGACAACAGACGCTGTAGCGGCACTCCTAGCCTCAGAGGTTGGAGCAAGCCTAATCGTTAAAGCAACGGATCAAGACGGCATATACACTAAGGATCCGAGAAAATATCCAGACGCCAAAAAGCTAGATGAAATCTCATTCGATGACTTAGAGAGGCTACTAGCTGAAAGTAGACATAAGGCGGGCATACACCAAATAATCGACTCCGAAGCGGTTCGCATACTTAAGGAAAAACGCATAAAAACCATAGTTGTCAATGGCTTTAACCCAGAGAACATACTTTTAGCGCTAAGTGGTGGAAAAATTGGGACTCTTCTCCATTGAAATTTATGGCGGCTTCATGCCTCTTAAGAGGTAATCGTCCTGATTATTACACCCTTATTTTTGCTTCAACAGCTATTGGATCTCTTTTTTGAAGCAAACTAATAAATTCTTTTGGTGTTAGGGGTATGATATTGCAGCCGGCGGTAAATCTATATATTTGAGCCTTTCTAAGGGATTTTTGCCGCTAAAATCCGCTATTAAGCTATTAATAAGATATTTATGTCGCTCCATAGATTAAGGTCTCCCGCATATAACCCTATCCAGATTCACTGCTGCTTTAAAGGCTAATCTCTGAGCCCAATTACTGGCTTCCCTAATAACCTTCTCTCTTAACTCTCTCCTTCTTCTAATCGCTTCCATATTTTCTCAATCCGTAATATATGGATTCTTCGGCGCATTTAATAGCGTTACTAACATCTAACCTTGTGTATTATTCATGTGGAGCACACTCGGGCCAGACATTAGGATACAAGGGTTGAGACAAGACTCTTAGGAGAACCGCCATTTACCTTCAAAATCATTACATTCAGTAAGCTCTCAATAGACATTCCCAACTTATAAAGGAAAAAGAGAGTTAAATAGAAAATGAGTGAAGATTATTGAAGAGTGGAACTTATGAGTGAAAAGAAAGACTGTAAGTGGCATTATATGTTTTATGCTAGTTTTCTCCAGTATCGGAGGATTTCTTCTTTAGTTCCAATTAACTCCAGGAATTTTATTAATTTTCTATGAATTTCGACGGCCACATCTTTATTCTCATCATAAATGTTGTTGAGCTGCTTTGGATCTTTAGGCAAATAGTAGAGCTCATTCTTCGGTTTTTCTCCAATGATTTTCAGGAGGCGTTCGAAACCGTCGACTATTCTTGTTTTTCGGTCGCTGGGCAGTTCCTTTAAGGCATCATCAACCTGACCACAATAAATAAAGAACCACTCTTTAGTAATTACAGAGATTCGCTGGCCAGCTATTGGGCCGTGGATGATGCTTGGTGATGTGACCGCGAAGTCACGCCAGACCGGATTTTCCCCTTCCAGCAGCGGAAGGAGCGATTTACCCTGCACTGTTTCAGGGATCTTAGCGCCAGCTAAATCCAATATTGTGGGCATTAAATCTGGAGGTTGGACTAGGGCTTCGCAGCGGCCAGGCTTTATTCCCGGCACACGTATTATGAGGGGTATGTGGGCCACTTCATCGTAAAGGGGCGCTAAACCCTGAGCTGTAGGAGTTACTATCGATTTACCAATGAGCCCATGCTCACCGAAATAGAAACCGTGGTCTGAAGTGAAAATTATAGCAGTGTTATCCCATAATCCTAGCTCCTTTATTCTTTCCAGTAAAAATCCGATCCACTTATCAACCATGGTTACTTCCCCAGCATATAGGGCTCTTACATGCTTTAGTTCCTCTTGTGTTAAGTAGTTGCAGGGCCCATATACTGGATAGATTACCTCCTCACCCTCATATCCAGGATCATATAGTTCCACATACCATTTTGGGGGATCCCAAGGCTCATGGGGATCAAACGTGTCTATGTAGAGAAAGAATTTTTCATGTTTCCTGTTACGCTCAAGCCACCTGGCGGCTTCAATCATTGTTTGCGCTACAAAATAGTCGGACTCATATTGTCTATGGGAGATGTTTCGGAGATATTGCTTGACTGTTCTGTCAGGCGATCTGAGCTTCTCCAGCTTGCATGGGAACTTATAATCGATAGGATCCGTACTGTACCTATCGTTCTCCTGCCCCCTAATCCAGATCCAGCCGTCGAATCCCCGATCGAAATGGTACCCATCCTTTAGTATATGAGGTGTATCAGCTATCAGCATAGTCACATATCCGGCTTCCCTCAGCTGATCAGCAACCACCACCTCATCGGGAGATAGAGGGCTCCAGTCAGTATATGTGAAAGTGTACCTTCCAGTAACGAGATCTTTACGGTGCGGAACTGTTGGGAAAGATGCGGCATACGCCCTATCAAATACTACTGAATCCCGTGCTAACTCATCAAGGTTCGGCGTACGTATCCATCTATTCCCATAGCAACCTAAAAAATCCCATCTAAAAGTATCCGACACAATCAAAATAATGTTCATGCATTCCACCTTTTAGAGGATTCCTTTCTCAAAGCTATATAAATCCTTTTATAGGTTAAGCTTAAATTTGAATCTCCCCCATTACTGGGAAAATACTTATCCCTTATTTCCCCTTACAAAAACTTTTAACTGACCCTCCCGGTTCGTCGTACTTGTTATTGAGAAATATAAAGTGAAAGTGTTAGGATATTTCTCCGTCCTATCCGTGGTTGCCCGTGCTTTATCTTTTGGTAACTATGGTTGCTTTGGAATCTTGCAGGGGCTTCTCCC
>Ga0105155_1000211_pt1 | contig 20084 bp, 19 predicted proteins | sample SSWtaG_2_FD_89589 | JGI IMG/M metagenome (GOLD analysis project Ga0105155, IMG submission 89589) | Hot spring microbial communities from Sandy's Spring West, USA to study Microbial Dark Matter (Phase II) - SSWsed_130316 | ecosystem: Environmental > Aquatic > Thermal springs > Hot (42-90C) >...
ACAATGCCCCTGATACCATATGCCAGGGCCCTATGTATAACGGAGAAGTCTTTCGAACCGGCTGTGACTCTATCAACTCTGCCTCCCATACCATATAGGTTATTTTCACATACCATTATAACTGGAAGTTTCCACAGACCAATCATATTAGCTCCCTCATGGAAAGCACAAGTATTTACAGCACCATCTCCAAAGAAGACAGTGACTACTCTCTTCTCACCTTTATATTTAATAGCGTATCCAAGGCCTGCAGCCACCGGGACGCCGCTACCAACTATAGCTGTTGTGAGCATGATCCCGACTTCGGGATACATAGATGCATGCATAGAGCCTCCGAGACCTTTATTAGTGCCTGTAGCCCTGCCAAAGAGCTCGGCCATGACGAGCCTAGGAGAGATCCCTCTTGCTAGGGCGTGCCCGTGACTTCTATATGTCGAGACTATATAGTCGTCCTTTTCTAAGGCCCTCATAACACCTGTCGCTATAGCCTCCATACCTATATATAGGTGGGATGCTCCGACGAGTCTCTTTTCCTCGAAGAGTTTGATGACTTTCTCCTCAAATCTTCTTATCAATACCATTGTTCTCCAGAACCACATTAGATCCTCTCTTCCGATACCGAGCTCGTCATATTTACTAGGATCAATTGTGCCTATATGCTCTATATCCACAGACAATATTATCTCCGAGGATTTATTGGTCTATATAATTATAAATCTTTCTTGTTTAGAACTTTTATTGCGCATCCTTATAACATCCCATATTTGGTAATCTATGTCTCTAAATTAGCTTTTAATCTTTGGTAATGTTAAAAACATGAGGGCTGTTTTTGAAAAGCTTTAGAGATAAGATCTACTCGTCTCTATATGCAAGCGATCTGGAGGAGCTATATCTAATTCCTGGCGCAAGTGACGTGGATCCCAGAAGTGTGGATACGTCAACAAGCTTCTCCAAGAATATCAAGCTTAGAATACCAATCGCCTCGGCCCCAATGGATACTGTTAGCGAGTGGAAACTAGCGGTGTCGGTAGCATTGATGGGTGGAATAGGGGTTATACATAGGAACATGTCTGTAGAGGAACAGCTCTTAAACCTTGAGAGGGTTAAGAAGCATCCTCCCATACCCCTTGAACCTCTATATTTGATAGCCTATGAGCCATGCGGCAGAGCTATAGATCTTATGAAGAGAAGAGGTATAAGGGTCATACCTATAGTAAACGATCTAGGACTTTTCATGGGATACGCCAGATACAGCGATCTGTTAGAGTCGTGTAGAGATTGGACAGAGCCTCTAACTAAGCATGTATATCATGGAAAAGCCTATAACCTCTCATCAATAGAAGAGGCATATAAATCTATCATCAGAGGGGAGACAGATCTGGTATCTATCGTAGATGAAGGTGGAACCATAGTAGGAAGCATCACAGTTGATACAGCGATGGAGGATATATCACCAGCGACAGACCAACGTGGAAGGCTTCTTGTTGCAGCTGCAGTAAACCCAATAGATATAGATAGAGTAGTAAAGCTAGACAAGCTATCCGATGCGTTGGTCTCAGATGTTGCTCACTTTCATAATAAGGAGGTGCTTAGAGCATCAGCGGCTCTTGTGAATAAAACATCATCTGACTTCATAGCAGGTAATATAGGCACTGCAGAGGCAGCACTAGAAGCTATATCAGTTATCGATAGAGTCGATGGAATGAGGGTTGGTATTGGAGGAGGATCTATATGCATAACACCAAATGTAGCAGGTGTCTTTTCTCCAACAGGCTGGGCCGTGGCAAACGTTAGGGATGCTTTAGAGGAGAATAACCTTAGGATCCCAATAATAGCTGATGGGGGGTTAAGAAGCTCATCAGATATTGTAAAGGTACTTGCTCTAGGAGCGAGCTCTGCTATGATCGGCTATCTATTGGCTGGAACAGATGAAGCTCCGCCGGAACTGATAGAAGTTGGGGGGAAACTATATAAGCCATATAGGGGGATGGCAAGCTATACCGCAATGATGAAAAGGCATTCCATAGATCGGTATGCTAGAGTTGTTAAGAATATTCCAGAGGGTATAGGGAATCTAGTCCCATATAGAGGCTCAGCAAGATCCGTGTTGAGAGAGATCGTAGAGGGGATCAGGATTTCCATGGGCTATATTGGGGCTAGAAATATCGAGGAGCTATGGGCTAAGGCTAAGTTTGTGAGAGCTCCTAGAAAAAGGGTGCTTGGCGATGAAATTTGATGGCCCTAGCAGGGAGCACGATACTGTTTTAATAATAGATTTTGGAGGCCAATATGCTCATTTAATAGCGAGAAGGATAAGAGAGCTTGGGGCATACAGCGAGATAGTATATCCGCATATGGTTTCAGAGGATATATTCAAGAGCATATCGCCAAAGGCAATCATATTCTCAGGTAGCCCAGCAAGTTTACTCGAAAAAGAGCCTCCGCTTCCGCCCAGCTGGATCCTAGATCTTGGGATACCTATTCTTGGCATCTGCTATGGCCATCAGCTAATAGCTAAAATGCTAGGAGGATCTGTTGCAAGGGGATTTGGAGAATATGGAAGGACGTATATAAAGATCACAAAAAGAGATCCCATATTCGAAGGTCTATCAGATAGAGAAGAGGTATGGATGAGCCACTCCGACTATGTTAAAGAACTTCCAGAGGAGGGAGAGGTTTTAGCAGTATCAGAGGACACAGGGTATATAGCATCATATAGGATAAAAGGCAAACCCATATATGCTGTACAATTTCATCCAGAAGTGAGCCATACTAAGAGGGGTAAGAATATATTTGATAACTTCCTAAAGATCTCAGGTGTCAAGAGAACTTGGAAGCCCAGCAATCTAGTCGATGAGATCATCAGAGAGATATCTAAAAAAATAGGGCAGAATGAGAAAGTATTATGCGCGGTGAGCGGCGGCGTCGATTCCACAGTAACAGCTGTCCTGCTTAAAAGGGCTATAGGTGATCGCCTGATAACGGTATTTATAGATCATGGCTTGCTTAGGGAAGGTGAAGTGGAAGAAGTTCTCAACAATCTAAAGAAAGTGGGTGTAGAGCCAATGTTTATAAAAGCTTCTGATAGATTCCTAAAGGCTTTAAAAGGGATTATAGATCCTGAGGAGAAGAGGAGGATAATAGGGAGGTTATTCGCAGAGATCTTTAAGGAAATAGTTAAGAAAGACCCTAGTATAAAGTGGTTAGCCCAAGGCACAACATACCCTGATGTTATAGAAAGCGGTTCAAGACACCTATCTGCTAGGATAAAGACGCATCACAATGTAGGCGGACTACCTGAAGATCTGGGTTTGCCGGTGATAGAGCCTTTGAGATATCTATACAAGGATGAGGTCAGAGAGCTTGGAAGGTCGCTGGGGATCCCGGAAGAAATTCTTAGAAGACATCCATTCCCAGGACCAGGTTTGGCGGTGAGGTTAATTGGGGAGGTTACGGAGGAAAGGCTCAACATACTCAGAAAAGCTACAAAAATAGTTGAGGAGGAGCTTAGAAAAGCGAATATATATGATAATCTATGGCAAGCCTTCCCAGTACTCATCGATAGAACATGGGTAGGCGTGACAGGGGATGCTAGAAAGGAAGGATATATAGTTGTTATAAGGGCTGTTGAGAGTGAAGATGGCATGACTGCGGACTGGGCTAAGATTCAATATGAGCTGCTGGATAGGATCTCTAGGAGAATAACAAGAGAGATTCCAGAGATAGTGATGGTGACATATTCTATAACTTCTAAGCCTCCCTCGACAATTGAGCCTCAGTAATTATCTAATAGCAGAGCTATATAAAGCTATAGAGCCTAATTAATATTTAAGATCAGCATATCTAGAACCAAAGAGTGTTGGAAGCTCGATTTTTGTCTTGAAATGTAGTAGGGATAATTGTTGGAACCTCCTAGAAGATCAAAATCTTTGTTCCGCTTCTACCGTGCCTTGCCAAGAAGGAAGCAGCGCCAACTATAGGGCACCCCTCTATAATAGAGTCCTTCGAGATGCCCATCGCTTTTATCGTCGTGGAGCATGCGTATATCTTAATGTTTTCTGAACTTCTCGCAATAGAGATGAGATCCTGCAGCCTCGGTATTCCTTTAGGCTCCATCCCCTTATTCCTCAGCTCCTCATAGAAGCTCCTCTCGATCTCATCGGCACCTTCTTTGACTATTGCTTTAAGACCCCAGAATGTGAAGAACATCTCTACCTTCATACCCATAGCAGAAGCAGTAGTTGCTAAGATGAATGCGGGATATATGCTCTCCGGCCTGTCAGACCTAACTATAATAGCTATATCGGCTGGCTTCTCAGCGGACGTCAAATTGCTCACCTATTCTTTCTAATTATAGCTATTATTTCTTCACCACTCCTCTTTATATCAAGGATCTCGTTACCAGAATATGCAGACCACGATTTGAGATCCTCTTCGAATGCTGGATCTCTAGCGATCACCATAATTATAGAGCCCTGTGGCATGTTTGTTAATGTTGATGTTAGCATTAATATAGGCCCTGGGCACATGACCCCTCTAGCATCTATCACCTTATCTATCTTATATGAGATTACTAGATTCTCATTTGGATGACCCTTCAATATATCTCACCAGTTAGATTATATGTTAGAAAGCTTAAATAGAACTTTATTTTGTGATATTCAATAGCAAATACAGTGTTTATTTGGTAAAATCAGAAGGATTTTATAGCGATTCTTAGCTAGTACTACAATATATAGCAATTCACCAATCATTGTTGCTCAACTGACCTTTACTCCATCCTATGCAAGGAGAATCAATTTCAGCGGTAGAAATGCTATTTTTAAGCTAGATAGAGGGGTTTATAGAGCTGAATTGATACTAATAAGTTCTAGATATATAGTTAATATTGATGGCTTCCATGTCCCGGCTATATGTTGGGATAGATGTTGGAGCTACGTATGTGCGGGCTGGATTATTTGACGAAGAGGCTAAGATTCTTAGAAAGATCAAAAGGCCATTTCCTATAGAGGATTTTGAGGATTTTTTGAAGAAGCTTGTTATAGATCTATGTGGAGATATGATCAAATATGTGGCTAGAGTTGGAATAGGATCTATAGGTCCTCTAGACATAACTAAGGGATCGGTGCCAAGAACTCCAAATGCCCCTATAAAGAGTTTCAACCTAGTCTCACCAATAAGGGAGTTAGGCCTAGAGGTGGTGATAGCTAATGACGCGTCTGCAGCTGTTTGGGGTGAATATGTATTGGGTTTAGGTAAAGGTAGAGAGAATCTATTATATGTCACAATAAGCACTGGAATTGGAGGAGGCGTTATAGTGGATGGGGAGCTCTTGATAGGTAAAGATGGAAATGCGCATGAAATAGGCCACATAGTTGTTGATTATACATCCGACATGAGATGTGGCTGTGGAGGCTATGGACATTGGGAGGCTCTAGCATCTGGAGCCAACATGCCAAGGAGTCTCGCTAGCTATGTTAGATCTCGAGGAATATGTGAGACTATGGGTAGCATGGGATCTCCTACGTGTGAGTACATTAAGAAAGACAGATATCCTTCTGCAGAAGAAATTTTTTATATGTATCGCGGCGGCGATCCGATTATTATCAGATATATAGAAGAATATCTAATGCCTATAAACGCTGCTGGACTAGCATCTGCAATCAACACATATGATCCCGAGGTGCTGATCCTAGGAGGCGGTGTAGTGATGAACAATAAAGAAATATTTATAAAAGGTATAGAAAGGTATATCGATAGATATCTAGCTGTTAGAAAACCTGAGATCATGTTCACCAATTTTGGAGATGATGTAGGGATCTATGGTGCTGTCTCTCTAGCCATAAAAACACCGAGATCCTTAAAGAAATATATTGACATATGGAATGCTGTCTAACAGCCTTCCCATCCATAGTTACTGTAGATTCTATAAATCTCTTTACTAACAATTTGTGGGTTTCTTTCTTTGTAATTAAAGCCTCGCTTCTAATATAAGGAGATCAGCAAGGATAGATATCAAGTTAATACAGGATCGTTGACGGCATTTGTATGATAAAGTACATAGTTTTTTGTGGAATAAACACTATTTTGTAGAGAGTTTTCTCACTTCGTTTTCAAAGATTTCGAGACCGATATCTAGGTGTTTCTTAGTAATTATGAGGGGCGCCATAAATCTCATAACATTTCCATAGTGGCCGCATGTGTGCATTAGAAGCCCGTTTTCGAATAGTCTTTTCCTAAGTTCTGCTGCTATTTTCTCACCTGGCTCCTTGGACTTTTTATCTCTTACAAGTTCGATACCTATCATGAATCCTAGCCCTCTCACATCCCCTATTATGGGATATCTATCCATCATATCTGTGAATCTGTTAATAAGATAGTCCCCAAGAGAGCTGGTTCTCTCCAGAAGGTTCCTAGATTCCATATATTCTATGACAGCGCTTCCAGCCGCAAGCCCTAGCGGGTTAGCCCTATATGTCCCTAGATGGAACATCTCCTCCAGCCTCTCATCTATGTCGCTTCTATATGCTACAAAGGATATGGGTATGCCTCCCCCTACAGCCTTAGATATGGTCATTATATCAGGAGTTACCCCAAAGTGCTCTATTGCCCACCATCTCCCAGTTCTTCCAACCCCGGTTTGGATTTCATCTGCTATGAAAAGGATCCCGTATCTATCCGCTATTTCTCTAAGTCCCTGTACAAAGCCCTTCGGAGGTACTATATACCCGCCTTCTCCCTGTATGGGCTCAAAAACTATAGATCCTACCTCGCCAACACCGCTGTATGGATCTCTGAGCAGATGTTCTATGTAACTTAGTACGGCATATCCACACTCCTCCGGATCTCTTGTCGGGAGAGGGCATCTATAGGGATATGGATAGGGGACTCTTACTACGTTGATCAGAGGCATGCCAGACATCTTCTGAAGGCTCTTCTTAGCAGTAATCATAACGGCTCCTTGGTGCACACCGTGATAAGCTCCTTCAAAAGCCATAACAACCGGTTTGCCCGTAACCCATCTGGCCATAGCTATTGCGGTCTCTATAGCGTCGGCGCCTGTCACAGATGTCATGATCTTAGCCTTACCCCTAAGCCCAAAAGGTAATATGGAGTGGAGCTTTTTTAGAAACCTTATCCTGGTCTCACTCGGGATCTCGCTCATCCAATGCCAGTATCTATCAAGCTGCTCTCTAACAGCTTTGGCAACATATGGATTCCCATGTCCCACGTTGAGAACGGCTATCCCAGCTATCCAGTCTATATAGTAGTTGCCATCTACATCCCTTATCGTGGCTCCCCTAGCTGAGTCTATTGCAAACTCAAAGATCTTGGGATAGATCAGCGTTCTAGTCTCAAGAACAGTCTGTTCCCTTAAAATCTCCTGGGATTTAGGCCCAGGGGGCTTAACAACGATCTTCGGGGCCTCTGAATAGCTCAGAGACTCAAACTCTTCTTCAAAAGACATATAATCCCCACATACTATTGCGCCTAGGAACATTATTAAGGTGTTCTCATACCAATATACAATGAGGAAAAAGTTATTAGTGGTTAACCATATGTAGCTCTTATTCTATCTATATTATCACGTGAAATGGGTAGGGGACAGTAGCTTCCCCATTTCTTATTTTATTCTCAAGTTCCTTAACACCTTCCCAAACCCATGATGGAACCGGGTCTCTCATAGCCTTCACCCATGCCTTTATCTCGTCAGGAGATGCTGGCAGGACTTATGATAAAAAGAGTTGATAGAGCTATATATATAGCTGCTAAGCTGGTTCTCAACAACAGATTTGTAGATGTGGTTAAGAAAAACAATGGGATTCTCTTGCTAAGAATAGGAAAAAGATAGATGGCGGGCTAGCTGAAGGAATATCGGTAAGCATGCTACAGGATCTAGATGAGTTCATACGGATGAGTATAAATGTTGAGAAGTTAACAGGCGAGAAGATACTATTATAAATCTTGGGTTTATCCAATCCTGATCTGCATCAACACTAACCTGGAATAGAAGCCCCATACTTAAGCTTCTTGCTTTCGCTATCTCGATGAGAGCCTGGTTTATTCCAAGGCCTAATGCGCCGGCTACATTATATATTGCTACAACCCCTTCTCACACATGGACTTTGCAGCTGCATATCCCTTAGTTGTATCGCTAAACGTGCCAGCATATGTCCATAGAACCCTTTCCTTAACTGGGGTTGACTCCAATCCCTGGAAGATCCCTACCAAATTTACTTTTATACCATTCAACAGCCTAGTTACATCCCCACTTATAGCCTGCCTCGAACTTCCAGAATGGTGGTATCTTAATCCCTAGAACCGTCTCTACATGTGGATGGTTATATGCGGCCGCTAGAAGACATGCCAGGCTCCCACAAGCGTGCTTCCATTACGTTTTTCAAATCTTATGTCAAGGAGGTTTTTGGAGCGGATATTTATTCGGAATATTTGCTTTTAATTTTAATTTTTAATTTTAATAATACCCCGGGCACTGGTATCGATCCCCGCGAAGGATTTGTTAAGGAACTCCAGAGACAATCTCTATTATTTTTCCATTGAACATAATAGCTCAGCGATCTATCGCCTAGCTCCATGACTTCATCTATATCTGATGATACTTGCAGAATAGAGACTCCTTTATTCCTTAGCTCTTTAAGAAGAGACCTTACATAGATCGTCAATGATATGTCAAGGCCTCTCGTAGGATTAGAGGCTACTATATTTTTAGCACCTTTACTCAGTTCCCTAGCAACGACGAGCCTTTGTCTATTACAGCCGCTTAAAGATCTGGCTTTAGCATTTATATCGCTCACAGTTATTGAAAATCTCTTTACAAGCTTTTTGTAGACGTCTTTATCTTTCCTAGGTAATAGAGATCCTTAGGTTTTGAATATACCGTTTTTATGAAGACTTATTAATGCGTTCTCATAGATCTTCATATCTAGCGCGAGGGCTAGTCTATCTTTATCGCTTGGTATGTGTATAAGCCCTAACTTGTGTATGTCTTAGGGGCTTCTATTAGTTATGTCGACATCGCCAAGCATTACTTTGCCACTTAGAACCTTTCTAAGCCCTGTTATAGCTTCTACTAGCTCAGCCTGACCTTTTCCCTTTACACCAGCGATACCCAGTATCTTCGCTATGTATAACTCTAGGTTTATTTCTTTAACAGCTAAAGCCTCTAGATCGTTCATCATTATTAGGTCTTTTATCCTTAAAATAGGCCTAGATCTCTAAAAAGATTCTCTATACATTATCTCTTGATATCCAAATTCAACCTTATCTCCACCATCATTTCTGAAAGTTTCTCTGGAGCGGCAAGCTTTGTCGGATTTCACCGGCAATCCGACCCTTTCTAAGCACAACAATCCTATCGGTTATCTCGATCGCTTCTCTGATCCTATGGGTTATAAATATAATAGTAGCCCTTCTAGAGAAAGATCCTTTTAAATCTAAAAAACTTCTTAACCCCATATTGGGTTCAGAAGCTTGTTGACTCATTCAATATCAGAACATTGGGGTTCGGGTTTCATTGGGCTTAATACTTTTGATCAAGCCCTCTTCCCCTGGCTTCACCGCCCTCAGGATCCCTTTTCATCGGGATCCATATCACTGGGCTCCCACCTGCTCGGGGTGATCCCAGCCCACAGCTCCACCCTCAATGGGGTCTCCGGTTCATTGCTGTGGGAAACCCCGCATCCTGGTTTTCCTCTTCTTTCTCCTCTTGCCTTCTAGGTATCTTCTCCTAATGTTTATCGCAGCTACCTTCTGTCTATTCATCTCCAGATTGCATTTTTGTACATTTGAAGATCAGCACCATTGGGTCTTCACCACAAACCCACATCTGAAGCACTCCCTCGATGCATTCTTAGGATCTGCGGAGGCTGTTAAAGCTACCTCTGATATCCTCTTATGTATGCTCCTCTAAGGTGTTCTAGAGTTCCTTTTCCTCCTTCTCTCCCCTCTATTCTTCCTGCCAGCAAGGTCTTCTCTATCTAAATCCTCGAATGCATGACTATTCTATTATCCATGATTATAGCCTTGCCAACAACCCAATCTCTAACCCTGTGCTCGAACCATGTTGATCTCCATGATACAATCAGATACTCTCCTAGCTTTATAGTTATTCTAATGGTTTTTGATTGATAGTCTATCTTCATAAACGTTATCTTGCACCTAGCGAATCTCCTCCTAATCCTCAGCTTTATCTTCCCAGCTTTCCCCTGAGATATTTCTTCCTCTAAGGCTCGATTATGAAGTAAGCTGTCCTGATAACAGCATCAACCCAGTGGCTAGCATATGGGTTGTCCTTCATAGGCGTATCTCTAAGCTTTTTCTTGAACACTCTATCCTTTGGTATGATTGGAGCTTTCATCCTTAATCACATGATGGTTTTTAGCTCTCTACTCTCTCACAAGTTTTGGGAATCGATATCCCCTCTTAACATTATCCCAGATCATATCAATAGCCCTCTGAAGGGCCTTAACATACCATGCTATAAGCTCCCCAAACATTGTGTCCCTTATAGGTATAGGGTATGCTCTAACCTGTCTAAGGATCTTCAAAGGGCATCCCCGCACCCCAACATAATCCCTCAAAGTATAGCCAATGCCAAGCCTCCCACAAACCTCCTCAGATCTCGGCAAAACCTCGTTAACAAATAAATTTCATATAAACCATTATAAACTTCTATGTAACTTAAAACAGCCGCTGGGAGGCGCCAACAAATAGAGCTTTCAAGATCTCTGCCCACTGTCTAATACCAAGTGATAGGTTCTCCACGGGAATGTTGGGAGGTATATCTAGACCTAGTATTTTTATTAGCTCTTTAGTCCTTAACTCAACATCTCCATAGTTGGGTATAGCTAGAGAGCTTGTAGACCCCTTTTTACGATTAAGCAGAGGTTTTCTAAAACTGTGAATGTTGGTACTAGTGAAAAGTGCTGGTGAACTATATACACCGTTTAACATGGTATCTGATGGTCCTCTAAACTATGCTTCCTTCACATTAACGTGTATATCCTTTTGTTGGCCTTAGGAGGCCTAATAGTATTTTCATAAGCGTGGTCTTGCTGGCCCCATTTTCACCTAGAAGACCTAAGATTTCCCTATATATCTAGGTCACCACCGTTAAGGACGCATGTGCCATCTGGATATACTTTCACTATATTCCTCTCAAATATATACGGTTCTTCCTCATCTTTATAGTTTCCGTGATCCATGCTTCATTCATTGATAGTTATTCTGAGGACATATTATATTAGCAAGTAATAGAAAAGCGCAATCTATATAAGCTCTTCTGAATACTCTATCAACGATCAAAAATGTCTGTTTGTTCGAAGATTAGATATGTATGGATGGATGCAGAGCTCGTTCAATGTGAAAGAGCATCCGTGCATGTACTGACACACGCACTACATTATGGCACAGCGGTCTTTGAGGGTATCAGGGGATATTGGAGTGAAAGAGCCAAAAATCTATACGTATTTAGGCTTGAGGATCATATGAGGAGGTTCGTTAACTCAGCTAGGATCATCGGACTTAGACTCAATTACAATCTTGAAGATCTTATAGGGGCTGCGATAAGAACGATAAGGGCTAATGAGTTTCAGGAGAATATATATATAAGACCTATAGCATTTGTTGGAGAGGGTAGCATATCATTAGATATATCGAAGATCCCTATTAGGGTCTCTATAGCAGCGTTTCCATTCGGCCACTATTTAAAGCCAAAGGGCGTCAGGGTGAAGGTTGTAAGCTGGAGGAGGGTTCCTAACTACTCTATGCCGGTTATAGCGAAGGCATCTGGAATCTATCTCAACTCAGTATTAGCGCTCTCAGAAGCAATATCCTCTGGCTATGATGAGGCCATACTGCTTGATTGGAGGGGCTATGTATCTGAGGGTTCTGGAGAGAATGTATTTATTGTGAGGAAAGATACAATTTATACTCCACCTACATATGCATCGATATTGGAGGGAATTACAAGAGATACTGTGATAAGAATCTCCAGGGATCTTGGGTATGGAGTTGTTGAGAGAGACATAGCTAGGGAGGAGCTATACATAGCTGACGAGATCTTTATGAGCGGTACAGCGGCAGAGATCACACCAGTGATCGAGGTTGATGGAAGAACCATTGGTACAGGCTCTCCAGGGCCTGTAACGGAGAGGATCATAGAGTATTATAAGAAAATAGTATATAATGAAGTGCCTAGATATAGCGGGTGGATCACCCAGGTCTATTAACTCTCCATAGAAGAGAATCTCATTATAGTCAATGATATATGCTTGATACCGTTGAAGAAATCCTGGATTCTTATATTTTCATTGGGCGCGTGAGCCCTAGACCCATAGTACCCAACACCAGAGCCTGTCATAGGTGTTTTTGCTATATTCGTGAAGTAATATATAGGACCTGAGCCTCCAGATAGAGGAGCTATGTTAGGTTCTTTACCATATGCTTCAACAGCAGCTTCTACAGATGCTCTCACAATTTTCTCATATGGGTTGGTATATCCGGAGCTATACATGCTATGAACCACAACCTCAGCTTCTCCGAAGCCCTTTTCAGCTATATATTTTTTAAACCTATCAAGGATCTTTTCAGGATCCTGCCCCGGTACTGGTCTAATATCTATTTTAGCACCAGCTATAGAGGGCACAATGGTTTTTGAGCCCTTACCTGTATATCCAGAGTAGAGACCCGAAACATTTAGTGAGGGCTCTAAATAAAGCTTTCTGAGGGCATCATAGCCCTTGACTCCTCCAACGAACTCTTTTAAACCCAACTCCTTTGCCATTTCCTCGAGCTCTGAGAAGTCCATTTTCCTTATTAGCTCTTCCCCGATTCTCATGAACTCAGGATCTATATCTTCATAAAATCCTGGCACATGGATCTTCCCATTCTCGTCCTTCAAAAGGGTTAGAAGCCTAGCCATTCTCCACACAGGATTAGGTACCAGAGGAGCATTACCGCTATGTACATCTCTCGAAGGACCTCTCAGTATTACTTCTATATATAGCATACCCTTGAAACCCAATGTGATTCCGAGCCTCCCATCCCTTCTCACATATCCCGTCTCCCATATGCCGCCGTCTGATTTTACCCACTGCTTGTTCTCTTCAACGATCTTACCTATAGTTGGAGATCCTATCTCCTCCTCGCCCTCGATCAATAATTTGATCTTTAGATCCATAGCATCCAGGTAAGGAGATAAAGCATCCAGAGCACAGATTCTCGCAGCTATATTACCTTTATTATCTGCAACGCCTCTTCCAAATATGAAGTCACCTCTCCTTGCGAGCTTAAATGGATTGCTCTCCCATAGCTCAAGGGGGTCTGGAGGTTGGACATCATAGTGGTTATATATTAATATACTTTTAGATCCAGATCCTATCTCTGCTAAAACAGCTGGATAGCCTCCCCCACTAGTGATCCATGCCTTGAAACCCCTTTCTCTCAATATCGATGCTATATACTCTGCACAACTATCCATGCTCTTCCCACCCCATGCTGCTACAGTTTGATACTCTATGAGACTAGCAAGGAGATCTATATATTTCTCGTAGTTTTTATTAATATATGTTAGAGCTTTCTTCTTCAGATCTTCGATCCTAGCTTCCATAGAACCACCGATTAACTATCTTAGAACATTAATATATAGATTTAGATGGTTGTAGTTGACTAGATTATGGTTTTTCTAGTTTTTCAGCTCTATAGTTACATTAGGCTATCTTGGGTTTAATTTAGAGTGTAGATCAACATAACATGGTCCACCATATTATTTATACATCCTTTAACCATTGTTTATAGGCCGGTGAATGGGAGCTATAGTAATCACTGGGGTAAGGCGGTCACCTACCGACCCCAGCACTTCCCTCCCCACGGTACTTCTAATTCCGCAAGGGGGTTAGCTCTTAGTGTGGAGTCAGCAGCTTCGCTCGCACTCCGTGGGGCTCTGTCGAGGGGAACGCCACGCCCTCTTCTATCTGGTGTAGAGGCCATCAGCTGCTGCTCCTCAACGCGTTGCGAATCATCGGATCAGCCTTTAACCCCATAATACAAAAGGTATTTAAATTTATCGTTAAATTAGAAACATTCTCTCAAAGCTAGCTTTTCATAGGTGTAATAGCTTTACATAACATAGTGTGAAGAGGATTTGGAATCTAAGTCACATGCCATCTATGGAGGAGTTATACGGAAGATTCGTTTGTTAGTAGATAAGGGTTTTTAGATCACATAAAAGTCATAAAATGAAGAGGAAGGCTGGATGGTTGCAACAGTTGCTAATAGTAGCAATGTTCCAAATCTATTCCTAAGAACCTGACAGCTAGGATTACTCTGAGAAGATCTAGAGGAGATATCTGGGAGTGAAGATATAGCAAGGGGTTATTCAAGACTATAAAGAGGCATTGCTGTAGAGCTAGATATATCCTACACCGATTCATATGACCCCCTCCCCGCCCTAAAGGGCGAGGTTTACTTAACCTTAATATCATTATGTCTCAAATAGAATTTTAGAGGTAGCTTGGGGGATATGCCTTGGCAATAGCTCTTGGATATTTTAATAAGCTGGGGAATAAGGTCAGGGGATCCAGGAATTTTAGGAAGAGACTATAAACTATAGAGATATAGAAGGATATAGTAGTATTACATTACAAGGCATTGATCGACAATTTCGAAGTGACATATAGGGTGTGAATCAGTATTTATATAGTGCTTCAACATAAAACACTTATATTGAAGTTGCGAATATATCTTCGCAAGGAATCGCATAGGATCTTTAAATATAGCATTGGAAGGGGTGAAAATCCTAACGACGTGTGAGGATCTATAGAACCTTGAAAGCCTCTAACCAGATAAGATATAAGATCCCAAGGAGGGATGATGGGAAGTCTATGCTATTTGGCATGGGCATCAATCACATAGTTATTGATAAGAATGAGGCTTTCATAGACGCTCTGGGTATTTATTAGGTATTTCCACGTGTATTCCTCAAGGATAAAACTGGAATATGTTAAAGCCTATGTTTTGGCTGTAATACTAAGTTGCTTCTTGGTAAAGACAGAATCTTGGTGTGAGTGTTAAATTTTCGGTATATAAATATAATTTGGATATCGAGAGATCGGATATGGCTAATGAAATAGATCCTAAGAGGAACGTCAGCTCTAAAGGGCTATTCAGATTCTCTAGAGAAGGAAGTGTTTCTAGCAATAGAGCTTCTAAAAGCACATATAATTTAGCCTATTCAAAAGATATGGAACCCGGTACTGAAGAAGTAGTACATAGAGAAGATCGCAGCACGGTTTCCCATAGCCGGTCGAAGAAAAGCGTGCTTACCAGTCTTGATAAATATATTAGAAAGGGTTATGATAGGCTCTCACATTCTCCAACACAGAATTCAGAATCTAGGATAGGAGTTGAAGCTATTGATATTATGAAAGAGAGAGGTTCAATGTTGAAGCATGGTGATCATAATGAGGAAGGGGCTATACAGGGTAAGACTAGCTATGACAGTTTAATTTATTATAGAAGGGGGTCTGATAGCACAGGCTTAGACACATCTATATTCGAGATTCCAGAGGCTATAGAGGTTGTTGGGGGTTATGTAATGGAGGTTCAATACGATGGTGGGTCTTCGAAGGCTTTTCTACTTGTATATGTAGAGGAGGATGGCAAACTCTACAAGATCTATGATAAGACCGGCCATAGACCATATTTCCTCGTAGATCTAGATCCGGAAAAGGTCAGAGAGATTGTCGGTAAGTCGCAAGATATTATCGATATATATAGAGTTGAGAAGTTCGATCTGCTATCAAATAGAAAGGTTATGCTCACAAAGATAGTTGTTAGAGATCCGCTGGCTGTTAGAAGGCTTAGGGATAGGTTTCCCAAGGCCTGGGAGGCTAATATTAAGTACCATCATAACTACATCTACGATACACAGCTGATCCCCGGGCTTAAGTACAGGATAAGAGGTGGTAGATTTGACCCTATTTTCAATATAGAACTAGATAAGGTCTCATCCGAAATTAATAAGATCTTTGCCGACGAGCCAGAGCATGTGAGAAAGATAGCTATTAGATGGTATCCTCTTTTCGAGGCGCCTCCTCCTAGGATCAAAAGGCTTTCTATAGATATAGAGGTCTATACTCCGAACAAGGGTAGGATTCCAAATCCTGAGACTGCCGAGTTTCCCATAGTAAGTATCGCTGCTTGTAATAATGATGGCGAATGCTCTGTGTTCATATTAAAGAGGGGGGATGAAAAGGCTGTTGAGAGACTTAAAGAGGTGGTTAATAGTAGAACCAAGGTACATGTCTTCGAGAGCGAGAAGGAGCTTATCAAGAGATTCTTCCAAGAGATCTCTAGATATCCTGTGATAGTATCATTTAACGGCGATAACTTCGACCTTCCATACCTCTATACAAGATCGAGGAAGCTTGGATTTTCGAGAGAAGAGATACCAATAGTGATTAGGGAAACTCATGCAACATTTAAGCACGCGATCCACATAGATCTATATAGGTTCTTCAAGAATAGAGCTATACAGAACTACGCTTTTGAGGGAAGATATAAGGAGTATACGCTAGGTGCTATAGCTCAAGCCCTCTTAGGAAAGGGTAAGCTGGCAAATGAGGAGGGTGTTGGCTCTATGAGTCTCTACGATCTTGCCATGTATAATCTAAGGGATGCTCAGCTAACGATAGAGCTTACCACATTTTCCGGCGAGCTTATTTGGAAGCTCATAATATTGCTTATGAGGATCAGCAAGCTAGGGATCGAAGATGTTACTAGGACCCAGGTATCAACATGGATCAAGAATCTATTTTACTGGGAACATAGATCTAAAGGTTATTTAATACCATCGGAATCTGATCTAACATCGCTTAAATCGAGGAAAGCTACCGAGGCTATTATAAAAGGTAAGAAGTATGCAGGTGCCATAGTAATCGATCCACAACAAGGTGTATTCTTCGACATTGTTGTAGCCGACTACGCATCGCTATATCCTAGCATAATTAAGAGGTGGAATCTTAGCTATGAAACCGTAGATCCTCCCGAGGGCGAGTGCAGCAAGTTAGAGTCCATAAAGGACGAAACTGGAACCACGATTCACAACGTGTGTATGGATAGAGTCGGGATAACTTCTGTAATCATAGGCCTTCTAAGGGATTTCAGAGTTAAAATCTATAAGAAAAAGGCTAAGGAGAAGAATATCCCAGAAGATCTGAGGAGCTGGTATGATGTTGTCCAGAGGGCGATGAAGGTATATATAAACGCATCTTACGGCGTTTTTGGGCATGAGAAATTCCCGCTATATGCACTCCCGGTTGCTGAAAGTGTTACAGCTCTTGGAAGGATGATCATAACTATGAGCCAGCAGAAGGCTAGAGAGCTAGGGCTAATGGTTCTCTATGGGGATACAGATTCTCTTTTCATATGGGCTCCACAGGAGGATAAGCTTAATCAGCTTAGAAAGTGGATATTCGATACATTTGGGCTCGAGCTAGATATTGATAAGAGATATAAGTTTGCAGCATTCTCCCTTAAGAAGAACTATCTCGGTGTCTATCCAGACGGCTCTGTCGATATAAAAGGGCTCGTCGGCAAGAAGAAACACATACCAGAGTTTGTTAAAGAAGCATTCTCGGAAGCTGTTAAAAAGCTTGGTGCCATCGAAACTCCCCAAGACCTGCTTATGGTCTCAACATGGCTAAAGGAGATCCTACACGAGATATATAAAAAGCTAAGGGATAAAGAGTATACATTAGACCAGCTAAGCTTTAAGATGACACTTGGGAAACCGCTTGAAACATATACTAAGAATACTCCGCAGCATGTTAAAGCAGCCCTGATGCTGGTAAGAGAAGGGATAAGCATTTCTCAAGGTGATAACATATGGTTTGTTAAGGTGAGAGGTAAAGAGGGGGTAAAGCCTATACAGCTTGCCAAGGTCAGCGAGATAGACGTTGAGAAGTACATAGAGAGCCTTAGATCTGCCTTTGAGCAGATACTTGCACCTCTCAGCATTGAATGGGAAGAGATCTCTGGACATAGTAAGATCTCGGACTTCTATGGCTGAAGACTGATTTCTAATCTCATAGATCAGCTAGAGTGTCTAAACCGTTTTATAGAGGTTACTAACTGTATTAAAAAGCTCGCTGCATTCCAAGAATCAGCATATCTTAGATGCTTAACATAGCTGATGCCCCTCGATGATGAAGTAGTAATAAACCATGGTAAACCAGAACCCTATGAAACGCCTTGGATGGATCCTCACCTTCTAGAGTAAGGGAGAGGTTAGCATCAGGTGTTCCGGCTTCCTCAGGCTTGACATCTTTCGATTTCAAGCCCTCTTCCCCTGGCTTCCGCATCGGGCAGGGCTTTCACCACCCTGCCTCATCATCTGAATCCACTCGCATCGCTATGTGGGAACCCGCATCCTGGATTCCCCTTCATGAGGTGTTCCTGGCTCATGTTGATCCATGTTCGTTGGCGGGTTACCCTGTGGAGCTTGCGGCATAGGTATAAGGCGGATTAGAGGGCTACTATATCATTACTGTAAAACATCACTAGACTAGAAATATGCAGAGCTAGACATGCTGGCTTATAAGAGTTCGAAGATAAATATCTAGTGATGATGACGCCACAGCCCTGAGTGGTGAAGAGGGCTCGTGTTTCTGATAATCCTTACTGTTTCTATTATTATTGATTATTGTTTATATTGTTTCTAAAGCTTTCTTGATAGTATCTTTATTGATTCTTCTATCAAAGACTATTAGAACTCTTCTACTGCTTCCAACAACCTTTAACTTCACACGATCCACAATTACTCTACCCTTTATCAGATCGCTCTCGCTCTTAGCAGGAACTAAATATTCCTTGAACTTTCTAGTGGAGTATCTATAATACTCGTCAAAGTTATCTATAATCCTGATAGCATCCTCGAGATCGCTTGTGAAATAGCCAACGGTCTTTGAGATCGCCTCTAAAAGCTTTTTAGCTTTTTCAGCCTCGAGTTCTATGCATGGATAGCCCATGCAGTCTCCCAACTCTTCCCTTATCAAATAGCTATACCCCTAGGTTCTAGGAGTTATCCAGTATGTTAGCGAGGCGCCGCCGCCTAAAGATGCCTGGAGTTTTAGGGGTTTGTTGGGGCCATACTGTATTATAACCACTGAGTTGGGGTCTAGAACCTTTGCTACTTGCTTAACGAGATCTATAGAGTATCTTGCAGACACATTCTCAAGTCTCGATGAGAGTGATAGCAGGCCCTTATCCTGGGTTAGATTTGCCTGGAATTCCTTATCCTCTCCCCTTGAGATGAATCTCAGGCTATCTCCTGTCAGGCGTATTTCTAGCTCGTCTCCCACTACTGCAGCATCTTTTACAAGTGTTATGAAAACCTCACCGCTTATTTGTGCTTCTACCTCGAGCTCCAGTTGTATATCTCCTACTGCCTCTATACCTATTTCCTTCACCTGTGCCAAGAACTCCCTTTCAGCGCCAGTCTTTGTATTTATAAGTATTATCTTTAGATCTCGTGCTCCATCCTCGTAGCTGATTGTAACTTTATCTCTCCTCGTAAGTCTTTTAAAAGACGCTAGAAGCTCATCCTTGTCAACAAGTATAGAAACCTCTTCACTAAGCTGGTATTCTTCAAAAGCTATGTTGGATATGTTAAGAATGCTCATTATAAGCCTATCAGGTGAGAGACCCTTAACTTCGACCCCTTCCGACCTTATATAGAGGGGAGCCACATCTAGGGGGGCTAGGGCGGCCTTAAAGAGATTTTTTATAAAGGTGCCCTCTCCATGGGATAGCCTAAACATTAGACCCACCACATCTATTTATAACTCAGCATCGAAATTAAAAAGCAGTTCCTGATCAACGTTGATGTTAATTAATCGATTTTACAACCTGAACTTTCAATCTCTACCTCTCCCGATGCTACGGGAAAGTCTACAGCTCGATACCTTACTTCTTAGCCCGCTTACAGGCCTTCGACTATGCTTGGAGCTCTATGGTCTCTAGCCTTGGGGGTTAGCCCCGAGCCGGGAGCCACAGAGTTTCTC
>Ga0105155_1000213_pt1 | contig 20055 bp, 18 predicted proteins | sample SSWtaG_2_FD_89589 | JGI IMG/M metagenome (GOLD analysis project Ga0105155, IMG submission 89589) | Hot spring microbial communities from Sandy's Spring West, USA to study Microbial Dark Matter (Phase II) - SSWsed_130316 | ecosystem: Environmental > Aquatic > Thermal springs > Hot (42-90C) >...
GAAATATCTAGAAGAGTCAATTATGTCGAGCTTGGTGCTGAGCCAGGTTTTCAAGATGAGTTCCTAAATTCACAATTTATACCATATGCTGATCTAACAAAGTACCCTGAGACAATTAATATGCTTAAGAAATTGGGTAGGCGGATTAAGAAGCCGCCAATAATATTTGGAGTTAACTCTTTATAAGGGGCTTGAATATTCCTTCCTGTATTTTTCAAACAACTCATCCCTTAACTTCATGAGTTTCTCGCTTATTTTAACCGGGTATACTTCGCTATTTCTTAAGCGCCTATATTTCTCTGGTAGCATAGAGAGCTGCTCCATGCAGTATCTTCGGATTTCCCTTAAATCTGGAAAATCGTAAACAAGCTCGCCTTTAATAACTATTGGAACAAGCAAAGGCTTTGCACCCTCAATTTCCTCATCCCATAATGTGATTATGTCCTCAACATAATGTCCGTTCTCAATTCTTCTCCATACCTGCTTTTTTCCAGGCAGAGTTGCCTTACTTATGCTGCTTGTGAATTTTGTTACTGGTATCATTTTACCAGTTTCATCGCTTGTCTCAGCAATTTTGAATATCCCGTCTAGCGCTGAGACCCCGCCCTCTCCAGTTAGCGAATCATAATTTGCTCCTGTTATTAGCTTTGTTCCAACGCCGAAACCGTCTATTGGAGCTCCCTTTGATAGTGCATCTTCTATAACAAACTCATCTAGGCGGTCGCTTGCAAAAATCTTAACATTTGTTAAACCGGCTTCATCAAGCATTTTACGCGCCTTTTTACTGAGTTCAATTGGATCCCCGCTATCAAGCCTAATACCGACCAAATTATAACCTTTCTCCTTAAGCTCTAAACCAACTTTTATTGCGTTCTTCACGCCCTCAATCGTTTCATATGTGTCAACTAAGAGTATAGTGTTGTGTGGAAAGCTCTCGGCATATTCTCTGAACGCTGCTATCTCAGTCTCCTTAAATGAGCCTTTTCCCCTATGGCGCTCCTCAATAAACTTATGTGGTATTGTTCCAACAAAAGGTATCCCCCATTTCATTGCAGCTATTACAAGCGATGTTCCATCAACTCCACCAATATATGCTGCCCTAGCTCCCAAAACTGCGGCATCTCTACCATGAGCTCTCCTAGCGCCGAAATCAACAACTGTTTTAGGCGAGTAAATGACATTTCTACCCTTAGCAGCGTAGACTATTCTGGAGGCTTTAGTGGCAATTAAACTCTCAAAATTCATGATGTTAAGTAGATAAGTTTCGAGCAGCTGAACATCTATCGAGGGGCCAGTAATGTTTATGACGGGTTCATTTGGGAATACTGGGGTTCCCTCTGGAATAGCATATATGTCTCCCCTAAACCTGAAGTTTTCTAAATAATCAAGGAACTCTTTACTGAGATCTTTACCAGCAGCTTTTTCAAGCCAATCGCGATGCCTTTTACTTAAGCCCCTATTCAAAATCTGTATATAGCTTATGAACTGCTCTAGCCCAGCTACAATAACGTAGGAGCCTAGGTGTTTTGGCACTTCTCTAAAGAAATAAGTTTCAGTTATCACATTATTTACGTTATGGTCAAAGTTGCATTTCCCAGAAGTTAACTCATAATAATCGATGAAGAGGAATAGGTCTTCTTCTGTTAAAAGACCGGACTCTAGATTCTTCACCATTTCCCACGCATCCTCTTCTACGTACTATTTTTGGATTATATGTTTGTTAGTAAATATCAAGAAATTAACTTGTAAGATGCAATATTTATTCTAAACGTCTCAGTTTTAATAGGCTCTCTTGTGACTGATAGCCTTCTTTTATTCCCTCATAAGCTGTTGTTTATGCCCTCTTTTAGATTTTTTCTTGAAGTAACCATCTTTTTATGGCACTTGCTATCTCATCATATATTATTGGGAGTTCTCAGCCGCTAGAAGAGTAGATAAAATTGTCTTTGGCAGTCTTTATGAATACGTTGATCTTATAATGTTCTCTCTGCCCGCCTGAAGATGATGATTTTATTATGCTTCTGGCCTCGAGAATTTGCGGGATAAACTTGCTTAAGCTATTGATCAATCGAGTAAACTTTATCTTTGCAGCCTCAGCCTCAAAGGGATCATCTGGTAAACCAACGATATAAACGGGAGTATCGCTTTTTGTCTCCTTGGCAAATATAAGTTTAGGAAATCCCCATAGGTTGTCGTTAACTATGACTCTAACATCAATCTTACCAATAATCGTATTGTCTTGAACTACTGGAAGAGCTCTAAGCCTATATTTAGCCATGACATGTGCTACATGGAGAAGACTTGTGTCAGTTGATATCTTTGGGACGAATTTTAGGATGGGTTCGATCTTCATGCTTAATGGATTCTTAACTTTTTAAGAAGCCCCTTATTGTAGCTGTCCCAACTTTATCATGAACCAAAGCAAAAATCTCATAGGAGTTTCTCTCCTTCATCATCCCAATTACCTCCGAAACTTGGATAGATGGTTCAGTGACAATGCGCTCTGAGATAAAATTTCCAATAATCTTATCCCCTCGAGGATGTCAAGTCAACCACACAAACAATTGTAAAAATCCCCATACATAACTGACGGTTTTACATAGGATGCGTTAAACTTAATTCCATCATGAGAACAAAGTTATCTTATTAGACATGGGTTCAGCGAACTTTGAATTCAATAAAGCATCAGTTATAGTTAAAACGTTAAGAAACTACGAGAATATTGTAGCTCAAATTTTAAGGGAGAGCTTTCAGGGCGTAGATGTTTTAGCAGCTCCCTTAAATTTTTCAGGCATAGTCTTAGTTAAAGCTGATGTTCCTCCGGAAGATTTGGCCAGAGAGATTAAGTTGAGGGTTCCTGAGGCTGAAAGGGTTTTACCAATAAAACATTATGTGCCAGCTGAGATAGAAGCCATATCTAATGCAGCTCAAAAAATTGTAGGTGATTTGACTGGTGCAAAATCTTTTGCTGTAAGCACTGTTAGAAGGGGGCGTCACACTTTTTCAAGTATAGATGTAAATATTAGGGTTGGTGCAGTATTAAAGGAGGCATCTGGGTGTCCAGTTAACCTGGATTTTCCGGATAAAGTTGTCTTTGTTGAAATTATTGGTCCACATGCCTACATAGGGGTTGTTGATGGAAATGAGTTTCCGAAGAAGATTACTCCAAGAAAGTTTCAGGTTAAAGAGTACTTTAAAAAGGTTTCACTTGTCCAAATGCCATATCTTGGTGGTTTAGAGACATCCCATGAAATGGGCGTTAGAATTGGTCGTGAAGCCCAAACCTTTGAAGTTGGCGAATTAGTTATTGCGCCAATAGGCATCGTTAAAGCTGATGACTTAGATGCATTTATAAGGGGGGTCTTTGAGGGCATAGAATCAAGATATCAAATCCAGTCTAGAACGTATGCACATAAGCCACATAAAACTGAAGTTTACGTCCAAAATTTATATGAGCTCGTGAGGGAAAGGATAAAAGAGCCTATAATAGTTTTTGAGCCTGAGGGTGAACCAGTTAGCTCTATAGCCTCAAAGATTGCTGATATAGCAATTCGTAGCGATAGAGTAAACTTCCTAGTTGGTTCTAGGGAGGGTATACCCCATGGAATCTTTAGATTCGCAAATCTGGTCATAGACCTATGTCCAGGAGTAACAATTGCAACAGATTTAGCAGCAGCTTCAGCCCTAATAGCGTTAGCATTCGCAATACACCAGAAGCTAAGCAGCGAAATAGGGAATCCGTCTGAAATTTGAGACGAATTGCGAAATCTTCGCTACTAAATCTTAATATGTCATTTTAAGTAAAGTTTTCATTTGATGATGAGAATTCGGATCGCTGACTAATGATGAAACTACCCGAGACTGAACTTAAATCTTTAACCTGGCAACTTCCTATTCACATACTTGATGTCTAAAATGTTGAGTAAAATTTTTACGAAAAACCTAGATAATAAATGTTTATTGATGATGAGGGAGGTTTCTACTGACATTAATGATGAATGACACCTAAATGCTGAACCCTCCCTAAACCACCTCACTATTCCAAAACATTTTTATGCATTCTTAAGAGAAAATAATTTAGTGATGAAATGTCAGAGTCTACTGAATCAAGTAATTGATGATGAAACCCGACTAGCCTGAATCTCCCACAATAAAATCGCTTTAATTTTCCTTATCAATCTGATTTTAGGGAGTTTTGTGGCAGCAAAAATATATTCAAGAAACCCTAATGTATTTCTATGGGAGGTTTATTGTTTTGAGGTGTCCAAGTTGTGGTTTTGATGCTGGTGAAAATGCGAAGTTCTGTCCAAAGTGCGGCACTTCATTAGATTTAGTAGGGGACTTCATATTAGCTACAACGCATACAGTTCCAGGATACAAGATTAAGAGGGTTTTGGGCATAGTTACTGGGTTATCTCCTAGAACCAGAGGTGTTCTGGGAAGATTCATAGCTGGAATAGAGACTATGGTCGGCGGGGAAATTAGGGCTTTTACAAGCGAAATTGAGAAGGCGCAGGCTGAAGCGATAGAGCGAATGAAGAGTAAGGCACTATCCCTTGGAGCAAACGCTATTATCGGGGTAGACCTAGAAACGTCGGATCTGGGCTTGGGGGCTGGCATAATTTTAATATCGGCTACTGGGACAGCCGTCATACTGGAGCCAGAACACTAACGTCTTATCGTAGAGAAAGACTGGTATTAAGCACGGAAACTAGTCCTCACGTATCCTTAAGATAGGATGCTAATGTTGAGTAACGCTTCCACTACTTGGATTAAACCCAACATAACAAATATTACGGCTGCCCCATTCCTTAAGTACTTTTTTGGTATAATCCTTAGCATTCCCTGGCCTAAGAAAACCCCTATACCAGTTATGATGGTGAAAGCTAACATTATGCCAGCCAAAACCGTTAATAGGTTTTCGAACTGGGCTGCTAAGAGAATCGAGAATATTTGCGTTTTATCACCCAATTCCATTAGCGAGATTAACGAGAATACCCTAAGAAGGGATGCACGATTCTTCTCACATTCACTTTTACCTTTCTCACCGTGAATAAGGGAGATTAACCCAAACACTATGAACGTTATGCCAGATATAACTCCAATTATGTTCTTCGGCAGTAAACTTAATAGTTCCCCGCCCAGAAAAGCGCTTAAGCCATCAACAATAAAGAATGCGCTCATAGCTCCCAAAAAGACTGAGATAGCTGAGGACCTAGATGATAACATGATCACGCAAATCTGCGTTTTGTCGCCTAACTCAGCTAGGAAAATTATAGAGAATGACGTTAACAGCGAGGTTAAATCTAGGTTCATAATAATTTGATCTTTAAGGAGCGTCTCCCTTATAAACCTTATAAATTTAAGTGAAGGAACAAACTTTCACTCTTGCTTTAACCCGGATTCTATTTTACGCATTTTATCCAGCAATTCAGGCTTCCTCTTAAAGTGTTCCCTTACTGGCTCCAGGATCTTAATTAAAGCTTCGGCGACGCCATTCTTCAGATCTAAAGGATGTACCTCACCACGTAAGTAAGCTTCCCTTAGATCATTATAGCTCTCAAAAGTTACTGGTCCACCATATTTTGCTGGGCGGGGGACATCCATGACCCCTAATTCTGGGAAAACTATATATTTTGCATGCTCTAAAATTGGATTACCCTCCTCTTGCTTGGGCGGACAATAAGCTGCCCTAATTTTGGACCTGATTTCTTCAGGTGAATCATGAACAAATATGCAACTTTCAGGCTTACTTTTAGACATCTTTGAACTTATTTTCTCGCTAATTTTTGCATCCTCATCAAACTTACCCCCCGAAATTTCGGTGGCTGAAGGCTGGAGTCCGGATAATAGTGGGGTGTGTAGGCAAATAGGCTTCCTCCAACCCATTTTTTCAGCAGCATCTCTAGCTAGCATATGCGCTTTCCTTTGGTCTATGCCGCCGCAAGCCATATCCAATTCTAAATGAAATATGTCGGCAGCTTGCATGCATGGATAGAATATCCATGCTGTCTCAATATCCGCCATATCTAGTTCACGCCCCATTATCGTTAGCGCTCTCCTAACTCTTAGAAGCGATGAACTCTTAGCTATCCTTATAACCTTCTCCCAATATTTTATGTCGCCCGCTAGGTCGGATGCCCAGACAAACCTAACATTACCGGAGGATGTTACACCAAGAGCCTCAAAGCACTGCTTAAAGTATTCGCCGCATATGCGTATATTCTCCATAACGCCGCCAAGCTTATTATTTATCCAGCTATGCCAGTCTGCCAGAAATATGGTAAAGTCAAACCCAGCTTTAGCAACATCCTTAATCTTAGAGCCGCAAACTAGCCCCATGCCAATATGCATGAAGCCAGAACACTCAAAGCCCCAATAAGCCTTAGGTTTACTTACAGTTTCGAGGAGAACTCGTAGCTCATCGATGGTTACTACCTCTTCAGTATTACGGATAATTAAATCCAGCCGCTCCTCTAGATCCAAGATGTAACACCTCTAAACATGCATCTAACGATAGGAATTATTTTTACTTAAAGATAAACTCATCCTAAAACTTTATTACTTTCGGTAACGCTTCTATTGAGTACAGATCAAATTTAATAGATAAGTTACGGTGTTTAGGAATGCCATACTGTAAATATTGTGGTTTCAAGCTCCCAGATGATGCCAGATTCTGCCCGAATTGCGGAGCATCGGTTCCTCAGGAAGTTTATGAACTTAAGTTAGCTGATTGGGGTGAGCGAATATTAGCGTATCTCATAGATACTATTATACTGGGATTAATAGTAGTTCCAATAGTATCTGTCCTCTCTTGGCCCTGGGCATATTTAGTGGGTTTTAGGTGGACTTGGAATATTTTTGCTAGTTACGGGCTTAGCAATGTAATATCTTTCTTATATTGGACTTTTATGGAGGGCATTTTCGGGCAGTCTGTTGGAAAGATTGCCCTAAAAATGAAGGTTGTTAAAGTTAATGGTGAGCCAATAGATATCGTAACAGCGGCCATTGAAAGCTTAGGAAAAGCCTTTCTATTACCCATAGATCTAATCTTGGGCCTACTACTTTATCCGCAGAAGCGACAGAGATTGTTTAATTACATCTCAAATACAGTAGTGATTAAAGTCCATTAAGAGTTCATTTCCATCAGATTTGAGAGTCAATCCACTATCTGCCTACACTTTTCTACTAAATTGTTAGGAAGATTTTCGTTTTCTAACCACATCTTAGCATGAGATAGTCTCAGTTTAATCTATCTTAAATCAATCTTAAGTTATTTTCTTCAGCGCAAGTCTAATCTTATATTCCGTTGCCGTTAAATGTGCGTCATAAATAATTCCTTATCGCAATCAATGATGGTTTCTCCATTAATGGGCATCCTTCCCCTCTTAAGCTCGCTTATCTCAATAATCCCATGAAGCATCAGTTAATTCGCTTTTATAAAATGCTATCTAATCAAGCAGTTAATATTTTCGGAGTAAATTCTCTTTTGAGATTCGGTTTTAACCATTCAAAAATGAAACTTTATGTAGATCACCTAATCCCTCAAAGTTAAATGAGTATCTTTCTTATATTTATGTTAGTGATTATAAATTTCTCGGGGAATCCTATGAAGGTAATAGGGATAGAGGTTGTAAAAAATAGGAAACCCATAGAGATTCCGGAACCTTGGAAACCTGCCTGGTGGGAACCTGATGTAGAACCAGTAAAAGGATTAGACTTTTCATTTTATAGAGTTTACACAGATGAAGGTATCGTGGGAATAGGGCCAGCAACCTTACCAGCCTTAGATTCATTTGTAAAAAAGCTCCTAATAGATTTTGACCCATTTTATGTAGAAAGATTCTGGGAAATCGCTATGAAAGGGAGAGAGCTAACATTGGGAAGACAGTCATATGCCGGGCTTGAAATAGCCTTATGGGACATTATCGGTAAGGCTTTAGGGAAGCCAATATATAAGATATTAGGGGCCTATAGGGATAAGGTAATGGCGTATGCTGCTACCTCACAACTAAGATCTCCTGAAGAGCATGCTAAGCAAGCTCTACAATTTTTAGAGTGGGGTATAAAAGCAATAAAGTTAAGAATGCACAGAGCTAACCCTAATGATGATATTGAAGTTGTTAAGGCTGTGAGGGACGCTGTTGGTGACGAAATGATAATAATGGTTGATGCAAACCAAAACAATTTGTCAATAAATTACGAATTTTGGTCATTTAACACTGCTCTCAAAGTTGCTAGGAAACTTGAGAAACTTGATGTATATTGGCTAGAGGAACCTCTGCCTAAATTTGATCTAAGGAATTTAGCGAAATTATGTGACATGGTTGACATTTATATTGCTGGTGGTGAACACGCAACATGCATATATGAATTGAGGGATGCCCTTCTAATCGGCGCATACGATATAATTCAACCTGACATAATTTTAGGTAATATAGGGATAACCGGCATAAGAAAACTTGCTGTGCTTGCAGACTCCTTCGGCAAATATATAGTTCCCCACGTGTGCGGTGGAGGTAATAACGGTCTTTACTTAGCCGCCACGCTTCAAGCGTTAGGTACCCTCAGGAACGCCCCTTTCATAGAATATACTTTGGATCCACCATCTCTAGTTCCCAAATATTTACACGCTATTCTTAAGGAGCCAATAACCATAAGTAATGATGGCTATGTTAATGTACCTCAAAGACCGGGAATAGGTGTCGAGTTAGATGAAGAGTTCATATCGAAATATACTTGAATTTTTTAGTACCTCATTTTCACTGGTTTTCCTCCATTTTTGAGAGAATCATACTCTGCGCATACAATTGCTAAAGTTTCTCTTTTACTCTGTACATTCTATAAAAGTACTTTATCTCTTCAAAGAAAGCGTCATTTTCTTTTAAATTTATCTTTATGGATTTATTTTTCAGTCTCTAAAATTTCGCTAAGATTTCTATCAACCAGCTGAAATTATTGTTCCGAGATCTCCATTAACTATTAATGGGCATCTTAATGGAGAAGACTTTTTAATATTTCATTGAAAAGCTTTTAGTAATAACTCCAACTGAATCATTGTTGAATCTTATTAATGCGGCAACAGTATAATCCCCCTCCATCTCCAAGAGAACTTTTCTAGCTTAAAAGAGAGAAATTTCTTTCGCCTCCGGTGAGCATTCTTAACGCATCAACATCACGGATTCCGCCAGAAATCCTTACAAGAAAGACATTATTGATCAAGCCTGATTCATAATTTCTTTAATTTTGAGGCTAAATAGATGAAACCCAACATTCTAAGCTATATCTTTAATTAATATAACATCACACCGCACTTCTTACTGCTCTGACAATAATATCGGCTTATTCTAAGGAAGTTGCCATAGGTTTCTCACATAACACATGTTTCCCAGCTTCTGCCGTCTCCACCCGAAATTTTGGTGTGTAAATAATGTGTAGGCAAACGCTTATAGCATCTATTTCTGGTCCCTAATTATTTGCTGATAGTTTTGGCACCATGCTGAACCAGTCAGTAATGCTAATTCTCTAGCTTTTCCCAACATTCATTTATATCTGCAATAGACTTAATCTTCACAGTGCTTAGCATTAAGTATGCTCTTGCACGCTTTTCATCAGCCCACCCGCATCCGATAACGCCAACATTATATTTTCGCATCACGTCTTCTCCATCACTTATAATTACTCTTAAAAGAGGAAGTCGATTATTAATTTTAGTTCTGGAAAGCGCTATTCCTTTATTTTCGCTATATCCTCTTGCTCCTCTTTTTTGAGGGATGCTGGCAGGGTTTCCTCTCCGCGCATCTCAAAAATTCTCTTAAGTTGCTTTTTCATAACTTGTATGTTTCGGCTTAGCCCGAAGTAATCTGCGAAATAATCCGTGGTTCTTAAAATAAAATTCTTCCCATCACCCTTTTCTCGACTAATTAATCCCATCTCGAGGAGTTCCTTAATATGGCGATAAGCATTTTTTCCTCTAGCCTCAATAACTTGCTTTTGTGTTACTGGTTGCTTATAGGCTATATAGGATAGTGTTCTCAGCGGGCCTACTGTTAAAAGCGGCCTTATGGCAAGCTTTCTAACCTTCTCAGAAAATTCATTCTTAAGCTGTAAAACAAATCTGTGGTCGTCGAGCTCTAGTATTTCTAGGGCGGTATTCCGCTGCTTATATTCATCCATCAGCATTCTGACAAGCTTCTGAACTTTTTTCTCAGAGCGGGAGCCCGTGATATTACATAGAGTTTTTAAGTCTAATGGTCTACCGGCAACATAAAGTGCTGCTTCGATAAGCTGAATTTTCTTATTAATGTCCTCTTTTTTTCTTCCCTCTTTTTGAACCTTTTGGTTACCGCCATTACCGATGGCTAAATCAACTCTCGCCACTGACATTTAATGTTCCCCCACTATTGCTATTTAATGTTATGTATATTTCGCCAAATTCCTCATGTTGCCATAGGGTTACCTTACCCCTCTGCGCCATGAAGAGGAGAATTATGAAGATCCTTATCATTTCAATTTTGTCTAAACCGTTTACTAATTTTGAAAAAGTTATAATTTCACCCCTCTCAGCTAATAAGCGCATTTTACTAAGTAGGTCTTTTATCCTATCCTCAATCTCCATTAAGTAGGCGCTTATTGTCGGAATTATCTCTGATGGTGGCAGAATTGGTTTTTGAGGTGCCTTGAGAGATAACATTTTCTCGCTTCTTAAAGCTTCGTCTAAAGCCTCTAAGAGATTCTGTAGGGTTGTAGTGGTTAATTCATAGCGTAAGGGCGGGATAAGTGGTGGAGGTATAAAGTCTACAGTTGATTTTGGAGGTGTTGATGGCGGTTTTTCAAGTTTTAGGAGTAAGTTTGATTTTAGCAGATATATAAAGGCTGATGAATCTAAGGCTATGCCGGAAGCCCTAAAATCAATATTCGCTCTTCTCTCCATCTCTTCAAGGAATGAGAGAAGCAGGAACGCTATATTTATGTTCCATGGATTAATTTTCTGAAGGCGCTGTATATTAAATAATATGTCCCATGGCGGCTGGAGATAAAACGGTTTTCCTGTCTCACCCATACTTTATGCCGCCCCCTTAAATGTCGTTGAGATAACGTATGAAATTCCATTTTGTCCATAAACACCATATATCTTGTCAGCTTTGCTAATCATTTCGGCTTTAAGAGTTATAACTATAAACTGCAAATTTAGTTTAGATGCTTCCTCAGCTAATAATTCACCTAACCTTTCAACATGAAATGCATCTAGATGGGCATCTATCTCATCAAATAAATAAAATGATGCTGGCGAGAATTCTTGCAACGCGAATAGGAATGCAACGGCTGAAACCGATCTCTCACCGCTACTAGCTCCGCTCACTAGTATTGGGGGCTTACCAGGGAACTGAACTATCATATCAACCCCTCCGGCAAAGGGGTTCTCTGGGTTCTCAAGCTTTAGGGAGGCGCTTCCTCCACCAGTTAGCTTAGAGAAGTAAATGTTTACCCTCTCATTTATTTTGTTAAACGCCTCCATAAAGACTTTGATCTTCTTCTGCTCTATTTCCTCAATGAACTTTAGAATCGCCATCTTCTCCCGCTCAAGCTCATTAAGCCTAACTGATAACTCCTTATACTTCGATATTTGCTCAGCATACTGTGTTTCAGCTAGCTGATTAACTGCGCCTATGCGCTCAAGCTCCATTTCCATTAGTTTTAGCTGAGAATCAATATCTTCATTTGTATATGTGTCACATAAAGCACTGTCTGGCTTCTCATAACCTAGATTTTCTAAGCGCTCTTTAAGCTTGCTAACCTGGAGCCTTATAGCTTGCATTTTGAAGTTTAATTCGTTAAGAATCTTTATTTCGTTCTCATATTCCTTATCAAGCTTCACCAGATCGTTATCTAAGGAGTCTATCCTTGAAGTAAACTCCTTGATTCTCGCCCTAGCATCATTAAGCTCCCTAGAGATTTCACTCTCTATTTTTTCAAGTTCCTCAATTTTACTACGCATTTCAGACTCTTCTTTAAGCGCACTTTTAATCTCACTATCTAGAGATTCCATCTGATTTGAAATATCGCTTATCTGGACTGTTAGGTTCTCTAAATTCCTTTTTAGGACATCCTCTATTCTGGACCTTATAGTTGATATTTCCGTCTCAACACTATTGTGCCTCTGTCTTAATAGAAGTATTTCGTGAGCAATAGCTTCGCGCTGCTTCTCCGCATCGTGTACTTTAAGCAAGTTTATCTCGCTTCTTATACGCTCAAGTTCACTTCTTAAAACATTCTCCCCTTTATTTATCTCGGTTAACTTAGCCTCAAGTGACGTTAATAAAGCCTTATCCTCCTCAATCTGCCTTGATAAATCAGATATGCTATTCTCAATACGCTTAATCTGTGATTCGGCTTGAGCTATGCTTTTCCTAGCCCGTTCAACTTCGCCCATAAGTTTACCTAGTGATTCAGAGAACTTTGCTATGTCACCCTGTACTCTTGTTATCTCCCCTTCTATCTCAGCAATTATATTCTCCCTATTTCCCAAGTATTTATTCAGCGTATCAACAGCCTTATCTAAGCTCTTTAGTGCCTCATCGCTCGGCACAAATGATGAAAGGTCGATTGGAGTTCTATAGAAGCCGCTTTCAACCCCTCCTCCGACTTCATATAAGTCACCATTCAGTGTGGTAACTCTGAAGCCTTCCTTTGAAGCTTTTATAGCAGCGTCCTCGTTTAAAGCTAGTAAAGTATCGCCTAAAACAAAGTCTACGGCAGGCTCATATCGCTTATCACATTTAACGAAAGATGAAATTCTACCGCTGAGACCTTCAATATTGACTTCCCTAATCTTCTTGTTGTTTACTGAAAGCCCATTTAATGGAATTATTTTAATCCTTCCAAGCTTCATCCGTCTTAATGTCTCTATACATGTAAAGGCAACATTCATATCCTCTACTACTAACGAGTCCAGCCAGCCCGAGGACGCGGCCTCTACAGCTTTCTCGTAGCCCTTTTCAATCTTTATTAAGTTCCTAAGTCTACCATGTATTCCATTTATGACCCCTAAAGCGCCCAGCTCTTCTATGCTCTTTAGAGCGTTTTCTTCGGATCTAATTCTTTTCATAAGTTTCTTCTGCGCCTCAAATTCTATAAGTGCTCCTTTAGCTATCTCAGCGACTCTTTCAGCCTCCTTAATCTCTTTCTCTAAAAGAGCCTTTTGCCTAAGCCGTTTTTCCAATATCGCTTGAAGATCTTTCATCCGCTTGATTTGCTCATTCGCTACGCTTTCCAATTTAGCCAGCGATTCACGAAGCTCTCCATGATATGCTTTTAGGTCATTCCTCTTAGCTTTTAAATCCTCAAGCCTCTGTAGATATACGCCTACTCTAGACTGGATTTTTGCGTACTCGCTCTCAAGAATCACCTTCTCTTTGTGAATTTGATTTAGTTGTTCCTCTAAATCGCTGGCTCTTTTAGCCTTCTCCTCAAATACTGATCTTACCTTAGATATCTCGTCTGATATTACATCATAAAGCGCCTGCTTCTTTGCAATCTCACCTCTCAGCTCATTTAGGACCGCTGTTAACTGCCTTATCTTCTCCTCTGAGGCATTAATCTCCCTATTTATTATCTCAGACTGCTGCCGTAATCTCTCTTTAAGATCACTTAATCTCTTAAGCTCAGATTTTCCTTTATCAATCTTAAGAAGAACCTCATTAAGTTTGGATTTTAAGTTCCTAATATTCACTTGAACCTCAATTATATGGCTCTGCTTTCTCTCAATTTCATCAAAACCTAATTTTCGCAGCTCCTTCTCCATGTCTCGGCGCTTAAGCCGAGTATTTTCTCTATGCTCAAGTAGCCGCTTAATTCTCCCCTCAACCTCTGTTATTTCACTTGATATTTTATTGGCTTCAGATTCGAGATTCTTTATTTCCCTAGAAATTTTTATTGATTCTAGACGCGCCATCTCCCTTTTAATGAAGTTATGGCGTAAAAGATCGTTCCTCTCCCTCTCTAAATCCTCAACCCTCTTTTGGACTTCGCTTATCTGTCCCAAAGCCGTCTTTATCGCTATATCAGCCTCTTTAAGCTTCGCTTCAGCCTCAGCTTTCTCAGCATCATATTGGGCTATTCCAAGCATGTCCTCAATAATCTTTCTCCGCTCCAACGTGGATATTTCGGCCATCCGCGTAAGTGTACCCTGCAGCACAATGTTGTGTCCATAGGGGCTTATTCCAGCGACCGAAAGAACCTCGAGTAAATGGGCTCTTGAAACTTTCCTACCATTTATCCTATAAACGCTCTCCCCGTTCCTATCAATTTCGCGGGATATTGTAACCGTTGAGGTTTCAACTGGTAAGCGTCCATCGGAGTTATCAAACTGTATAACTACCTTAGCCTCATTCTTTTTTATGCTTGATTTCTCCCCTCCATTAAATATTAGATTTGCGAAACTCTCAGCTCTAAGCCTTTTTGCGCTCAGCTCACCTAAACAGAATAGGATTGCATCAATAATGTTAGTCTTACCACTACCATTCGGTCCAGTTATCGCAGTGAAACCCTTATCAAAAGTTAATGTTGTTTTCAAACCAAATGTTTTAAAGCCATTTATTTCTACGCGCTTAATGTAAGGCATCCTTTGTGGTTCTCCCGGAAACTATTGTTACCATTATTCTAGTAATTTGAAATCAAAATGGCACGATTATGAGGGAGAATCTTCCCTCCTAGATTCACGGAATTTCTCGGCCATTTTCTTAACGAAACCTTTTATCTTCTCATCCTCGCCACAAACTAGCGCATATCCATCTCTCTCAACTCTAAATTTTAATCCAAACTCTCTCGCGGTCTTCTCAACATATTCAAGCGTGATCTCATTGGTGATTTGAACCCTAACCCATTTCTCACCCCTAGGTAAGTCTGGATGAAATCTTATAGGAATTTCAGTCACAATTTCTTCAGCCTCAAGCTCACACAATCTTTTCAAAACATTGTTAACGTATCCATCTCCAAATTTGCTTCTTGCTACTGAAAGAGTGTAGGCTTCAACATTACTCAAGTATTCTTCTATGCGGGAGATATTTTCGGGATGAGATTTATCAATTTTAAGGATTTCCAGCATGACCTTCGCTGAGCGTAGATCATTAATTATTTCAGGCGGCACGGTTTCACCGCCTCTACAAAGATCGTTTATTACATCAGCCAGTATCCTCCACCGCGCTTCCCAATTCATTATAAATACCTCGTAAATCAGATAATGCTAATCCGACCATAAACTTATCGCTAAGTGAGGCATAATGAGTTTTCATAAGCATTGAGGTTCCAACCTTTATATTAGAAGGGAGCATTATAACATCCCCTCAGCAGCTGTTAACTAATGCGTAAATATTAGTTTCTAACATGTCAATCTATATGTACATAAGGTTTAATAATGCTTACCTAAAATTCAATTATCCCAAGAGACAAACAAGTGTTTAATCTTTAATTTCACTTAATTACGTCATTAGGGGATGTATGAAAGGATGTCAGTCTCGAGATTTAAGCAGGTTATAGTGCTTAGATCAGACTTGAAGATGAGCCCTGGAAAAGCTGCTGTTCAAGCAAGCCACGCCGCTGTCTCATCAGCTGAAGAGGCAAGGAAGAGCAATCCTTCATGGTGGAAGGAGTGGATTGAGAGTGGACAATGCAAAATAATACTAAAGGTTAATTCGGAGAGCGATCTTCTAAGCTTGGAGAAAAAGGCTAAGGAAATAGGTCTGCCAGTAGCTCTAATATCTGATATGGGATTAACTGAGCTTGAGCCCGGCACAATAACAGCTCTTGGTATAGGTCCAGCCCCATCAAATATTATAGATAAGATTACTGGCAGCTTACCATTATATTGAGGATTTAATGATGCTTAAGGTTCCGGAAATAGAGCGACGTATTGGGATAGAGGTTTATGCCTCGGAAACCAGAGGTATAGGCGGGGTCATTAAGCTCTCTCCGGAAGACTTTATTGTTGAAGAAATTTTAACTGATGGCTTTAGGGCATCTGTTAAGTTAGAGGATAATGTGGTTAATTCACTTTTTAATCATGGCCGCTACCTCATATGCATCTTAATTAAGAGGGGTTGGGATACCCTTCTAGCCTTAGAAGAAATAGCTAAATCGCTGAACATAAGCTCTGATAGAATAGGTTTCGCCGGAATAAAGGATGCGAACGCCCTAACAGCCCAGTATATAAGTATAGGCGGCATATCTCCTTCAAGATTAGCGGAAATAAAACTCAGAGACCTACTTATTAAGCCATTAGGATACTCAAATGAGGAGGTATCGCCTAAAAAACTTTTTGGAAATAAGTTTACGGTAACTGTTAGATCAATAAGGCTTAAGGAAAAAACGATTAAAAGGAGGATTGAGAGGATAAGTGAAGAGATAGCGGATTTAGGTGGGATCCCAAATTTCTTTGGGCATCAAAGGTTTGGAACTATAAGGCCAATAACGCACATTGTTGGAAAACATATAATTGAGGGCAATTTTAGGGAGGCTGTCTTAACGTTTCTCACTCATCAAAGCCCCTTTGAAGGGGCGAGGATTAGGGAAATTAGAAGAGAATTATATGAGACAATGGACTTCAAATTGGCGCTGAAACATTTCCCAAAAAGCTTAACTTACGAGAGACTTATTTTGGCGCACCTCTCAAGGAGCCCGAACGATTATTTGGGCGCATTACATAAGATTCCGTTGAATCTACGTAAGCTGTTTGTGCAAGCTTATCAATCATATTTATTTAATAGATTTTTAAGTGAAAGAATTAAACGTCGAATACCCTTGAAAGAGGCTTTGGAAGGGGATTACATCATAAGATTAAGTGATGATGGATTGCCGAAGAAAAGTTTCTTTAAAGCCGAAATAAGTAACCTACAGACTATGAATGATGGAATTAAGTGTGGAAGAATGGTTCTCGGAATACCTTTAGTAGGGCTTAAGCAGCCGCTATCGGGTGGAGTGCAAGGTGAGATCGAGAGGGAAATCCTAGAGGATGAGGGTGTGAGCGTAGAGGACTTTAAGAGAGCCCAGATAGTAAAGGTTAATGCTTTAGGTGGGTTAAGGCCAGCTTTAGCGAGAGTAATTGACCTGAAGATTTCCATTACAGAGGATGAGAAGAAAAATGATAGAAGGGCTGTTATATTCAGTTTTACGCTTAATAAAGGGGCTTATGCAACAATACTTTTAAGAGAATATATGAAGCCCGCAACAGATAAACAGCTTATTAAAAGCGGATTCTAATAGATTCTAGAGAATTTTCTTGAGAATCCAATCTAGGAGTTTTTCGGGCGGAATATTTCTTTTTGCGGCTTCCTTCAATATTTCACCGTGCTCATTAAGCGCCCCTATTTAGAGTTAAGAAAAGCTTTCTAATAGTGTCCTTAGATGTATCAAATTCCTTCAGGATTTCATCCTCCGTCATGTTCCAGCGCGTAGTCATTATGTAATCCCCATTAATCTCTAATGGAAAATTGTCGGTTTATGGCTTTGACTCACTTATCCACCAGAAGGGCCGAACCTTGCAGATTAGCGGCCTACTGTCGTTCAGAGCACAACCTTTTCCAGATATAAGGGCTATGCAGGAGCCGTTCACAAACCTTGTCTGGAGACGATAGTGGACGCCACCCCAAAAGTAATATATTTGTGACATTTCTGGATCCAATAAATGGTGAAGGTAAATTTTTGGGATTTCGCCAACCTCAACTATTTCCTTCACCTCATACAAGGAATAGCTCTTTAGTAGCAATCGTAGATCCTCAACTAATATAAATGGCTGCAGCATCCAAGTCCAAGAGAGGCACAGCGGAGGCATAAATCATGAGTCACGCACTTTCCCCTTAACGTATAGGGGGTCTCCTCCCTTAAGTAGGAGGATGCTGATGAGGAAATATATGCTCAAGGTTTTAAGGTTTTCGTTTTAAAAGAAAAATGCTGTTACCAACTTTATACAGAGCGGATAAACTACAGTGTAAGCCCTCGCTCTTGCTCATAAACCTCCGAAAAATTACTGGTTATTTAGTCGCTGAATTGAATTAGATATCCTTCAATGGGCAAATCATATATATTAAGTCATCTCAATATTTTCTGGTGGTTTATAGGTGAGGAACACGCGCCCCTGGATTCAACTGATTAGCTTTTCCCTAATTGGGCTTCTATTATTCATGAGTGGACTTATAAATGGTGATATCGTTTATATGGTGTTTGGGCTTTCGCTAATATTTGCCGCTATCTCAATTACCCTAACAACCCGCGTGATGAGCGATCTAAGGATTAAGCGTTACGTTGAGGTAATAACTGCCGCTGTCTCCTTAGGAATAATTGTTTGCGGGTATTTGTTGAGTGGCGCGCTAATTCTTGTGATCTCCACATTAATAATATCCGCACTTCTAGCATTAGCTTTCACTCTCCCATATTTGCTTCCAAAGATTAGAGGAGAAATATAGGGGAGCACATTTTATGCAGTTTCTATTCTACCATCTCTGATAGTATAGATTTTTGTGCATCTCTCTGCAACTATTGGATCGTGGGTTACTATAATAAATGTTTGCCCATTCCTCTCATTCAGATCCTTAACAAGTTTCATTAAAGAAAGCGCAGACTTAGAATCTAAGTCACCCGTTGGCTCGTCAGCTAAAACTATTGATGGGTTATTTGCTAGGGCTCTTGCTATGGCAACGCGCTGCTGCTCCCCACCGCTCAACTCATCAGGCTTATGATCAGCCCTAGCCTCTAAGCCAACCATTCTGAGTAAATTAAGCGCCCTCTCCCGCCTCTCAGCTTTGGGGACACCTAATAAAGCTAATGGGACCTCAACATTCTCTAGGGCTGTCAATGTTGGTATAAGGTTATAGAATTGAAATACAAAGCCAACCTTCCTAAGCCTATAATCAGCTAGTTCCCTTTCGCCTAGCGTCGTTATATCAACCCCATCAACGAATATTTTGCCCCTAGTCGGCTTATCTAAGCCCCCTATAAGATTTAGGAGCGTCGTCTTACCGGATCCAGAGGGACCCATTATGCCAACTATCTCGCCAGCTAAAACTTGAAGGTTAACGTCATTTAGGGCTGGTACATCAACTTTGCCGCGCCTATAAACCTTACTTAAATTAATTGTTCTAACAATCGTTTTAGGCATGTCTCAAAGCCTCCACAGGCTTCATTCTAGAGGCACGCCAAGCTGGATAGAGACCAGCTAAAATTCCAACCAAAGCCCCTAGAGAAAAGCATATTGCAATATTTGTCGGCGTGATTGCTGGTGTTGCAAGCATAATATTTGACATCGCCCTGCCGCCAATGTTAACGCCCGGGTTCCTCATCCCAAATGGTGAGGAACTGATCATGAATAGTCCAGGCGTTAACATTGGGAAAACGTATGCGAGAATCCCTCCAGCAGTTACACCAACTCCGCCGCCTATCAATCCGATCAATAGCGACTCCACAAGGAAAATCTTCATTATGTCGCGGCTCTTCGCCCCTATAGCCTTTAATATGCCTATTTCGCGGGTTCTCTCTGTGACGGACATCATCATTGTGTTGATAACGCCAAAGCTACCAGCGAATAAAGCCACTAAACCAATTGTGGCAAAGAACATTGTTAGGGTGTTTAGCATTTGGGTTGCCTGTTGAATAGCCGCCGTTGGCGTTGTAACTCTGACACCTGGCACCGTTGACTGTATCAGGTTTGCAACATTACTAACTATAGATGGGTCTTCGCATTTAACGAGTATCTGCGTCACAAGTCCATGCTCGCCAGTAATATTCTGAGCATCAGCTAATGTAATATAGCCAGCATACTCTTGGAAGACCATTCCAGTCTCAAATATGCCGACTACCTTGAAAGTTTGCTCTTCCCCGCTCTGCCCTGTACTAAGGTTAACTAAATCCCCCCTCGTTATATTTAGGAGATCCATTAGCGCTTTTCCTAAAACAATCTCGCCGCTACTACTATCTGAGAGAAAACTACCATCAATAATATTTAGTCCGCTGGTGACAATCTCATATGATGATGGCACAACACCATATATTGTGATCCTTCTACCA
>Ga0105155_1000215_pt1 | contig 19984 bp, 13 predicted proteins | sample SSWtaG_2_FD_89589 | JGI IMG/M metagenome (GOLD analysis project Ga0105155, IMG submission 89589) | Hot spring microbial communities from Sandy's Spring West, USA to study Microbial Dark Matter (Phase II) - SSWsed_130316 | ecosystem: Environmental > Aquatic > Thermal springs > Hot (42-90C) >...
AGGCCGTTTGTTTTCAAGCCGTTCTTGCTTGCTCTTTATGGTTTCCCGCTCCGACAGAGAAAGTACCTTGCCATTCAGAAAGCATCGCAGCTTGGAATTTCGACATACGCGATAGCGCGTTCTATTTTTGAGTGCATCAACAGGAAACTGGATGTCATGTATGTCCTGTCGTCGTGGCCTGTCGTGAAGAAGTTCGTTCTGAGCAAAATCGATCCGATCTTAGCTGCGATGGGTATTCAGCCCAATCCAGACAGTATCGACACTAAAGGCGTCATCAACGGCATCATCCACTTCACCGGTGGTCAGAAAGTCACTCAAGCTATCTCCATCACCGCTGACTTTCTCGTCTTGGACGAGTTCTCTTTCTTAGACCCGACAACTAGGGACACTTTCGAAGACAGGCTGCTTGCGTCCGACGAAGGCATGATTTTGCAACTATCGATCCCATCTGGAACTGAATCGGGTATCGAGTCGGTGGTCGCTGCAACGAAGCTGTTCATTTGGCATGTTCAGTGCAAGTCTTGTCGCAGGATCGTGCCACTTGACCCTAGAGAATATGAAAGGCTGATAACTTTGGACGATTCTGGCAAGCGTTGGATTTTCAGGTGTTTGGTATGTGGTGGTCCTCTTGACCCGCAAGATCCTGATGCCCTTTCCGTCAGGTCTAACGGTTTCTACGCAGCTATGAACCCTGAAGCTGAACGCGATGGTTTCCTGATTTCGTCTGTCTACGATCCCGAGCGTTCAGCTGAGTGGTTCAAACAGATCGAACAGAAGCGTGACGCCAGCAGGTTCTACCCTGGCGTCATCGGAATACCTTATGTCATAGCCATGAGGATTGCGTTCTCCGACCTACTCAGCTTGATCTTGCCCGATTCAGAATGGAACGAGCCGAAAACTCTACCGTTAGTAGCTGGTGTCGACTACGGTAAAGTCTTTCACATCGTTTACATCACTCTCACAGAGCCGCCACAAGTTGTCAGGTTGTCCGTTTCTGCCGATTGGCAACAAGCTCTCGATGAACTTTTGATGTTCAAGCCAGTTTTGACGTTGATAGATGAACTTCCTCCCGGCGATAATTTCATGCTTCGTGACGAGCTGGTAATTCGCGGTGCCGACGCGAGACTCGCGCTCGCTAGAGCGCCGCATAACTTGTCTGGCGATATTCACATAGATAAGCGGCGAGTAGTTTACAACAACGTCCAAGCGTTCAACATGTTGTTCGGAGCTATCCAGAGCGGACAAATAAGGTTTCTTCGCAGCCGCAGGCTTGAAGAACTGTTCGTTCACATCGTTCGTGCACGACGAACTATTGCATCGTTGAAAGGTCGTTACTACCACACTTGGGTCATCGGTGAAACCGCGCACTTTCTCGATGCCCTGAAAATGGCTTGGATAGCTAAGGTCGTAGCGTCGACAAGCCATGCAACTTCATCGCCAAGTGTCTCAAGCACGACTGAAGCGCAAAGAGAACAAATGAGCGAAGACGAATTCATAGACAAGATCCTTGAAGCCCTCGGAGCCCTTTGACTTGCGTTATACTTACTGGAATGAAATGCGAAGAAGGACTTTGTTTTTGGGAGCGTGATGGTAGTGAAAGTTCGAGCGATCACATATTGTTTTAAGCCGTTCCATTACGAAGCGATCAAATTGGCCTTACCCAAGTGGCTTGAGCGTTTAGCTGTTTGCGAGTTTGTCGTCGGGTACCTCAACGAGCGAGCCGATGAAGATTTCAAAATCTGGATGGAGCAGTTCAATGGTGTGGAGTTCATGCCGATCGAAGAGCGAATCTCTTACGGGTCAGTTTACAACATGTTGATTTCTGATTGTGAAAGGTTCGATTTCATCATTGTCTTGGCACCGTTTGTAGTGCCGAGCAAGTGGTTTCTCGGCTCTAGTTTAGAATGGGTGAAATCTTATTCGCTTATAGGTCATTACAAGCCGCCTAGAGTTTTGGTTGCAGAACAACTTCTGCTTCCGCTTGTAGCGCCTGTGATAGTAGAAATGGGCAGGATCAATTTGGATTGCGTGGTAGTGAAACCTGACTTTATGATCGATTTCTCTTACTTTGAACACTGCTTTGGGTCAGTTTTGGTCAGAGGTCGTCCTGGTTCGATGCTGTTGTTCAACGCGTTGAGTGCTGGCTGTCCGATTCTAGCTTTGCCTTACCAGTGTCGGACAGTCAGGTACATAACCGAGAACGATTTGGAACGAAAGAAAATGCGAGGCGAAGTCAGCAATGCGGATTTCTGAACCAATTGAACGCTACAGGGTGTCATCGTTACCTGGTTCTCGCAACTACAGGCGTGCCATTAACGGTTTGTTGCGACAACTAGCCAATGTCGCTCTTTCTGGCAGGCGTAGCCTCACGCTACGAGACAAAGTTGCGCTTTTTACTTTAGTTTCTGAATACTCTGTCGCTGCTATCGAAGCAGCGACTATAGCGTCATCTGGAATAGTGACCGTGTCCGTTCCAAACGACACTTTCGTTGTCCAGGAAAGTTTGCTTTCGATGTTATATTTAGACCACTTGGTTTTTGGCTACGCTACTTTCGAACTTGCTGGAGACATCATAGTTTATGCTGACCCGACCCAGTTCACTTCTATTTCGCTGAAACCTGACGGTAGCGTAGATGTCATTATCCGTGACTCTGAAGACATTTCCGATAGGGTCGGAGTAGTGACTATCTATCCTAACCCGTTCATATTCGGCTTCTCTGTTCCTGAACTTATACCGCAGACTTTCATGACTTTGCTTCTGTACAGAAACAGAATTGTCTATGACCTTTCGCAGTTTCGCAAACCAGAATTTTTAGTCATCACAAGCGAGATGCTGTCGCCTGAAGAAGTCCTCAACAAGCGCAGGTCGATAATTGAACAAGCCGAAGACGATTATGGTTCTGTGATGTTCTATTCCCATTCTGGCGATGAGAAGCCGCAGGTCGTTGTTTTCGGCAAAGACGAAAGTTTGCCGCGCGAATTTATCAACACAGTCTATGAGCGTGAAGTTGAACTGTTGCGGCAAATGTGCGGCTTACCTACAGACGGAAAACTATCTGCCATCATGGTATCGTTCTTCGAGCAATTACGTTCCGAAATTGAGCGTTTGTTGACAGGAGCGCGCGTTGAAGTCGGTTTGCCCGACATCAACGGTGATGACAAATGAACGAGCTTCTATCGGTAACACAAGCTAGTGCAGTCGCATCGTTTCCGATCAAGCTGAAAATTTCTGACGAAATTCAAGCTAACAGGCGTCCGGTCGCTGCCGTGCTTTTCCGTGCTGGCGTCTTGTCAATTGCTCCACCTTACGGGTCGAACAAGCGAGTGTTGATAGACAGGCAGGCTATAGAGAAACTGGACTTAGACAAGATTGTAGGTTTACCGTTCCACGCTAACAGTGACCTGTCATCACACTGGGAGGATGCTGATGGCAGCAGAAAGAGAACCATCGCTATCGGAGCGATAGTCGATGCTGAGCGTAAAGACAATGTAATTATCGGTCACGGTTTCCTGTGGGACCTTGATTTTCCTGACATAGTCGCTAAGGTCCGCGAAGCTTCAGAACGAGAAGAGCTCGCTATTTCTTGGGAGATGGTCGATGTCGTCATGAAAGATGAAGGCGATTATTATCGGATTTACTCTTTCGTACCGACTGGTTTCGCCTTGTTACGGTCAGAATTTGCAGCTTACAAAGACTTGATGCCAGCGCTTGCTGCTTTGCATGACAAAGAACACTATGATCCGACACGTCTCAAGCTTGCAGTGTTGCTTGACGATCACAGGATCCTGCACGCTTATTACGCGACCATGCGTCGTGGCGGTTCGATCTCTGGCTGGACCATTTCGGAGATAGTGAAACTGCATGCTGGTATCGTCGATGAGATGTTGTTGCGCCATGTCCAGCACAGGCGCGGCGATGGCTTATCTAGAGCGCTCAACGAAGAAAGTTTGCCGTTGCAGCAACTGCAGTTTTTCACTGACGAGCTTATGAAGGGCATCTCAGATATTTGGAAGGTCGACAAAAGACTTGCAGCCAAGTTTGTGAGAAGTGCAGCCAAGCACGAACGAATCCAGCTGGAAGAAGTCGATACCAGTGTTCCTTTGAATGTTCCTATAGGTATTCAGGTCGATGAAGGGATAATCGGGATCGGAGCGGTAACCAAGCGTGACGGCTCGTTATGGTTGTCTTTACCTTTGACTTTCAAGCGCCCAATTTCCATCAGAAAAATCCAAGCTTCAGTAAACCAATGGAGAGAGAAGCTGAAGTTGGCGTCTGAACTGATCGATAGCTTGCCAGATGTCATAGTCCTTTCAGGTTACATTGCAGTGACAGGATCGTCTCTGCTTACCAAGAACGCCAAGGACCTAGACCTTCTCATATGCGATAACGGCACTTTCAGAAAGCTTAGAAGCCACTTCGACAGGGACATTATCCACATAACGCTTACAGACAAACCTGCTGGTCTGTCTATTCCGATTTACGATGTCGTTTTGGTCAAGAACGTCCGTAGCCCTATTGAACCCTTCGCTGATCTCGCGACAGAACAACTCGCGGAGCATGTCACCGTCGTTGTAGAAGACAAGGAGGGGTTCGTTGCTGCTAGGATGCGGTCGCTCGGCGACTTAGACATTTATCCTGAAAGCGCCTACATTTGCGAGACCCTGCCGACCAAGCGAGGCTTACTGAAAGTCACTCAAGAAAGCGCTGAAATTCACACTGACGAAGGTGAAATCATAGATTTAACCTACCTTCTCGCTTACAAGCCCAGTTCTTGCCTTTCCTTAGTGGCTGAAGTATGGAACGTTGATGGAGATTGGATGGTAGCTGATTGCCTCTGGTGGAACGCAACCAAAGTCGCAGACCTACCGTTTCCTTGGCGGTTAAGTTTCGTCCGCAAAATCGCTGAAGCGTTCATGATGCCGGTAGTTCGTTGGAGGCAGATCTTTAATCCCGACGAAGTTAGGGACTTACGGGCGTTTGTTTTGCAAGATTCGCAAGCCGTTTACGGAGCTACTAGGTCGGTAGTGCTAACAACGAACAAGTGAACAAGGAGGTGCTATTGAAAATGGCAGAAGCCAGATCTCAGGCGCTACAGACGAGGTTGATGCAAGCAAAGCGATCAGTAGCTAAGCAAAGGGACATGAAAGTGTTCTTTTCCGAAGGTGTAGACCACAAACGAAGGAAGTTCGTTGCGGCGTTGTTGAAGTGGCGTTACGGTGTAACGCAACGAACGTTTCAGCTTGAAGAAGCAGACATAGTCGTAGCAGCCACAGAGTCTGAACTGCAAGGTTACGCTACCAGCGACCACAAGTTCATCGTTCTTCCAGGGTTTGACCTTTCACTTTGCAGGCGTGTCGGTGACGAGCTTCTCAGCACCGGTCACACTGATAACGTCCCGACGATATTGGTTCCGCCCGGAGATGATTGGTTGATAAACCAACTTGAGCGTCGAAGATACAAAGTCAACAAGTGCCTTGCTGTTCAAGAACAGCTTGTCCTGTTCAGCAGGTCTGTGACAGCTGAGCAACAGAACCAAATCAGAGCTGACCTGAAGCGATTGTTAATGGAATCTGTGGAAAATGCAGATTATGTTGTAGTTTCCGAGCGGTGCGGACCGATGCACTTGATCGTCGCTGCGATGGCATCAATTTTCGGTAAGCCAGTCATGGCTGAAGCTTACTCGCCGATACTGTCAGCTATCGTCGATTATTTTGTAGCTCGCAGAGAAGATTTAATCGCGTTAGTAGATGCTATGACTACCTTAAACGGTGGTTGATGATGAAACCGTTACAACCGTTCAAACCGCTAAAGCCTGCTGAGGGCTACGGCAGGTATGAGTTCGAATCCATCGATGAAGTCATAACAAACTTCGCTATCGATGTGATCCAAGAAGAGGGTGGTATAGCAATCGAGCCCAAATGGGATGGAATCAGGTTGATCGTTCATTATGACGGCGAAACTGTCGCTGCCTATACTGAAGACAAGCAGCGTGATAGAGCTGAAATTTTACCTGCGCTTGCAGAGGAAGTTAAAGCTGTCTTTCGCGACAAACCTGTGATACTTGATGGTGAGATTCTACTCGGCAGCGTAGTGGACGGCAGATTTGTTCCCGTAATGCGACCGAACATGATGAAAGTCGTGGTCGGTAAGGAACCGATAACAGAACCTATCAGGTATTACGCGTTTGACTTACTTTACTTCAACGGTCAAGACCTTCACGAGAAACCGTTCATCGAGCGCCGTCAGATGCTTGAATCCATCTTCTCTTCGCTCGGTTCGACAGAGATCTTGCAATTGACTGAGCAACGCATCGCTAAATCGGTCGATGAAGTCAGAGAAGCTATCGAATGGGCTGCCGAGTTAACTGGATCTGAGGGAGCGATGTTGAAGTCTTTGCAATCTATTTACGAGCCTGATGGCAGGACGACATCGTGGGCTAAGTTCAAGCGCTGGAAATCGATAAAGTGCATGATAATTGGTATCAGCAAAGTCTTTCCGCCTAACACTGACCCTGACGAATGGAAGTCTGCGTTGAAGGAATCACAGACTTACATTTTCAGGTGCGCCGTTTACGGTCCTGACGGCAAAACCTTGGTTCCTATTGAGACCAAGCGGACTTTAACTGAAAGCGATTTACAGCTAAGGTATGTCAGAGCTGGCGAAGAAGACCCGATAACAGGCAAAGTCGCCACAAAAAGTGAATGGAAAGGTCGCGATGACCCTAGGCTGTGGGAGATGGATGAACGGTTTGGGCACAGACAACCAGGCGAAATAGCTTACGGGCAAACATACGCCATCAAGCTTGAAAGTGACCCGAAACTCGGACAAGTCGTCGAGGTCGCTCCAATTTCCTTGAACTGGTTCGTTGATGATGAAGGCTATGTGCATCTGACTTGGATGCATCCAAGAGCGTTGCGTGTCGGCATCGATGACCCATCTGAAGTATCTAACTGGCAGCGCGTTGTCGAGTTGATACTTGCGTCTGGTCAGCAAATGCCGGAAGTTGTAGTTGAAGCCGGTAAGCTCAAATTAGTTGAAGGTGCTACTGACCGACCATCAGTGATTGTCGTCAGTGGCAGGAACGAAAGTTTCAGCGAATCTGACGACGATGATGACCAGACCGAAGCCAAGCGGCAAATCCTGCCTCGGTTCTTCAAAGAAGCGTTCGGAGTAGGTTTACCGAGGGCAGTTGTCAAAGCGTGCGTCGCTTTAATGCCTGACAATTACAAGACGTATGTGGAGTTATTTGCGGGTGCTGGTGGTGGGTTGCTGCGCTGGAAAGAGCGAAAGCAAGGCGAAACTGAGATACTGATAGATTTAGACCCGTTTGTTGTAGCGTTCCTGAAAGTCGTCAAATCTGGCGATTGGCGCAAGTTTCGTCGGTTCAGATGGAACCCTGACAAGGAGAGGTGGCTTGAACTTGGAGCTGCTATGCGGGAAGGTGACTTAGATGACGCACCTATCTTGAAACAGGCGTTCGCGTTCGCTTACACGACGTTCTACTCTCGTTCAAATTACGGTCATAAAGGTTCGTATTCACCGAAACGACGCTACGACTGGCGTCATGAGCTCGAATTGTTCTTTAACCGTTGTGCTATCTGGGAACAAAGGTTGCAGGGCGTTAGAATATACCACATGGACGCGTTCGATGCGTTGGTCAAATTCGATGCGCCAGATACTTTCTTCTTCGCAGACCCACCATGGATTGTCCCGTCAGTCCTCAAGAAAACAGACAAGCCGTTCTATATGTTCAGCTGGGATGTCGAAGACCACGAGCGGTTCATGGAAGCCTGCGCTGACCTGCGCGGGAAAATACTGATCCTCAACCAAGCACTAGCCAGAAAATTCGCAAATCTTGGCTCCAAATGGAACTACAGGGTCTTCACATACGTAATCGGGCACTCACCTTGGACTACGTTACCTGAGAACGTCCAGCGTGCTCGCGGCTTGAAAGGCAATTTCTACAGGCACAGGTTGTATCTGATAGCAAATTACGACTTGCCAGAGATACCGAGGTCTATCAAGCGTGAGGCTCTTATGCAATCTGCTGATGCCTTAACTGAGAGGGTTGTCGAAGACGAAGAAATGACGCATGAAGAACAAAGGCTTGAAGAGGAACGAAGGCTCGGCGACCCATACAAGGTAAGGCATGATGTTAAAGAATTCGAAGACGGATACGAATTCGTCTACATGCGCCACTATCGCGGCTTGTGGAGCGATGAAGAGCGTGCAGCAATCAAGTTGGAATTAAAGCGATGGAAAGAAGCTGGCAGCGATGAGCGGCAGGAAATTTGGAACGAGTTAGTCAAGAAATTCAACATCTATCTACTAACCGAGGACATAGAAACGCTTGTCAGGAAAGCTCAGGCTGCATCTGAGAAACGAGCTGATGTTTCGAAAGTCATCGCTGATGCGTTGTCACAAGATATGCCGAAGCGTGATGTCGACCTAGATGACCTTTACGGTGAAATCGTGAACTTAGCGAGCGTTCACGGTGACCTTCGAATAGTCAACCCATCACAACCTAAAACTCAGCTTATCGGTTGGACCTTAGCCACGCCAGCAGTCGCAATCCAATTTCTCGACGGCGAAATAGTGCCGGTGTTGCGTGACAAGTTTCTGGATTACAGAGAAGGTGATAGGATTGTTGCCGTCAGGAAAGCCAGACAACCTAAAGTTTGGCTTACGGTAGTGGACCCTTCAGAACCTTTACTGTGGTCACCACCGGGTGCTGCAGGTTCTACTAAAGGAACTTGGGCGTTGTTCGAATGGAAAGCTAACGGAGTCGTTTGGTTCGGTGTGCAAAGACCTGATTACCATGAAATGTGGCTCGAATTTGAAGAGTACGACGACGACGTAGAACCGTTGAACGGCAAGTGGGTCGTTAGGTTGTTGAAAGGCGAAGGACCTAAAGTCGGAAAGACTGGCGAATATTGGCAGTTTTGGTACCCTGAAGGCACAGGTCAGCTGCCATATGTGCTAACGCACTACCCTGAAGAAGCCAAGCGTGAGTGGAAGAAACGAAAATACGACTATGTCATCCTTAACCTCGAAGTCGTTCCTATAGTCCTTGAGCGATTTCCGGAAATCGCAGAGCTGCTCAAATCAAGCCGAAAAGCCCAAAAAATTCTGGAACAACTTGACAAGTGGGCTCAGTTAGAATCGGATTGATTTTCTCTACTTAGTTGTTGACACGGCAGTGGTTCGGTGTCATAATTCATTCACGAATAAATTAAATTCGCTTAAAGGAGAGCTGTTAGATTAGTCGCTAAAGAATGTTCCTGAACAAGCAAGGAGGCGAATGCGGCATGGCTCAGTTGCCGACTGAAGTTTCCGAAGCCATCGCTATGGCATCTATAGGTGAAGGGCGAGGACCCAAAGAGGGCGACGATTCGTTAGTTCAACGTGTCCTCAAGCGAATCGCTGCGATTTTCGGTCAAGCAATCGAAAGTGAGACATCAGAGCGTGAAGGCAGCGAACCTGAAAGTGATGCTGTTGGGTCTAAGAGTGCTGGTTGCGACACTGTCTTGACCTATGGTTACCCGCCAGCTTATGGAGTTCCTGCTAACGTTGCAGTGCGACTTTTGACTGAAACGTTGAGTGTCTTGAAAGAACTTGAAGGTAGCGTTGAAGGTAGCCTTGCTGAGAAGGTGTCTTCCTTGGTTCAGAAAATCTCTGAAGCCCTTGGCGTTGCTAGCAGCAAAGCTGCAGAAGTGGCGAAAACCGAAGATTGGCTGAAAGAGATCCAGCTTGCTATTGCAGTTCAACAAGGCACACAGCCAGTCTTACCACCAACTGAAGCAGCTGAAAGGCTGAGAACTGCATGGGAACGTTGGTCTAACATCGTTAACTCGAATTTCAATGTCGGTGTCGGAGATGTCTTCCAAGCTATGTTTGAGCTTCGTGCTGCTGTCAACATAGCATTGAGGTCGTTGCTTGCACTTTCTGAGGCTATTCAGTTACAGCAAAGCGACACTGGCAGCGCATCCAGTGGAGAGAACAAACTTGAGAGTTCCGACGAATCCGAAGTCAGATCTCAAGAAGCAGCTGAGAGTCAACAAATGAGCGGCGATGAAAATTCACAGAGCAACGAAACTGAGGTTTCTGAAACCTCCGATACAGCAGTGATTGCCGAGATGGCAAGTCAGGGTAGCAATGATGCGAACGAAGTAACTGATGACAGGCAACAATCTGCTCCAGATCTCGCTTCGATTGTCTTACAGCTTGCAGCACAAGTGAACGAACTTACTGACAGATTGCATGCCCTTGAAGCCCAAATGAAAGAACGCAGGCGCGTCACAGTTTTCGCAGCTTCAGCGGAAAGTTCATCGCCTGAGGCTGATTTGTTCAGGCGATGGCAGAAAGCGACAACTGACGCTGAACGAAGGCAGATCCTGAAAGAAGCTCAAAGGTTGTTAGCAGAACCTATTCCGATCAATCGCGACTGAACCTTTTGCTTTTGCTTAGCACCTAGACACCTGACAGTAGCGACGCTATAGTAGGCAATCATTTTTCGGAGGTGTACGCCGAAATGGCTGAACTTGAAACCAAAGTTAGCAATGCGCTGGCAGCAGCTGGCATCACGCCAACTACGGAGTTTCTTTGGACGCCTATCACTTCCGTCGTCCAAGTGATCTTGGACGGCATGCCTGAGCCTATCTTTCTGAAGCGGCTGGATCGGTCTAAGGGCGATGGCGGCGAATACGTCACTTACTTCGCCGCTAAGTCTCGTTTCGGTAGGGCACAAGCTTTGAACTGGCGAACGGCAACTTCTATGCCTGAGTTCCAATGGGAATCGGGCGAACAAGTGAGCGTTCCTTACGGCGTGTATGCCATCAAGGCAACTACAAGCCGTGTCCTTGAGCTGCTCGGAAGGAACCTCGGCAGCGAGCATGAACGCCGTGTGAATGCGGCTTTGCGTGACATCCTGATTACTGTCGAACACGACTGTTTCTTCGGGAAACACGATCCAGACACTGGGTCCTATTCGCTCGATGGTCTAACTGAGCTGATCCCATCTGAAAATGTCGTTAACGTTTCTGATGTCCTGACTTACGATGCTCTCGTCGAAGCTGCCAGAATCGTCAGGTCTCGCGGTGGCATTCCACGAGAACTTTACGCATCAACGGTCGACATCGAAAATGTCGTCAAGGAACTTTCTAGGACTTACGGTATCGGTCCAGAAGGGCAGGCTAGGTGGCTTACTGGTGAGCTTCCTATTCCCACTCCATACGGTAACATCAAGCCGATCATCCATCCATTGTTCCCTGCTACTGGCGCGCGCAGCGCGTTTGTGCTTGACCCTGATACTGCAACTGAAGATGGTCCAGCTCTTCACTTGCGCTACCTTGGCGACGAGATGCCGATGCGAATCGATTTGCCTGGCGGAGATCTGTCAATAGCTCAAGGCTTCCTGTGGATCGTCGCGCTCGCAGCACCGGGAAGGTATTGGCAAGCTCGAATTTCTATAACGCCATCTGGTGGTTCATAATCTAACCGATAGTTAGCCAACCTAGTGCTCAGGTCGGTTCGATACCGACCTGAGCACTGGGTTCATTGCCGAACCTTAGCGTCCCAAAGTCAACTTCTTTGGGAGATGGTTAGCTATGATTGTTTTTGGGTCTGCTGTACCCGTTTGGGTCAGCGTGCCTGTAGTCGCATCACCGACATTCATCGGTACAAGGGACTCTGATCCGTTCGGTCATCAGTTCTACAGCTACTTCATCGGGACATCAATAGATTCGTTGACACCAATTCAAGTCATTGACCACGACGCTCCAGAAATTGCGTATGCCGTCTCAGAAAGGTTGTTGCCTTTCGTTTCACCAGACACTTTACTTCCGTTTGTCCAAACAGCGAAACTTAGGTTGTTACAGTTCGGGATGCCTAGGCGTGAGCATGTAATTTTGAGCATCGATGACCCAGCTCAGCGTTGGTGGCTTTATGCTCCGATAGCTGAAGTCAACAAGTTGGTTATCGATGGCAGCGAGTTTGAAGCTGAGGTAGTTGGCGGCAATATCTTTGTAGGCAGCGAACAAATAACGACGCTAGACGGTAGCGGCAGGGCAGTGATTTTGATACCAGCAAGGACTATAGAAGTTCATTATGCGATTTCGGCAATATCTCCGATCGTAGACGAGGCACTTCAATACTTCGTGGCGGCTGCTTACTTGAAAGCTGCGTCAGACCAACAGAGCGGTATCTATGAAAGCATTCGTGTAGGCGCTGTCACTTTCAGCTTCAGGTCAATGAAAGAGTTGAAAGACAAAGCTGACCAGTTAGAGCGGCTTGGCAGGCAGTTATTGAAAGTTGGTGGTCGCTTATGATCTCTTTACCTGCAATCATAGACAGGCACGAATTCATCGTCCAACGAGATAACGTGACCTTCGGTCCGTTCAGAGGCTGGTTTCAATCTATCAGGTCAACCGCACGACCGTTTTACTTGGTTCCGATAGATGCCGATTACGTCCTTTATGTCAGGAAAGAAGCGATAGGGTCATTTCAGTTCAAGCCGGGCGATAGGATCAAGCGGTTGTCTAACGGTGATGAATTTCAAGTGGCAAGTTTACCTGAAGACCCGTCAGGAGAAGGTTGGCTTCTGGAGATTTACCTGCAATATGTGAGGTTGTAAGCGAATGCCGCGACGACGACAATCTGTGCCTTCGGTTCCTGACGCTATCAAAGCGCTTGCTGCCATAAACTCTGCTGCTAGGTCTATTCAATTTACTTACAGGCAGAAAGCTAGGCAAATTGTCACACCTATGATACCTATCTTCAGGCACGACATAGTGGCACCTGCTATCTACCGCAGCATAGCTGGTCCGACTTCGTTTGCTTTCGTTCGCGATGTCCTTACATCGCTTCCTACTCCATCAGCTGATGAACCGACTCGCAGGATGCTTGATAGGATTGAAGAAATCTTGCATATCATGGAAGTTGACCGTGCGGCTTTATCGTCAGTCAAAGTGATGTTTCCTAGGTTGCAACTTTTCAAACGAGCGGCATCCCTTTCAGCTACGACCGTTACAGACGCGTCAAGGATATTTGATAAATCTCGGTTAGTGAAACTGATGGCTGACCACGCATACAAGCTTCGCAGGGCTATAGAGCTTGAACCGAGCAAATATGTCGTAACTTACGGTCGTGCGAGGAAACTATCCATGCAGACTTGGCTGGACAAATTCGTCCAGCCTGCGCTGTCGCAACTTACAGACCTTCATCCCGGTTCATTCGGTTTCATCGTGGACTTTACAGTCGCTGGTTCTCTGAACGAATTCCTTGGCTCTTTCTTTTCTGCCTTGGGCAGAAAACGAGAAGTTAGGGAACAAGTTAAGGCTATCTTGGCTGGAATTGGTGGAAAGTGGCAGATCAGCCCGCAAGGGATAGTTCAAGAAATCAAAGGCGGTAGGGTTAGGGCGGCACCTAGGCGTGTATTAGAACAAGCGGCAAATCAATTATTCATCAAGGTCCTTACTCCAGCGTTACAAGCATTGTGGAGCGACACAGTGAAAGATTTCTTCTTGAAAGAGCCGACATCCGTCAGCAGGTGGTTTCCCAACAGACCTATGGCTCGTAAAGGGCTAAAGCAACATCAATCCTTGCTCGGTATGTTGTTATCTGGACGTATCAGGTTCATCCAGCACGCGTCCCGTGACGGTGTCGTAGGGCAGTTTTGGAACTTCAGGACCGAGCTTGCGCCATACTGGCCCGTCGTCCAGTGGGGTTATCCCGGCAAAATCAGCGCTAAAAGAGGCAGGGCGCTTACGCTCAAAGACCCAGACCCTGAATGGTGGCAACGAGTTGAGTGGGCATTCGGCGTGACGAGGAAGTCGAGAGCCATGCCTTTTCAGACTCAGACAGTGTTGCACCCGATGCAACCCAGGCGAATTAAAGGGTTAGGGCAAGTGATTACTCAACGGGAACACAAGTCTGCGCGCATACCGCTTATCATGCCGTCAGGCATGAGGTTCGGCATGAGCTTCCACCCGTCGTTGTTCCTGCCGGGCAAGACCAAGCCAGTGTATTTCGAAGAATCATCTCAAGGCAAGATTCGGCGAAAGTTTATCACCTACCATTTGACTATTCTTCCTACAGCTATCATGCGCAAAGAAGTTAGAGGTCAGCGTGCGTCGCTGTTTATTGAACGCATCCTTGCGATGATGGCTGAACGGCAGAAGATTTTGCAGAAAGCGTTCTTCAACGCTGCTACAGCTTACTTGACTGTCGGGTCACAAACTTGGAACGAGCTTGTTGCGCCGCAAGTGGGTGCCGGCATCTTTAAAGTCACCAAGACTCCAAGGTTGGGAGGGTGACAAAGACGGCTATGTCAGACCTGCAAGCGTTACTTAGCGAAATCCAAACTCGTGTAGCTAACGCCTTATCTGAGTTTACGGGCGTTGAACCAGAAGTCGACGACCTAAACGCGAGACATGAGCCTAGAAAGGTTCCATACGCTCGCGTCGGGATAGCAGAAGCAGCACACACAGACTTCACTGTCTCGTCCGATTCTCTGATGGTAGGAATACAACTTGTAGCTGTCGTCGACAGAAACAACAGGCGACCGCAAGAAGTTCAATTCGAGCTTGCCGAAATTTTGCACCACCACATCTTTGGAGAAAATTACGACAACTGCTTGCTGAACTTGCCATCTGGACGGGTAGCTAGACTTATCCCAACTACTAAGACTACGTTTCTGAGCGACATCGAACAAGCCATTGCTGAACGGATACCTGACTCGACTTCAGTCGTTATAGTCCTTACTGCCGAGCTCCCGTTGGGCGGAAAAGTTTTTTGATGCCAATCCTTAACATGGGCTCTTACATTCGCGTTAAAATAATTTCAGGCTCTAACTGATGCTTTGAAATTGTTTCGCTCGGCTCTACAGTAGAAAAAAGGCTCATTACGGTAGTCATCTCGACTGGGCCGAACTTGAGGTGACCCAAGAATGTATGCTCGTTCTAACTACTCATGGGCAGGGATTGCTGTTCAAACAGCGAAAGGCGTACCTGCTTCTATCGACACGGCTTTACCATTAGCCGGTGGCGAATCTATCGAACGCCAGTGGGACATTCAGTACTCAGAATTTCCTGATGGGCAAATCTACGATGTCTGGTCGGTCAAGCGTGGCGAGTGGGCACAAGGCGACTTGCCTGTTTTCCTTCATCCTGACTTGCTTGCCACTCTAAGCGGTGTCATGACACTTCAAGAAGACGGGCAACCGCCTTACATCACTGCGGTTGTCGGTATCGGTAACAGGTACACCAAGCGGATTGTGGACGCACGGGTCACTGGTGTCAGGTTCTCGTTCTCGCGGCGTGACCTACCACAGATTACTTTCACCGTGCAAGGTCGCAGCGTCACGCTCGACACCAGCGTTCCACCAACAGTCATTGCCCTTACGACTCCACCTTTCACCAGACAGGAGACGCTTATGTTCGGCACAGTTGTCGCTGGTGGCGTCCAAAACATCGCAGACGCCGCTTTCGTACCAAACCACTGGGCTAACAGCTATATCCAGTCCGTTGAAGTCAACATCGAATTCAACCCGATCGATGCCAATGAGCTTATCCCTTTTGGCGACATTTACCCAATCGATGTCCTAACGACTGTCGTTCGCGTTACCGGCAACATGACTTTGTTTGCTCCAAACCCTGTCATCAACGAAATATTCCAGATCGTTCAGGGTTCGGAATTCGCCTTGGGTGTCTACTTGAAGCGTGGCACTAAGACGGCGAAGTTGACATTGCGTCGGTTAATTGCAGAACGAGCGCCAGCTAACGCAAGTGGTGATAAGACCTCGCTTGAACAATTCTCTATCGACTTCAGAGGTCTTGCACCGATCTTCGCTGGCACAGTCTATGCACCTTACGACTTTACTGTTGTCCCGTGATGAAGTGAGAAGCTAATACAAAATAGAGGAGGCGAGAATTGTGGAGCAAATTAACAGGCAAGAATTGCTGCAGATGCTTAGGGCTGCTGTCAGGTCCGTCAGGCGAGCGCCGATTAAGATTACATGGCTTGGCGATGAACGGTTCTACATTGAAATCCGGATGCCGAAGATGGCTGAACGTTTGGACATTTACATGGCTTCGCAGATCGTAATTGCAGGTTACGGCGGCTCTGACAGGCTGATAGCAGCCCTTCAACCTCTTATTACTCGTTTCAGGTTGCCCGCTGAAAACGATGAAGGAGAACTGATCCAAGTCGTGTTCAATGAAGAACCTTTACCTGACATTCCACATATCGAGCTGACTCCGCAAGACTTGTTTTCAGATGACAGCGCGTTCAACGCAACTCCATTGTTGGTCACCTTGATTCTAACAGAGCTTATGGGAGCTTCAGGTAGGACAAGAGCTACAGCTGCAGGCATGACCGAGCTAATGGAAATATTTCCGACTGCTGCTACGAACACCGCAAATCTACTGGAGCAAGGAAGTGTTGGGATGCAACGATCTGAGTGACGAAATTTACCATTGGGTGATGACTATTTTCTCGGTTTGCATGGAGCTTGCAGCTTCACTTGAAAAAGAACACCACGACAGGTGGCACCCGATCATCTGGGAGTTAGCAAGGCAACTTCGGCAAGAAGCAGAGAATCTTGCTTGGGAGAAAGCGAAAGCTCATCGATGATGGACTATGGCTCGTGAGCTTATCATTCCGTTCCTGATCACAGCGAACTATCAGACATCACTTGCAATCAGGCAACTGCGCGGCGAGCTTGGGCAGCTGCCAGCTGAGCTTACGGCTTTGCGTGCTGCAGCTGCAGAAGTTTATGCTATCGGAGCGATGGGATTGTTCTCGCTGGGAATGCTCGCCGTCGGAGCACAGCAATTAGCAAGTGCATTGCTCGCCGCGCAGAGAATGGCTGCATTAGCTGCTGTTGCGTCGACGCAGTTCGCAGCTGCTTCAGCTATTTCAACTTCTATCCTAAAAGAAGCCGCATCGGTTGCGCGAGGTAAGGCGGCATCGCTTGAAGAGATCTCAGCAGCTTACTTAGAAGCTGCACGAGCTGGTCTGACCCTCTATGAATCTTCGTCGTTGCTACCAGACGCACTCAAATTAGCTGTCACTTCAGGTGGCGAAGTCGCTGAATCTTTCAGGATGACTTTCGCTATAATGCGCAACATGGGCATTCCCATCACCAAACAGACAGCTCAAGTCCTGACATCAGAACTTTCCTACGCACTTGACCAATCTCTGATGGACATAGAAGATGTCATGAACGCTATGAAGTATGTCGGACCGATAGCTGGGCAGCTGCGCATTCCCATTCACGACTTGTTTGCAGCGTTAATGCTCTTGCATGATGCTGGCATTCGCGGCTCAATTGCAGGTACTGGTCTTGCCAGGATGCTCATCAGGCTTGAAGCACCGACACAACAAGCTCGTAAAGCATTAGCTGAACTCGGTATTAACTGGCAGGAACTGAGACCTAGCGGTAAAAACTTAGCAGATGTCATTGATTTGCTCGCTGACCGAGCGGACGAGCTGACCATCAGGTTACTGCTCGGAGAACGAGCAGAGAGAGCATTCTACGCGATCGTCACTCAAGGTACAGGAAGGCTCAGGGAGTTGTCCGAAGAGCTATCTAGAGCTGGTAACCGAATGAGAGAAACCGGCAAGGAAACGACGTATCTTGAACGAAAGTTCGATGCTTTGATGCAGACACCTGCGTTCAGGATGCAAGCTGCCGTCCAAGACATCCGAACCATCGGAGCGCAGCTTGTAGAACCGCTCGTCAAGTTCCAGCTGTTAATGACCGAAACGTTCAGGGACTTCCTTACTTTGATTGCAAGTTCACCAATCCTATCTATCATCGCTAAGATCGCCATTGGGTTTGGCAGCTTAGGCGGCTCGATAATGCTTGCGTCATCAGTGTTGTCTTGGTTAATCGGTCGTTTCTTGGAGTTAGGGACGATATGGCATCACCTGTTGCTTGTCCTTGACAGGTTACAAGCAGCGTTGCGGGCGTTGACGCTATCAGCCCTCAAAGCTCCATTCGTCGGGACCTTAGAGTTTTTCAGAGCTATCTTGACTGGTGGTGGCATAGAGCGGATAGCTACTTGGATTTCAGAGAGGCTTCGGATATCTGAATTAGCTTCAGCTATAGCTCAGCCGTTAGTGTTCTTCCGACGTGCGAGGCGAATTCCACCTGAACTTCAACCGTTACCCGAATACTTGAGCCTTCAATTCGGGTCGATGCGTCAAGCAGCGAGCCAGTTAGGTCTAGCGCTTGAAACTTTCCTTATGGCTGCTCCGACATTCGCTGGAGTTCGAGCTACAGCTCCAGCTTTCAGGTTAGGTTTAGACCAGCTGCGGGAAATGATACGCTCGCACTATTTAGATTTGATCGAGACTGCATTGTTGGTCAATGCTGACAACATCATCGCAGCTATAGGTGAAATTCCAGAAAGTTCAAGGATAATAGCGCGTGCGTTGTTCATGCAGACGCTACCGAAGCGCATTAGGTCACTTGCAGCGAACGTTCCAATGAAAGAATCATTTTTGGATTGGATGAACGAGTTTCTGGGAAAATTGTTCGATGCTATTGCGACGAAGGATTTACTCTTCACTGAATCTGAGCTCGGTTTCCTCGGCATCGCAGCTACCGACTTAGCTAGGCGGTCTCGGCTGGCACAGCAATTTGTCAGCCAGTTCGCTCAGCTCAGTGAAAGCATTTTCGGAAACGTGGCTGCGAGCGTAGCTTACGCTTTGTCTCAGTTGCCAGAGGTCAGCCTCGCTACCAGAGTGAGCTTGCGGGCACGGGAGACCGTTTCAAGGCTCTTACAACAAGCTTCAATCATTCCCATCGAAGACTTGGAAGCTTACTTGCAATCGACATACAAAGCCATATCTTCTGCGATCTCAAACTTGAATATCAAAGCTCTTCCGCTGCTCAACGAATACCAGCGGAAGCTTCAAGGCATGTTTCGGCAAGCGAACGTTCCGGGATTGCTACGAGCTTTCCTTATGGGTGCTGCAGTTTTGCCTACTGATGCGCTTGAAGAAGCGTCTCGGATAACGCTCGGTGCTATGACTGGTTTAGCTGCTACAAAGGTTCGCGTTAGAAACGCAGCTAGGTTGATGGAGAGCTTAGCGAACGAGTTCGGAGCGTATCTGATGACTGCATCCAACGCTACAGAAGCTGCAGCCCAGATAGGAATTGCTTTCGGGCTCGCTGCTCCGCATATAGCAAAGAGCGTTGCAGCGACCAGCTTAGCCCAGAAACGGTTAGCTAGGTTACGAGAGCTTGAGCGGTTGAGGGTTCTCGGCGTAGCTACTGCAGCTCAGATAGAAGAGATGTCAAATCTACAACGACAGGTCGGGTTGATCGGTGGAATGTTAGCATCAACGCAAGTTAGGGCTGCACTGCAAACGCTCGTAGGTGCAACCAGAGCTGGCGGTCTAATACAAGCTAGGCTGCGGATGTTCTACGAAACTATCGCTAGGCTAAGAACTAGCGCTACTTTCGAGCCGCTTATCAGGGCACTTGGCGGTATCGGAATCGACCTGCCTGAAGTGATAGCTAGGTTACTCCGTGAAGGTGAACCTTTCTACAGGCACATCTCAGCACAACTTTCTACGATGCCAGAAGCTGATGCGCTCAGGCTGTTATGGATGCGCTTATCGCTCAATGTAATGAGGGCGCACCGTGCAGTTACTGCTGCAATTTCGCCACAAGCGGTCCAGCAACTTACAGATACTCTCATCAGGTTCGGTATGACTGAAGCGCAAGCTGAAGATGTCGTCAGGATGTTACAGTCGGGCATGCTGTTGTTCCTCGCTGAACAAGCTGCGTTAGGGCGGTCGCTTGACGAAGCGACACAAGCTGCCGCCGGGATTCAGCGGCGAGCATCAATTTTCTCAAGATTGACAGCACCATTTGTTCTGCTCATTCGGTTCTTTTCATTTATGGCAGCGCAGTTGAGATCGTTCAAGTTGACAGATTTAATTGCGGCTGCTACATCAATTATCTCTGTCGTC
>Ga0105155_1000224_pt1 | contig 19662 bp, 20 predicted proteins | sample SSWtaG_2_FD_89589 | JGI IMG/M metagenome (GOLD analysis project Ga0105155, IMG submission 89589) | Hot spring microbial communities from Sandy's Spring West, USA to study Microbial Dark Matter (Phase II) - SSWsed_130316 | ecosystem: Environmental > Aquatic > Thermal springs > Hot (42-90C) >...
AGGAAGAAGGAGTACTACCTGAACTCGGAGCGCATGTCCTTCACAGATGGGGGGTGGGTTAAGTGGCCGCCCTTCAGGGATAATAGGGTTTAGGGTTCTAAGCGAAACCCAACTAGAACCCTTAAAGAAGCTGAGGGATGCGTCCCTAGAAGCTCAAGTGGTTTTCAATCTTGTTTTAGATTAAGCCATTAGCCCCCTTCATGCTGTTAGAGTTATTAATAGCTTAATAAGAGTGGGCTCGAGAGACTTCTATAAGTATTGTGTTACAATTGAGGGAGTATAAAGCATACGTTTACCCCTTCATAAGTTATGAAAGAGTAGCATTATTAGAGATGTAAAGAGACCTAAAGCGATTCCTCTTCAATCACAATCTGCCTTCACACATTGCCCTATCTAGAGCTTCCAGAACCTCACCTATATTCCACATGCTAAAGCATATTTTAAGTTCTCCAGTATGGTTTGATGATGGCATCTTCTTGCTCTTGACTGTGCGCAGAGATGTTGGAGTGGTTGAGCATAGGAACAAGCTTATCGTAGATATTAATGAAGACAGCGTTGACTGTTTGCTGATTGACTACGACAAGAGCAAATCTGTGTTATTTTCTATGAGACACGATATTAGGAAGATACGCACCAGCTATAGGAGAATCAGGATGAGGATTCAAGAGAAAGAAGAAAACCCTGCACTAAGAAACAGGCTTCTCGCCAAGTATGGTGCTCGTGAGAGAAGCCGCGTCGAGGACAGGTTGAAGAAGATAACGACGCTGCTCGCAGAGATTGCTAGGGAACACAACACAAACCTTGTTAGGGAAAGACTTAGAGACCTCAAGCTTAATGGTAAGGGGAGGAACAAGCAATTAAACTACAGGCTGTCCACGTTTCCATACCGCAAGTTTATAGAGCACATAGACTATAAGTTCTACGAGCGTGGCTTAGGTGTGGTAGAGGTTGATGCTAGGAAATCATCTATTACCTGCCTAGTATGCGGGTACAGTGATAGAGAGAGTAGAGTGGACAAGGAAACGTTCAAGTGCAGAAAGCGCGGCTTCACATTTAACGCTCAGTACGTCGCCTGCTTAAACCTCTTCCCCCGCTCCGATGACGGCTCCGTTGCCATCAGGGGCGGGAGCTTAGTCCTAGTCTCCCGTAAGGCCGCCTCTGTGGTGGCGGTCGATTTAGCCCCCAATGAGCCACCGAGAGCAATGAGGTGGCTGAGGGAGAAGCCCGTGCAAGATTCCAAAGTAACCATAGTTACCAAAAGATAAAGCACTGGCAACCACGACATTATCCTACTTTAGAAGCTTAGATGAGATAGAGAATAGTATACAATTTCTCCTCTCCTGTTTATGACGGCAAGTATAAGCATCTTCTTCAGATTTTGCGCGCGCGCTAATATTTGAGTTAAACCCTCTATTGAAAGGGGCATACCTTCATATATCCCGTAAACTAAATAATCAGCCGAGTCCTTAGCGTATTCTCCCCTTTCATAAAGACGGAAATCGGCGCCTAATCCAAAACCCTCCCTAACAACGTATCCCCTACTCCTTAAGTCGCGGTAAATCAAATATTTAACCCATGCATCACTTTCAATGCTCTTATATTTTTCAAGCAGATCTTGAAAATTAACTAGGCTGTTAGTTTTTTCATCTATGACCCTAATTAACCCCCTACTATACAGGTACATAGCCTCATAGAATTTTAAGTGGAGACCATCATCCCTAAGCGCACCATAACCCCTTGAAATCAATTTCTCTAGGTCTTCATCAGACTTTATAAGGACACCATCATCCCTAAGTAAGGCTAAAAATACTTTTTTGCTAGATTCGCTTTCTCTCTTCTCATCGTTCGCATGCAGCATGTTACTTGTCTCCAGCTTTTTTAATCATCTTCTTAAGGTCCCCTTTGGTTAAAATCCCCTTCTCGCATATTATGGCATCGACATATTTCATTGGTGTCACGTCAAAAGCCGGGTTTAATACGTTTACGCCGACAGGGGCTATTCTAATCGAGCCTATATATGTTACCTCTTCAGGGCTCCTCTCTTCTATAATTACGTCTCTCGCGAAAGAATTTATGTCAAAGGATGATAATGGAGCTGCAACATAAAAGGGGATCTTATGCTTATGGGCTAAAACGGCAATTGTATATGTACCTATCTTATTTACTATAGCGTCGCGAACAACTCTATCGGCGCCCACTATAACCTTATTAACTAGCCCCCTATACATTACGTATCCAACCATATTATCGGTTATTAGAGTTACAGGGATCCCATCGCGCATAAGCTCGTAAGCTGTTAACCTGGCACCCTGAAGCTTAGGTCTGGTTTCAGTGACAATAACCTTTATGCGTTTACCCTCTTCCCAGGCAACTCTTATAATGGCTAAAGCTGTTCCATAATCAACCGTCGCTAATCTCCCGGCGTTACAATACGTTAAAATAGTGTCACCATCAGATATTAATTTTGAACCATACTCACCAATTTTACGGTTAACTTCCGCATCCTCATTAGCTATGCGGTTAGCCTCCTCAATAACGGCGCTCTTTAGGGCTTCCACATCACCCTCAGCATTCTTAACTCTGTTTAAAATGCGTTTAATAGCCCAGAAAAGGTTAACAGCTGTAGGTCTAGTCGCTTCAAGTATTTCAGCTGAGCGCTCAATCTCCTCTAAGAAGGCTTCTCTACTCCTCGCCTCTGAATAATAGGCTGTTAAAGCTAAGCCGTACGCTGCTGCAGCACCTATTAATGGAGCTCCCCTAATTTTCATCTCCCTAATGGCTTCCGCCATCTCACGACAGCTTCTTATCTCCATCCATACTTCCTTTTCAGGGAGCAATGTTTGATCTATTGTAACTACGACGCCATTTTTCCATTCAATAGTTCGCATAATTAATCATCTCAAGCCTGACTGTTTAATCGGAAAATTAGAAGCGGTAACCCAGCTTCCACCAATAAAGAATCACTTCAACAATTATAAATGCTATTATTAATAGCGCTACACCTATCTGTATTAATAGCGATGCTTGTCTCGGATTACGCCTATATTTTGCACTCCAATATATGAGAATTAATCCAGCCGATCCTAAAGCATAAATCACCATTATAGTTATACTCTCATTCAGAAATTGATAGTGCAGACTTGGGTAAGGGTAAAGACCACTCGATATGTCGGGTGTTGAGACGTTATATACGCCTCCACCAAGCAGAAATATTGAAGCTACCATTAAAGCCACAGCTACAAAATATGGATTTGGGCGATAATTCATAACCTTGTTAATTGCAACCCGCAAATTACGTATTACCGACGATTTTCCAATCATTTCCATCACTACTACCTTTAAACAGAGGCTTGAAGAATAGAATAATAGCATGAGATTTAAGTGTTACTCCACTCTTCATATTTATGTTTACGTATTATAGCATTGGATAATAAAAAGGTTTAAGATTTGTCAGCCATCCGATTAAATGCCGGAATAAAGTGGAAAGTTTAAATGTTCCACAACAACACCTAATTAGGAGGTGAAGAGCTACTATGCCCCAACAGGTTCTGTGTGATGGATGTGGAGAGATTCTTTATCAAGGAAGTGATTTGAAGTCACCCGAAGAGATACATCAAATGTATAATGGAGTTTGCCCAAAATGCGGGAGAAAGCTATCATTAATACCTCAGAAGGTTAAGGTTTTACCAGCCTCGGTTAAGGAGCGCAGATAAAATTCTTCAGCGCCTCCGGCATATATTTGACAGTACTTATCGTAGAGAGTGGTAAAAGATAAATAGCCATAATCTTCCTAAATAATTGATTATTGGTTTAGTAGGGACACTTTAATGAATACTAGAAAGACCTTAAAAGAGCTTGGCATGAAATTGCTTAAAATTCCATCCCTACGCCCAAGAATATCCCATTCTTCCCTTATTAGGGGGGTGCTGCTTCTAATAATTCTTCTCTTATCTGTAGGGGTTAGGTTGCTACCTTTGCGCTGGGGATTTTATTTGAATGAATTTGATCCCTACTTCCATTATCACGCAGCTAGGCACATATCTAGTAATGGGCTTGCATCCCTATTTTCATGGCATGACTATAGTGGCTGGTATCCTTGGGGGCGCGAGATGCGTAATTTAGCTAATTTTGGGCTAGCGTTAACAGCGGTCACACTGCATAGAGTACTGAGTTTTTTCGGTATCCCATTAATTTTCAGCCCAGACCCAAACCCGCTCGACCCCTTAATCTCAGACCCCCTATACAATCTATGTGTCATATTCCCACTTATAATGGCGGCATTAACGTGCATGCTCATGTACCTCCTCGGAAGGGACTTAGGAGGTGAATCCGTCGGCTTACTGTCAGCGCTACTTTTGGCCATAGATTCATCCTATATTGATCGAACAGCCCTCGGCTGGTTTGATGATGAAACTGTTGGAATACTAAGTTCGCTTCTCCTAATATTATCATTTAACAGGTCGATAGATGTAAGGAGGGATGTTAAAAGCAGCATAGTATATGCTGTTATTGGCGGATTATCGTTAGGCTATCTCTGCGCATCATGGGGCGCCGCCCGTTACTTAGTTGCCATGACAGCCATATTCACCCTAATATTACTGCTCCTAAAAAGGTATACGCCGCGTTTACTTCTCTCATACGCAATAATATTCGGCTTAGCTTTCTCAATAGCCGCTGCAAACCCGCGTACCGGATTAAGCTTCCTACTTGAAGAGACGAATCTACCTGTTTACGGCGTTCTCTTCCTTTTGTTTATATGGGAAATAAATAGGCGGATAACGTCGCCGGGAAAGAAGTTAACTTTAATTTTGCTCTCTATTTCAGTGTTGATCGCTGCGTATCCCGCTTTACTCTCTTTAGGGCTGATAAAACCTATCGGCGGAAAATTTCTCTTCACCTTAATTCCGTCACTACGTTCAACTAGTCCACTCTTTGAATCAGTTGCTGAGCATAGGCCCTCATCCTGGGCGACCTTCTATTACAATTTTGGCGTAAGCGTGATATTTGCTCCAGTCGGTATTTTCTTCGCCACAATAATGGCGACCAACTTAAGCGTGTTTATAGTCGTATATTGTCTGACATCTATATACTTCGCCAGCTCCATGGTAAGATTGAATATACTCGCTTCACCAGCCCTATGTTTGCTTTGGGCGCTAGCGCTAAAACGCATCCTGTCACCATTACTCCTATCTTTAAGGGAGGGAAACCAGCGGCTTGGGCGGAAAGTTAAGATTAAACCTTTTGAGAAGGAGCTTATCGGCGGGCTTCTAGTGATAATGTTTGCGTTATTCGCTTTAACCCACGTTTTCGGAACGGCATTCATGCTCGGAATCCCCGGGATAGGCCCCAGATTTCTTATTCACGCCAGCTCGCCAACAACGCTTTCCGGGGCTAGCTTATCAGCAGTACCATCCTCAACAGTTAGGGATTGGATAGACACTTTAATATGGATGCGCGAGAATCTACCTCCATCACCATCTAAACCTGGCGAGAATGGAACTGTTGTCGCCAGCTGGTGGGACTATGGGTACTGGATAACTGTAATCGCTAACAAGACAACGCTCGCGGATAATGGAACATTTAATGGTACCCAAATAGCCCAGATTGGAAGAATGTTTATGTCAAATGAGACTGAGGCTATCAAAATCCTTAAAGAATATCATGTTACTCATGTCGTAGTGTATGTAACCTTCTTTAATAGTCCATATGAACATGTGCAGGTTGGAGGTAATATTCGCCCTAACGATGCCTTCGAGTACGGCGGAGATAATGGTAAATGGATATGGATGGCACTAATCTCAGGAGTTGAAGCAGATGAGAAACGTGCTCGAGACGCCTTCGGGAACTACACGCTTGGATGGAACTATAATGATGCCGATAGAGATGGGCGGATAAGCAGCTATGAGATATTTCCAAATATCAGGGGGCAAAATACAGTGCTCTACAAATTGATGTTTTATGGCAGAGACATGACCCTATTCGGTTATTCATCAATCACGCTAGAACACTTCAAAATGGTATACTCTTCCCAGAGGGAGGCGTCACGTAATCCAGCGCCTGGAACATCAATTATCCCACTAGTATGCGTATATGAAGTGATTTACGAATAGCGATTCTCCATAAAAACACAAATAACGGTGGCAATAATCTTATTATGGCGAACTACGGGATCAGGGGCCCGTGGCCTAGCCAGGACCAAAGGCACCGAACCAACAGCAATTAAAAGCGGTGTGCAAGCCTCCGGAGCCGGAGATCCCGGGTTCAAATCCCGGCGGGCCCGCCACCTTTTGGGTTCAAATCCCTTATATATTAGTTTTCTATTTTTTTGGTGGATTTAATCGGCTGAACGCGTTGGGTATAGGCATTTATTGGAGAATGTTGATGTTAGGCGCTGGTACAATAATGTTGCTAGGGTTTTAGGGTTACTGCTGATGTTTATCTCCGTAGGCTGGATCCTTTTGCGAGCACTCTAATGTTACCCCTAAGCAGTTTAGCGGAACCCAAGCCATTAGCCTAAATGAGTTAAAGAGGTACTTGGAGAACGGATGGGGAATATGTTACGACATTGCCGAATGGGAAAGTGATAGTTAGGCGAGTATATTGACAGGCGCCGGCAAATGTAGCGGGGAATTACCGCCCTAACTAATTTTTAGGTGGTGTGAGAGGGGCTATTAGTTTGCCCTCCTTAGCTAGGCGGTGCCGCCCAGGCTGCGGAATAATTTTACCTAGGAGGGTAACAGAGGCATATTTAGATTCAAAGGCTGAAATTTTACACATAAGATTCTCTGAGCCTAAAAGAGTGGAATGTGGAGAACCACTACCACTAAAAACATTAGCCACAATATTCAGAGATGAAGATACAAACGAGATCACAGCGATAGAAATTCTTAAACCAGAAGATCTCCTAAATGAACTAAACCATATCTTTAGCACCTAAACCTTATATCAAAGATCTCTAATAGGATTGGGACTTGAACCAATTTAGGTATGAGTCACGGCCCGCCACCCTCTTAGATTCGGTTAGGCTTTTCTTTTGAGTTAAAGGTTCTTTGATTTTTGTCAAGAGATCTTGATATGCTACATGGATGTTACAGCTGAAACAATTTCACTCTTAAATCCATAATATTTCCTTAATGGAGAAAGTCTGCAGATCAAGGCGCTACTTTAGTCCTCTTCTAGGCTTTTTCCGTAGTTTTTGGTTTGAATGTTGCTAATGTTGATTTGTAGCGGAGGGCCATGGCTAGGATCATGTAGTCGTTATCTCTGAATCTTCTTTAATTTCCTCTAGCATTTTTAATGCCTCGACTATAATGTCTGCAATGGCACTTACGCTCGTAACCTCAAATATGGCTAACACTATAAGACCTATAGCTACTATCTTATCACGACACAACATTTCGGACTAGGTAGACTTCTTTCCCCAAATGTTTAAGTCTGTCTGATATTGATAAATAATGAAGCTAGCATCACAATTATGATGATACCAAGCATTACGGCTGTCATTGCCCACGCAATGTTAAGGTGGGTTAAGTAAGCTTGCGATTTTTTGGAAAAAATCCCTTAATAGTTAAAGCTCAAAGTATGGCGATAACGAAGGCGATTATAATCATGCAAGTAAGACGCTGCATTTTAAGGTTGTTCGTACTAGCTGTCACTCGTTTGCCTAAACTTTAGGTAATAAAAACTTTATCCCCTTCTCAAAGCAGACGCAGCAACTTAATACCTCATCGGCCAAGCATCTTTAGGACCAGGAATGAAAGAGCTTCCATTGCCATCCAAGTTGTTTATTCGGCATGATCTGACCGCATTCTCAAATTTATGTCTCCTATAAAATTGGCGCATTCCCATCTTCTCCGCTCGGCTCGCATATAGAAACCCATCATTGAAAACATAAGTTTTTTATGGTGTGCTTCAGTTTGTTAATGGAGATAGGCATGGGATTAGTTGCCAGAAGCCGTGTGAAGTCCCCTTGGCTTTTTCATTTGAATACTGGTTCATGTAATGGTTGCGATATTGAAATTGTTGCGGCTTTAACTCCTCGCTATGATGTTGAACGATTGGGATGCGTCCTTGTTGGCTCCCCACGCTATGCTGATATTCTATTAGTGACGGGGCCTGTAACGCGGCAGATGCTTCCACGATTTATCAGGGTTTATGAGCAAGTGCCCGAACCTAAAGTGGTTGTTGCTGTGGGTACGTGTGCTTCTTCCGGAGCCCCTTTCATGGGGAGCCCGATGATAGAGGGGCCTGTAGATAGAATTGTCCCCGTAGATGTTTATGTTATTGGGTGTCCGCCTAGGCCTGAAGCGATTGTTAAAGGAGTTATCACAGCTGTAAAAAAGAAGTTTAGGTGAAAACGCATGGTGGAGCGAAGAGAGATAGAGGTTGATTACACGCGTTTACGCATACCCTTTGGTCCAGTACATCCAGCGCTTAAAGAACCAGTCTCGCTAAGAGTAACTGTTAGGAAGGAGGAGATTCTTGATGTTGACTTTGTTTTGGGGCATGTCCATAGGGGGATAGAGGCTTTAGCGGAGAACCGCAACCTTGTTCAGACGCTTTATCTAGTTGAGAGAATATGCGGAATATGCTCCCACAGTCATACAACATGTTATGTTCAAGCATTAGAGGAAATTGGCGGCATAACGCCTCCCGAACGGGCTCTTTACCTTAGAACTTTAATTTTTGAGCTTGAACGAATTCACAGTCATCTGCTCTTGCTGGGGGTAATGGCTTACGAAGTTGGATTTGACACTTTATTCATGTTTACTTGGCATGTTAGAGAAAGCGTTCTTGACTTGTTTGAAAAAATTACAGGTAATCGAGTGCACCATTCAATGAACACACTAGGCGGGGTACGCTGGGATTTAGATCAGCGTTTAATTGGTGACGTAAAAGTCACCCTAAAAGATTTACAAAAATCTGTACGCCACATTTATAATTTTTTCCAAGATAAAACTGTGGAGAAAAGGCTATGTGATGTTGGAATTTTAGATAAGGACGTAGCCCAGAAATTATGCGTCGTAGGCCCAACTGCGAGGGGTTCTGGCGTTAGTATGGATGTACGTAAGGATCATCCATACGCTGCGTACACTTACTTAAAAGATTGCTTTTCAGTCGTAGTGAAGGAAAAAGGTGACGCTTATGCAAGGACGGAAGTTCGGTTGTTGGAGCTCTTTGAATCAATAAATTTGATACAGAAGGTTCTTGAGGAGTTGCCAAATGGACCTATTCGTACTGAAGAAAACGTCATAAGGCTAATGAGGCGGATCCCGGAGGGTGAGGCCATTTCATTGGTGGAAGCACCAAGGGGCGAGCTTTTCTATTTTGTAAAAACTAATGGCAAGGAGGGCTTATGGCGGTTAAAAGTTCGAACCCCCACAATTGCTAACGTGTTAGGATTGAAGCCTATGCTCGTTGGATGCGAGATTGCCGATATACCTGTGGTTGTTGCTTCCATAGACCCTTGCTTGTCATGTGCCAATAGACTAGCGGTTGTTGACGCTGTTACGAGGGAGGAAAAAATTGTCGATATAGATTTTTTGCGGCGAAGGAGGAGAAAAACTTGGAAACTTTAATAGATCTTTTACTAGCATTTCCACTAGTCTTCATAATAAGCTTACTCTTCGATGGAATTGACAGAAAACTCCATGCAAGAATGCAGAGAAGAATAGGCCCTCCAATTATACAACCCTTATATGACTTCATAAAACTGTTCAGCAAAGAGAGAATAGTTCCAACAACGGCATCTTTAGCAATCTTTACAGTTTTACCTCCAATTGCGGCTGCCGCCTCCATTCTAAGCGCCTCAATATTGTTAGCTAGTCTATTATTTGGGGTAAGCGCTGGCGGTGACCTAATAGTTGTTTTATATTTAGTAGCTATGTCTTCAGTTCTGGTTATGGTTGGCGGCTCCTCATCGGGTAATCCATACGGAGCTATCGGTTACTCTCGAAAAATGTCAATGCTTATTGCTTACGAGGTACCGCTTCTACTATCAATTTTATCCGTTTCCCTGAAGGTTAACTCCCTATCGTACTATGACGTTATCTCAACCCAAATCATGACGAAGTCTATGCTGGCATTAGCCTTCCCCAGCATGGCGATTGCGGCAACAGCATTTCTAATTTGCGTCCCAGCCGCCGCGGACGCTGTGCCCTTCGATATTTCCGAAGCAAAAACAGAGATCGTTTATGGCCCTCTTATCGAGTATGGCGGACCCTTTTTGGCGTTGTTTAAGCTCGCAAAATCTGCCTCAAATCTTACGTTAACTTTGCTTGCAGCAACGTTGTTCTTTTATCCGCCAGTGGTTTTTAGGGGAGATCCCTCATTTGAATTGACTGCTTTAGCTTTAATTACTTGTCTGGTTTTTGCCTTAATCTTCTGGTTTTTAACAATAACCGTTCCCCGCACTATTTTTGCGCGCTTTAAAGTGGGGCAAGCTTTCAAGTTTTATTGGCTTGTTGCGTTACCTTTATCAATCATAGCGGCATTATTATCTGTTCTAGGGTTATAGGGGTAAAAGCTTTGAAGCTTGGAAAAATGCTTCGCAATACACTGCAGGCGCTTTTTAAGAAGCCCGTTACCGTTCAATATTTAACTAAACCGGGGGAAATGGTGCCCGTTCCTGAGCGGTTTAGAGGCAAGATAATCTATGATAAGAATTCATGTATAGGTTGCCTTCTATGTATTAGAACCTGTCCGAGTGGAGTGATAACCGCAACCGCAGAGAGGAAGGTTAAATTTGACGTCGCAAGGTGTATGTTCTGCGGACAATGTATGGAAACATGCCCTAAAAAGGCAATCACCTTAAGCTCCAGTTTTGAAATAGTGGTTTATGATAAAGAGGAGTTGATAGTCCAGTAAGGCTTATTAGGGCAGAACAGTCTTCAAAAAATAGTGGAAATGGAGTTGGTGAAAGAATTTTGTCGCGGCAACCGCGCGAACTCGTCGTCTTACTATTAAGAAATGTGGTTTTTAGACATTCAGAATTTCGTTCCTTGGAGGATGCTTTAGTTGAAAAATACGGGTTTAGTAAGATTGAAGAAAAAGAGCAGAAAATTTCAGAACTAAAGCAGCTGATTCCAGAGGAGTGTAAAAAGAAGATTATTTTTGAGGAGGAGTCTACAGCACCTGTAGTCTTAGAAGAAATCGAAAGGAAACTCTCCGCCCTAAAAATCTATAGCGGGATATTCTTGGAAAGCGATATTCAAGTTTACATTCTTGGTGAAACCACGCAAAAGGAGGATATAGTTGCCGGAGAAGAGCAATACACAATTTATACTGCAGAGTATCAGATGGTTAAGTTTGTTAGTAAAAGCGGCTACGCAATTCAGCAGTTAATTGAACAATTAACTATGGATTTTGGAATAGAATTTAAGTCAAAGGAGTGGGTATTTCACAAATGCGAAGAAGGTTAAGCCACGCCAACTAAATTGAGAAGAATTTGGGGTTGTAAACCCAAAACGACTGCCGCAACAGCCGAAATCACTGTTGGAAGCCACATTGTCCAGTGGACCTCATCTACCTCCTTTGTGATTTCAGTTGCTTGCCCCATGAATATTTTGTGAAATGAACGAAGCAGAAAAATGAACGTGATCATAGATATGCAGATAAAAAATATAAGGGATAAAACAGCTAGAGATTTGTCTACCAACTCCAATAGGAAGTTGTAGGTGACATTATAGAGAAGCCATTTTGCATAAAAACCGCTCAACGGCGGAATCCCCGTTAGTGAGAGAGAGCAGATTATATAGCTTAAAGCAGTTTTATCCATTTTCCTCAATAATCCTCCAAGCTTCTCCATGTCAGCCGTTCCAGTCTTAAAAAATACTGAACCTAAGCTTAAAATTATTCCGGCCTTCATTAGCGCGCTATTGATGAGATAATATTGCCCCACAATAAAGCTTGTAGGCGAAGAAAGTAAGCCTAAGACAAACATTATGTGTCCAAACTCGTCTATGCTGCAGTATGCCAGCATTCTGTAAAAATTCCTCTGTGAGTAAGCCACTAAAGCGCCAAAAACCATTGATATGATCCCCAAGCCCGCCATTAAGGCGATGATGGTGTTTGAGGGGTAAATCTTGTAGAATGGAGCAACCAGATTATATAGGGCAAGGATTAAGGCTATGGGTTCAGAGCAGAAAAACCCGTTAATAATTATTGTTGACCCTGGAAAAACGTCAGGTAACCAACCATGGAATGGTACGATTCCTATGTCAGCACCTAAGCCGATGATGAAGCAGGCAACTGCAAGCATAAGTAATTGAGGATTTTCAATAAGACACACATATAGTTGAGGGTTACTTATGATTGTAAACAAGTTTGAGTTACCCGTCAAAAAGAATATTATCAGGACCCCCATTAAAACGAAAAGGGCGCTCACCGCCGTTATTATCAGGTATTTAAAGGCGGCTTCTGTTGAAAGCTTGCTCGGATTATGGGCAACAAGTATTACTGAAACACCCACAGTTAATTCTACAAAAAGGAAGATACCAAACAAGTCGTAGGAGAGTAAAAGACCTAACATGCAGCAAAGGAAAAGCAGAAGGAAAAAATTATACATGGTTGGTTTTAGCCTTCCCCCCTTCTCAGCCTTAATATTATAAATCGATACCAAAAAGAAGATTAAGGTGACGCCCACTAAGCCAGCTATATTTCTTAAATCAACACGTAGGGAAAGGTGGGGGACCTCCAAAACTTCGCCTGCCAAAACATATGGAACCATTGACAAAACAATGATTAAAGTTAGGAAAACGCTGAAGAGCAGTAACATCTTATAGGTCCTTTTGAAGAAGGGTTCTAGAAACCAGAAGGGATGCAATATTAAGTGTAAAAATCCTATGGAAAGAGGAACCATAATTGAGAGGAAAGGAAGCAGCGAATACATTATTCAGCCCACCTCCATGCCCTAACTGACATAGATTTATAGTCGCGGTAAGCTTCAATTATTATGAAAACGCCAACCAAATTAACGAAAATCATCAGGGCGAGTATAAAGGGAATTAAGTAAAGCGGGCTTTCAGCAAACATAGGATAGAGCGCATTCTCAGCCATGTTAAGGCCGACTAGGATTTTTAGCGGATCAGATCGCGTGGCAATTATGAAAATGGAAATTGAAAACATAATGGCGACAAAGGGAAGAACAGCGATTTTTTCAGGAAGGAAACGCGAAACAAAAACAGAAAGAATTAAACTCAAAATTACCATGGCAATCAGCACTAAACCTACTCTTTTAACGTTAATAATTGGTTCATCATGCACATTTTCGGTTTTAATCATGCCCCAGTAAATTATTAGAGGCGTTATCACGGCCGCTACAAACCATTCGGAAAATGTTGCAAAGAAATCAATTAACGCTTCAAATCCTAAGCCCAATATTAGATTGATAACGCATAAAACCAGCTCCACAAACCCCAAAGCCAGCGCTTGAACGGCCAGTAAGCGAATTAGCTGTTTCGTCGTTTTTGCAAAAACTCCGTAGAAGGTTGCGACAATTGCCGCAATTAAAGTTGCAGCGACTATGGGTTCCATTTTTCAACCTCCAAGAACTGCAACTAAGATGATGATTATGGCGCCGGCAATAAAAGATGCAAAGGCAGCAAAATATTTTTGTTGAATGTCTAAGCGAAGCAATTTACTGCAGAAGCTAGAGAACTTCGTTGATAATGCGTTGTAAAGACGGTCAATATTTGACGCATGACAAGCATGGTCAACTCTTAAAACATTTGTTAGCGCATGGTAAAAGTGATAGCCATGGGGACCATCTAGTAAGTTTAAGTCTTCTCCGCAAAGAAATGGTTTCAAAAATTCTTCGCTTGCTGACTTCCTGTAAACTACAGCTACTTTCCTAGAATAAAGAGTCATACAAGCAAATATTATAAAAAGCGTAAGCATAGATATGGTTACTGCTAAGGGGTTCCAGAAACCGAGCGGAGTTTCAATTAACCATTGCGTGACAATGTTGACTGGAAGACCTATGTCTCTAACTGCTGGTATGACAAAAGAACTTAATGGAATAATGGGGGCAATGCCAAAAACTATCAAAACTACAGACATTAAGACCATGGGTGCCAACATGAATATTGGAGGATCTTTAATGGGAAATTTAAAAGATGATTTTGCAGATTTTTGCAGAAAAACTGAATGTAACAGTCTCACTGCGATGGCAACGTTAAACACGCATCCTAAAAGGGCGATAGCCGTGAAAAATGTTGCTTGCGCATTAACGGTGGCATGGAGGAGTAAGTATTTACTTGCGAACTCAGTAAGCAAAGGAGTTGTTGATAAGGTTAACACGGCGATTAAACAGCAGATTGCGGTTATTGGCATATGGCGATAAAGTCCGCCCATTTCGTTAATGTCATGTCTTCCAGTTGCATAAATTACCGAGCCAGCGCAAAGAAATAATAAACCAAAGCAAAGTGCGTGAGACATCATTAAAAATAGGCTTGCTGCGATACATAAAGGAGTAGTTAAGCCTGCCGCCATTATTATGCAACCAAGCCCGGATATAGTGCCATAAGCAACTATTCTCTTAAAATCATTTTCCATAAGCCCGTTTAAAGCCCCAATGATTAGAGTGATAGCACCGATCAGAGAGATCCCGAAACTCCAAACACTAATATTTCCAAATAGCAGAGGCAACGGCATCTTTATAGCTGAAATGACATGCGCATGGAACACGTCGGAAAAGAAGCGGATAATCATATAAATTCCAGATTGAAAACCGCAGACATGAAAGACAACTGTGGCCGAAGTAGGCGCGACAGTTCCATCAGGCAACCATGTGTGGAGGGGGAATAACACGGTTTTTGGTAATGCAGCAATCAAAAGAAGCGGAAAGATAACAGAAATCACAGGATCTCCTAACGGAACCATTTGACCCAAGTCTGAAATTTCTAAAGTTCCAGTGGTAAAGTAGATTATGGTAGCAGCCATTAAAAGAGCTAAACTACCTACATGCGTCATGATAAAACATTTGATAGCCGCCCATAACGAGAATTGATCTTCATCCCAAAACGAAATTAACACATAGGAACACACACTAATTAATTCCCAAAAAACGATAAGCCCTAAGAGATTGCTTGAAAACAACGTTCCGAGCATCGCACCGTTAAACAATAGGATAAAAGAGTAAGATCTGTTAAACTCCCAACCAACCTTATACGCTCTGTTATAGGGAGAAAGATAATACACATTGTAGGTAAGAGCTAAGGCAGTAAACAGAGAGGAAAGAAAAGCGGGCACTAAAGCCAAAGAATCTACATATAATCCAACATTAACAATACCTGTCGGCAAAGGAATTGTAAAAAGTTGCACTCTAATGGGTCCATTTTGCACTGTAAAAATCAGCGAAAAAATAATAAACAAAGTTATGTACGAAGCCAGAATACAAATAGCCTTTGCAAGCTTCGACCCGCCTTTAGGCAATTTGGCAATCAAATGCGATAAAACTGCGATTAATACTGGTAAGAAAATCGCTGACACCGCCACTTCTGGGGGGACCGCCATAATTCTCACCTTCAACAAAACCTTAAATTGTTAATGTTCATATATTGCATTGCTGTGTTTATGCTTTCAACTACTTATTAAACATTGATATAAGAGGGTTTTGTTCTTTTCTTAATTTTCTTTCTTTTGTTGTTCCACTTTCCGTAATGGGTAAACACCCCTCGGCCAATCATCTGGCAAGATTAAAGGCTCTAAATTCGGATGCCCCTCAAATTTCACTCCAAAAAGATCGTGAACTTCTCGCTCATAAAGAAGGGCTCCAGGAATAATATCTGTGATAGTAGGAGACACATCATCTTTTAAGGGCAAATTAACCCGCACGGTTAACAAGGTCCCTCCCCTACTTAAATGATAGAGAAGTTCAAACGAGTCACTTGATTGAAGCCCAGTAATTCCCGATAAATGCGTAAATCCAATGTCCTTCAAAAACGAAATCACCTTCTTAAGATGCGCCTTATCTACACGCACAAAAATGCGCCCCGTCCGAGGAACCGAAATCTCTAAGTTTTTAGGCGAAACTAAATTTTCCAGTTTTTTGATAACATCAGATTCCGACATTGCCGCATCTTCTTCCAATACGTGTTCCAAAATCTTTTATTTGAACATTCGCTTATATTTTGCGTTTTTCATATTAATTATGCACAGCATTTTCTGCAATCTAAATCTAAAGTGAAGAAGTTCGCTTCATGGGCTAAAATAGGCTTAAAATTCCAGTTTATGAGTCGCATGCCCCGAGAAATCTTTAAGAAAATGAAACTCACCCAATTTAAGGCTTACATGCTAGGCCGGCATGTCTAATTTTCGCTTGAAAGAGTTATATCAGTCGCAGCATATTACCTATTTTCTGGTAGTGTTATTTACATGTCCCGGCTGGAGGAGAGGCTGATAAAACAGAAGATCGCTTACTTCTCGATGGAGGTTGCGCTATCGAATGATATGCACACTTATAGTGGGGGATTAGGGGTTTTAGCGGGTGATGTAATAAGATCCAGCGCGGACCTAAACATCCCGTTGGTAGCGGTCACATTAATTAGTAGGAAGGGGTATTTTAGGCAGGAGTTAACATCTGAGGGGAGACAGATAGAGCATCCTGATCCATGGAACCCCTCAAACTTCCTAGAGCCGCTTCCAGAGGAAGTTAGGGTTCAAATTGAAGGTAGAGACGTTCGTGTTAGGGCTTGGTTATATGTTGTTCGGGGCGCTACTGGAGGGGAGGTTCCAGTATACTTCCTAGATACTGATGTTGAGGGAAATTCCCTTGAGGATAGGGAGATAACGTCCTATCTTTATGGTGGTGATGAAAGATACCGCCTTAAGCAGGAGATCGTTTTAGGGATTGGCGGAGTAAGGATGATGGAGAGACTGGGCATAAATGTGCGCAAATATCATATGAATGAGGGGCATTCAAGTCTCCTAGCAGTTGAATTACTGCGCAAGTACAACATGGACATTAATAGGGTTAAGGATATGTGCATCTTTACAACACATACACCTGTTGAAGCTGCGCATGACAAATTCTCCTATGATCTTGTCCAGGAGGTTTTGGGCGAGATCATACCATTTAATGTTTTGAGGGGGTTAGGCGGCTGGGACAGGTTAAACATGACACTTCTCGCGTTAAACTTAAGCAATTATATTAACGGCGTAACAAAGAGGCATAGGCTCACTTCTAAGGAACTATTTCCGAGCTACGAGATTCACGCCATAACAAATGGGGTCCACTCATATACTTGGACATGCGAGAGTTTTAGGCGGCTATATGATAAATATTTGCCCGGATGGGCTCACGAGCCAGAACTGCTTGTTAGAGTGGATATAATTCCAGATGATGAGATCTGGCAAGCCCATCTTGAAGCAAAGAGAAAACTTGTAGATTACGTTAACGCTATGACGAATGCTGGAATGGACTATGAGACGTTAACCATCGGGTTTGCAAGAAGGGCCACATCCTACAAGAGACACACATTAATCTTCTCAGATATAGAAAGATTAAGAAGAGCAAATAAGAAAGGAAGAATACAGATAATCTTCGCTGGTAAGGCTCATCCTAGAGATGAACCTGGGAAGAGGATGATTGAGGAAATATTCAGGTTTAAGGATGTGCTCAGAGATGAGATTAAAATTGCGTACCTAAAAAATTATGACGTGGATATTGCGGCCAAGCTCATATCAGGAGTTGACGTTTGGCTGAACACTCCCCTCCCACCGCTCGAGGCTTCTGGTACAAGCGGTATGAAGGCGGCTCATAATGGAGTAATAAACTTTAGCGTCTTAGACGGATGGTGGATTGAGGGCTGGATAGAGGGGGTTACGGGATGGGCAATCGGCCCATTGCCCGAAGAGCAGAAGCACATGTCGATAGAGGAACGATTAGCGCGGGAAATAGAGGACCTTTATGGAAAACTTGAGTACATAATCATTCCAACGTATTATAAGCGGAGGGATGAATGGATAAAAATTATGGAAAACTCCATAGGGAAACTTGCATCCCACTTCAACAGTCACAGAATGATGCATAGATATGTAATTGAAGCATACTTATAGGTCCGCTAATTTGATCACATGTTGCTCTTTTGCTGAAGGTAATCAATCACGATAATTTAGTCGTATCTAGAGAATCTAAAAATTTAGATGTTTAATTATGCCTTTACCTAAAAGTTTTTCTCTATAGGCTTTGAGGGACCTTTTATGAAATTTAATGGAGGTTATATGGAAAGCTCTTGAGAACGTGGGCGAAACATTTAAGGATTGGGATGCTAAGTTAAGGAAGGTGTAATCGCTATTGACTGACGACAGAAAGATTCCGGCAACCATGTCAACTCAGCATCCAGATAACGCCAATCTCCCAGAGTGGTGCAACGGCACTTTAATTGAGGGAGAGATGGAGATATATGAGGCTTATTTCGCCTATAGTCAGCTTGGCTGCCAAGAGGTTATGTGGGATTCTGAGGGGAAGGACGTTGATACACGTGTAGTGAGAAAATTGCTGGATAAGTTTCCAGAATTCTTCGTGGAACACGAGCTTGGCAGAGACATCTTTTTAACATACAGGGTTCCCAACCCTAAGATTGAGGGAGCTGAGAGAAAAGTCTTCGTAGAAACGTTATACAATATTGCTGTGGCATGTGATGTTGCCTCAACCTTCTACACGAGGGAAGTTACGCCAATATTTGAAGTTATACTCCCATATACAACAGATGGAGTGGAACTCGTTTGGCTCCATAATTACTATAGAAACGTAATGAAGGAGTTAAGGTTAAGAGCTGGATTGGATCCTTCAGGCCGAAGAGTATTAAGGTTATACCGCTTATAGAGGATTACGACAGCATGCTAGATGCAGACAGAATTGTCGAACAATATATAGTGACTGTGAAGCCAAAATATATGAGGGTCTTTATAGCGAGGTCTGATCCAGCGTTAAACTATGGGCTTTTATGTGCAGTCTTACTATCCAAAATAGCTTTCTCAAAACTTAAGCTTCTAGAGGAGAAGATTGTCCCAGCGAGGAGGGCTAGAAAACTTCACATAGGGTTATTTGGCTATAGCCGCAGAGTCGGAGCGATCTCTCTTCCAAGAGCAATACCATTCGCCGCAGCACTCTACTCCTTAGGCATACCGCCAGAGGTATTGGGTGGAAGAGTACTCGCTGAACTAAGCGATGGAGAATGGAAACTTATGGAGAAAAACTATGTCAATTTGAGACATGACTTAAATGCCGTAGCAGGTTATCTCTCTTGGCGAAATATAGAAATGATTGATGCTCTATGCAATTCGATATCTGAGAAAGTCTCCATGAGCAAAGAGAATCTTAAAAAGGTTCTCAAAGAGGTTCTAAGTGACATAAAGGCGATAGAGGAGACCTTGGGCATAAGCTTCGGACCGAGAAAACTCTCAGAAAGAAAGCATGAGAACCATGTAAACAACTTCCTAATATCTTTCCTCGAGGGTGACAACGTAGGCGCATCTATGTCACTCCTAGAAGCAGCCAAAATCAGGAAATGCCTTGGCTAAAAAGAGATAAATCAGCAATAAAAACTTCGCTCTTTACTAAAAATGTTGTGGCTGTTATTATATAGATTGTTTTTATGATTTCTATTATTGCTTGTATTGGGTTTGTGGTTCTTGATCCTCTACATATCTTAAATACTG
>Ga0105155_1000244_pt1 | contig 18794 bp, 14 predicted proteins | sample SSWtaG_2_FD_89589 | JGI IMG/M metagenome (GOLD analysis project Ga0105155, IMG submission 89589) | Hot spring microbial communities from Sandy's Spring West, USA to study Microbial Dark Matter (Phase II) - SSWsed_130316 | ecosystem: Environmental > Aquatic > Thermal springs > Hot (42-90C) >...
CAGGCGGCCGAACCGCTAACGTCGAACTTAAAGGCGTCACTTGCACCGGCCGCCCCACCTGGCGGGATATTGGGCCACGCCCCGTTGGGGTCCGTAATGGTGATGTCGGGGGAAGCCGTGCTAAGGACTCCTGTGACACCCGTCAAGTTGCCCGGACCGACGTTTTGGAGCGTGGGGACCAGGACGACCGTCTCGCCGGGCTCGATGAGCCCATTGCCATTTCCTACTCCACCGAAGGGACACGTATCGAGGACGGTAAAGCCACTCAACTGAGCCTGCCCGAGGGCGTCCAAGGCAAAGTCTTGATTGACAAATCCGCCGCTCGTCGAGCAATCGACCGTCACGACCGCCGAGCTCGCGTAACCGGCCGCTGAGGCGTAAACGTCATAGACGAAAGGAGGCAGGGAGATGGCATAGGTCCCCATCGCATTCGTCGTCGCCGAGAAGCCAAACCAGGGGGTTCCCGTCGGGGCAAACCAGACGACGGCATTCGCCACCGGAGCGCCCGTGTCGAGGTTTGTCACCTTACCCTGGACCGTGCAGAGGGAGGGTCCAATGCCCGTGCAGGAGGGGAACTTGAAGAATCCGAACCGCGTGTGCCAGCAGGCCGTCGTCGAACAGCCGGGCGGATTCGTCGTCGTGTAGTACTCATGGATGGGCCAGAAGGTGCACTCATCCGTCGGGTCGATGCTGATCATGCTGTAGTCGCCCCACCGGGAGGCCGTGTGGGTTTGAGACGCCGAGCCGGCCTGAAGCTCTGCCTCGGGGCCCAGGGTCCCGGGCGGGTCCCCCGGTGCCCGGCAGGCGTAGCGGATGCTCGGGTAGACGGTCGTGCTGGAGACGGTGTAACTCACGCAGAAGTTAGCGTCCTTGTCGAAGGTCACGCTGGCCATCCACCGGCTGTGGGTATCGGGTGGGTCGCCGGTGTAGGTGCCTTGGTCGGCGACGGTCACGGCGCCTGTATTATTATCATAGTTGAGGATATACCACCGCACGGCGGCTTGGTACTGGCCAATCGTCGTACACTGCGTAGACGACAGGCCCGGAGCGCACACCGTGTGGTTCGCCCCAATGACAGAATTGGAGAGGAGATTGCGGATGACGACCCGGTGCATGAAGCGGTCGGAGATGGAGTCGAGATAGGCCGAAGTAGAGACACCCGGCTGGGGGATGTCGTCCCGGCCAGAGGGGTTTAGGGGGTTAAAGGCAGCGACGGGTAGGGTCACATCCAAAACAAAGTCCGCGGCCGCAGGGTTTGACCAGTCGAGGATGAACTTGTACACGTTGATGGCGTCGGCGGGCGAACCGTACTCATCGGCGATCCATTCGAGGAAGATGCCCGGTGCCGGACTACTGCCCAGGGGGATGGGTAGGGGTCCCTCGATGTCCGCCGCCAGGACACCCCCGACCTGCGTCAGGTCCACGCCCGAGGGCGGCGCGGCCATGATGCCGAAGTAGACCATCGAAGCCGTGGGATCCCCGACGAGCATTTTGTTCCGTTCCAGGGCGGCGACGGCCTGAGCGCAATAAACGAAGGGGCACTGTGTACCAGTGATATCGAACTCGTGGGCCGTCATCCAGTACGTGTCGGGCCACCAGATGGCGTGGTGGGGGTAGTCCATGAAAACGTGGGCTCCTGAACCTGCTGGGAAGTCCGGCCAGATGAACTCATACACGTAGTAAGCGCCCAGGGGATTCCCCGTCTGGGAGATGGCGACGCAGTGACGACTGGGACCCGTGTTGTTAATGGCATCCGAGATGTAAAACTGGGACAGGAACCACCGGTCAGCGAACTGGTCGTACAGGACGATGGGGTCGCCGTCATTCGCCGTCGCGCAGGGACCCGTAAAGCCGGCCGAGGCAAAGATGGCGCTCAAGGGAAACGGCGGCGACAGGGGCGTCCCGTTCTTGCTGTAAACCTTCATCACCAAATTGACAAACTCGACGTAGTGATTGGGACCGACGTCGCCGTTGACGTCCGGGGGCAGGACTTGAAAGCCGATGCCGCCGAGGATGTTGTCGTAGTTGTTTAAGCCCTCAAAGGACCCTCCCGGCGGGGGTGCCGGGACGGCCGGTTGAGGCGACGAGGCGGATGGAGGAGTGGCCGGCGCTGTGGAAGAGGGCTTGTAGTGGGGACGGAGCTTTTCCCGCGGGATCGGCAGGGGAAGCATCTCAGCCAGCTTTTCATGGAGTTGACGTTCCGCCTCGGACGGGGCCGGGACCAGTTCGGTCCAGTGTTCGGCGACCCACGAAGCCGGTCGGGAGACGCCGACCTGGGCCGGTCGGATGATCAGGGGGCCCGGTCGGGCATACCGAAGGGCCGGAATAGGGGTTCGTAAGAGGGTGGGGTAAAAGGGGGTGCGGGAAAGGGCCGATTCGGCTCCTCCTACACCCATCAAAGAGCCTATCATCAGGAGGCTACAGAATATCAACCCAAAATAGGGGCGGCTGTGAGGCTTCATGGTCTTCCCTCCCGAGTGGCGGTTTGGGACAGGATACAACATACAGGATGCAAGATGCAAGATACAGGATACAGGATGCAAGATGCAGGATACAGGATACAGGATGCAAGCCCGATAGGCGCGTTTTCTGTTACCTGGTCCATCAGGTCGTTCTCGGTGCTCGGTATCCGGCCCTCGGCGTCGGACCGGGTCGGGTACCTGGTATTGGGTCCCAGGTGCCAGGTAGCCGGGACGTAGCAGAACAATCGGGCAATAAGGCGAAATGCCTGGCTCATGCTTCGAAAAACGCGCACACAGGGTTTGGTAGTGTCTCAGCCCATGTGTCCGAGAAAGGGGTATAGTAACCTTCCCCATCCTGCATCCTGTATCCTGCATCCTGCATCCCGCATCTTGATATCTATAGGACTTACGCAGTTGCCAGGATTATTTCATGGCAGTACGGCAATTGGGCAATACGGCAGTACGGCAGTTCGGCAGTAGGGCAATAAGTTTAGGGCTTACGCAGTAGGCAGGGCTGTTTCACGGCAATTCGGCAGTAGGGCCATGCGGCAGTACGGCAATTCGGCAATACGGCAATGATTTATTACTCGTTACTCGTCACTTGTTACTCATCCCTCATCCCTCGTCCCTCCTATCTGGCCCCACCCATGGCGCAGAGTCGATTCCGTTTCAACTGCGTAACTCCTAATCTATTCATGTTGGCAGGAAGCGGTCGAGGAGGTGCCGCCAGGCTTGACGCCACCGGTCGATGGAGAAGGCCGTCGCCGTCTCCCGGGCCCGGGCTCCCAGACGGGTCCGCAGGTCTCGGTCCTCGATCAAGCGTTCCAAGGCTCCTTGCAAGGCATCTACCTGGGGAGCGGCAAAGAGGCCGTTGTAGCCGTCCAGGATGAGGTCCGTCAGGCCTCCGACGGGGGCGGCGACGACGGCGTGGCCACAGGCCATGGCCTCCAGGCAGGCCAGGGAGGTACCTTCGGCGAATCGAGTCGGTAGGACCGTCACGTCCGCGTCCCAGTAAGCTTCCGGCATGCGTTCAAAGGGCAGGACCCGCCAGCGGACGCGGCCGGGATACGTTTTGACCAGGGTCTCGACGGCCCGACGTTCCCGCTCGGTGTGGGCCTGACCGACAAAGGCGAAGACGACGTGTGGATACCGGTCAACGAGTCGAGGGATGAGGTCCACCAGGAGGTCAAACCCCCGGGGTGGGTAGAGCCGGCGGGGATGAAGGATGACGACGGTGGCGTCGTCTTTCGGCCAGTCCGGGGGTCGGGGGCGAAAGACCGTCAGGTCCACGAAGTTCGGGATGTAGACGATTTTCTCAGTCAGGGAGTAGGCGACCGTCCGAACCCACTGGATCGTATTGGTATCGACGGAGACCAGGACGTCCAGATTCTGGATGCAGTCTCGGACCCGATGGATGTTTTCCACGATACGAGCCGTCGATTCCTGAAAGCGGGGGTTGTCCCAAAAGACGCCATGACTGATGCCGATGGAGGGCCGGAAGCACGCCGGTGTCGCCAGGGAAAAGTCCAGGTAAATCGTCAGGTCAGGCGGACGGAGCCGCCGGTGAAAGACTTCGTTCATGGCCTCCTTCCGACCGCCCGTGTCGAGGCCGTAAACGGGGATATCGTAAAAGTACCAAAGCCAGTCCCCCTGGGCCGACTGATAGATTTCGACCTCATAGTGCCTTTCTCGGATCAGGGCGGCCAGCTCGATTAAGTAGCGTTCAGCTCCTCCGAGATAGATGACCTGACCTGTCGGTTCAAAGGGGGAGTACGCCATGATATAGACCTTACGGAGCGCTCGGGGGTGGGGGCCCGTAGGGACAGACGGTCGAGTCGTTGGCTCCGCCAATGCGGTGGTAGCGGGTCCAGAGACTGGCCCAGCGGAGGGGACTGCATCGACCAGGGGAATCGCCCCCTAGGTTGCCGTCGGGCTTGACCGTCGGAGGTAATTGGCTATCCGGCGCCCGGTGTGGCGGAGTCGGTCGACAGTTCGCCAATAAGCCGAAAGCAGGCGGAAGCCCCGGGTTTGGCTGATCAGAGTCCATCGTCGGAGCTCTTCCTGGAGTCGGTCGAGTTCTTGAGCTGAAAGGGATGCTGGATGGGTCAGACGGCGCCGGACCCATTGAGTCCACGGGGAAGGCAGAGGAGACCGGACGGGGAGAGTCCCCTGCAAGGCCTTTCGAACGGTTTCGAGGTGAAGGGCCGTCCGATCGAGGGCCGTCTGACGGTAAGCCTCGGCCCGGTGACGGAAGCCTTCCGGCCGACTCAAGAGCTCCAGGATTGCCTGCTCGAGTGTATCCCGTCGGACGGACGCTAAGTCGAAGCAGAATTCATCCAAGCCGGCATCGGTCATCAGGTAGCGGACCTTAGGGTCGTAGGCCAGGCCGATGCAGGGGATGCCGTGTCGGAGCGCCAGGATGGCGGCGTGAAGCCGCATGGCGATGACGATGTCACAGGTACCGACCAGGGCGTCGGCCTGACGGGGTGATAGGTACTCTTCAACGACCCGGACGTCGACGGACCCCTCGATGATTGAGGCGACGGTGCGAGCCGCCGCCACGTCATCGGTCGGCGGATGGATCGGATAAGCCTGTAGGGGTAAAAACAGGACGGTCCCGCCCGTCTGACGGGCCACCTGCCGGAGGGCCTGGGCCAGCTCCGGGAGCCATTGGTCTGCCGGAGGGTATCCCGGCCAATTCCGGACAGCGACCCCGATCCGAGGGCGACTACCGGAGGACATCAGGGCTTCGAACGGCGAGGCCGGAGCCTCACCGTGGCCGAAGGGCAGGCGGAATACCGGATCCGCCGTGACGACGACCCGCTCCGGTTCAGGAAATCCAGCCGACTGGAGGACGTCCCGGGAACCGGTATCCCGAACGGTTATGACGTCGGCCCATGCCAAGACTTCCCGAACATAGGCCCGCCCGATTTCCGTCCGTAGGGGACCGATGCCCACGCCGGTCAGGATGCAGGGCCGCTCCCACAACTTGGCCAACCCGATGAGGCTCAGGTAGTACATCGGCCCGACCCAGGCTGGCGCTTCTACAAAGGTCTCGGGCTCCATGGCCCAATAGTCGTGGAAGAGCCCCCCGCCCCCGACGACCAAGAGGTCAGCCGCTTGGATCGCCTCGACCGTCCCGGGCCAGTCCCGCCAATGGACGAGGTTACACCGGGAAACTGCTCCCGCAGATAAGTGTCGTCGCCGCCGAGGACAACGACCTCCACGTTCTCTCGCCAGGCCGCCAGGTCATGGAGCCATACCTCCAGGATGGCGTCGTCCCCTGTATTCTGAAACCCGAAACATCCGGCTAAGGCGACCCGTCGAGGCATGGAAACTTTGCCCTCCTGCTGTCTGCGGGTTTTCCAGTGCCAGGTCCCCTGGCTCGGTCCTTGGTGCTCGGTGTTCAGTCCTCGACGTCGGACCGGCTCAGGTATCAGGTTCCAGATGCCCGGTATCCAGTACCTAACACCTGGGGCCTGGTATCAGGTACCTGCCCTCGAAAAACCCGCACAAGGGTATGCATGATGCAGGATAGAAAGGGCTCGGATTCCGGTTACCTAGTACCTGGCACCCCTACGCCATGTCTTGACAAGGCAATAGCATGTCCCTATCCGAAAGGCAAATCCACAGGGCTTGTACGTTCCCGAAGATTCGGTCTACTATAGAAGGTCCCGAAGGACCCGATGGACTATCGGACGCATGGATAACACCGCGGAAATCTCCAGAAAGACGGGGGAGACGACTATGTCCGCCCTAAAGGAACTGATTGCGGGCGTGCAGGTGCGGTCCCTGCGGTGTATCCCCGACGACCGGGGGTTTCTGATGGAGCTCCTGCGGAGCGACTGGCCCGAGTTCGAGCGTTTCGGTCAGGCCTACGTCACGGCCTGCTATCCGGGGGTCGTCAAGGCCTGGCACTACCATCAGAAGCAGTGGGACCTCTTCGTGTGCGTCCATGGGATGGCCCGGGTCGTCCTCTACGATCCCCGAGAGGATTCCCCGACGCGGGGGCTCGTCAACGAGTTTCACATCGGGTACCTCAACCCCTGTCTGGTCAAGATCCCGCCCCGGGTGTACCACGGCTTCACGGCCGAGGGCGGTCAGACGGCCCTTATCATCAATTTCCCGACGGAACTGTACGACTACGAACGGCCTGATGAGTACCGCCTTCCCTACGACGATCCCTCCATCCCTTACGACTGGCGGACCCGGCACCGATGAAGCCGGTCCCCGCCCGCCCCGCATGTCCCAAACTCACCGACTCTGGCCAGGAGGCAAAACGATGACCTTGAATGCGCATTCTGGGAGTGCCTCGATCATTCCACCCTACGGCGGGCGCCTGGTCGATCTTTGCGTCGAAGGCGAAGAGCGCCAGGCCCTGCTGGAGGTCGCCAAGACTCTTCCGTCCATCCAGCTATCGCCCCGTTCGGTATGTGACCTCGAACTCTTGGCGACGGGGGCCTTCTCGCCCCTGGACCGCTTCATGGGCCCGGCCGACTACCAGCGGGTCCTGGAAGAGATGCGCCTGGCCAACGGCCTCGTCTTTCCCATCCCCGTCACGCTCCCCGTCACCGACCCGCCGCCCCTGGGGCAGACCGTCGCTCTGCGGTCCCCGAAGAATGAGATCCTGGCCGTCCTGACCGTCGAGGAGGTCTTCCCCTGGGACCCGACGGTTGAGGCCCGTCAAGTCTATGGTACGACCGACCCACGCCATCCCCTGGTCGCCGAGATGATGTCGTGGGGCCGGTACTACGTCAGCGGCTCCCTGAAGGTGCTGAACCTCCCCCGCTACTATGATTTTCCCGAACTGCGGCTTCCGCCCCGGGAGGTCCGCCGTCGGCTCGAGGCGATGGGCGCCGGCAACGTCGTCGCCTTCCAGACCCGCAATCCCATGCATCGGGCTCACGAGTGGATCACGAAGGCGGCCGCCGATCGGGTCGGGGGCGTCCTCCTGATCCATCCCGTCGTCGGCCTGACCAAGCCGGGTGATGTGGACCACTACACCCGGGTCCGGTGCTACAAGGTCCTGGTCGAACGGTACTACGACCCCGCCCGCACGCTCCTGGCCCTCCTCCCCCTGGCGATGCGCCTGGCCGGTCCCCGGGAGGCCGTCTGGCACGGGATCATCCGCCGGAACTATGGGGCCAACTACTTCATCGTCGGCCGGGACCACGCCAGCCCGGGCCGGGACTCGACGGGTCGGCCCTTCTACGGGCCTTACGAGGCCCAGGAACTATTCGCCTCCTTCGAGGCCGAGATCGGCGTGAAGATGATCCCCTTCGACGAGGTCGTCTACCTGCCCGACGAGGACCGTTACGAGGAAGCTTGCCGGGTCCCGCCGGGCCGACGGGTCTGGAGTCTCTCGGGGACCCAGGTCCGGGAGGACTACCTGGCCAACGGTCAGCGCTTGCCGGCGTGGTTCACCCGACCCGAGGTCGCCGCCATCCTGGCCGAGGCCTACCCGCCTCGCCACCGGCAGGGCTTCTGCGTGTGGCTGACGGGCCTGCCCGGCGCCGGCAAGTCGACCCTGGCCGAGGCCCTGACGGCCATGCTCCTGGAGCGGGGTCGGTCGGTCACCCTCTTGGACGGCGACGAGGTCCGGACCCTGCTGTCGAAGGGTCTGGGTTTCAGCCGAGAGGACCGAGACGCCAACATCTTGCGGATCGGCTTCGTGGCCGCCGAGGTCGTCCGCCACGGGGGCGCCGTCGTGGTGGCCGCCGTGAGCCCCTACGAGGCGACGCGAAATCGGGTCCGAACGATGGTCGGGGAAGACCGCTTCGTCCTGGTCTACGTCGACACGCCCCTGGAGGTCTGTGAACAGCGGGACCCCAAGGGCCTGCTGGCCCGGGCCCGGCGGGGCGAGGTCCGGGGCGTTACAGGGATCGACGATCCCTACGAACCCCCGTCGAACCCTGACATCGTGGCCGACATGGTCCGGCAGTCGCCCGAGGAGAACGCCCGGCGTATCATCGAGTATCTGACGCGTCAGGGCTTTTTGCGGGATGAAGCCCAGGCGATATAATCCCAGGAGTTACGTAATTACCTTGTTAAAATTTGAGATGCAGAGCCCATGTGCGGGTTTCTCAAAGACGGGTAACTGGTACCGGGTTCCAGGTACCGGGCACCCGGAACCGGGTACCTGATCCGGTCCGACGTCAAGGGCCGAAGACTGAGCCTGGTCACTGGAAAACGCGCACATGGGATTGCATGGTGGGCGTGGACCGGGGACAGGGGAGGCGATACAATGGGCCTGACCGAATCGGAGGGTAAGGGATGGAGCGTTCGGTCGTCGAAGAGGTCCGATTCGAACGGTACGAAGACTTCCGGCGGTGGGTCGCCGACCGGCCCGGCTACTGGATCCTCGTGCGAGGGGTCCCCATGTCCAGTCCCTCGCCGTCCCGAAAGCATCAGGAGGTCTCGCTCCGCTTTAAACTCCTCTTGGTCGATGCAGTCCTCCGGCCCGGTCGAGGAGAGGTCTACCATGCCCCGCTGGACGTGAAACTCCGGGAGGACACGGTCTATCAGCCGGACCTGCTGGTCGTCCTGCGGGAACACGCCGACCGTCTGCGGGAGACGCACATCGAGGGGGCGCCGGACCTGGTCGTCGAGGTCCTATTCCCCTCGACGGCCCACCTGGACCTATGGGAGAAGCGGTACGACTATGCCCAGGCGGGGGTCCGGGAGTACTGGGTCGTCGACCCGGACACGAAGCGGGTCGAGTTGTACGTCCTGGAGGGGGAGCGGCTGGTGCTGGCCGAGACGGCGCAAGGGCGGGGGCGACTTCGGAGTCGGCTGATTCCGGACCTGGAAGCGTTGTTTCAGGACCTATGAGATGTGAGTGACGAGTAACGAGTGACGGGGTGACAAGAGGGCGATTCGTACCTTATAGACACGCCCCTCTCCCAAGCCCCGTGGAAAGCCGTTTCCTACGTTCCGGCCCGTGTCGACTCCGCCATATGCTTCGGACCCCCTTGCGGGTCTCCCGACTCACGCAACAAGTACCTTGAGTCCCACCCCGGGATTCACCAAAATCCTCGGGGATTTCAGTGTCTCACTGCTCCTATATCTTCATTCCATCCGAAGGAGGAGACCCGGCATGCCGGCCTTCCTCCTGCCCTATATCTTCATCGGCGGCGGCCTCCTGGCGGGCCTCATTGCCGAACGCATCGTGCTGGCCCGCCTCCGCCGATGGGCCGCCCGCACGACCTGGAAACTCGACGAGATCCTTATCGACGCTCTCCGGGGCGTCGTCTTCTTACTCATGACCCTTTTGGGTCTTCATCTGGCCCTCGCCTATTGGCACTTGCCGCCGACCCATGAGGAGGTTCTGTCCAAAACCATCGTGGCTCTGGCCCTCCTGGCCGGAACGGTCGCCCTGATGCGGTTTCTCTCCGCCGTCGTCGTCCACTATGCCGGTTCGTATGTCCCCGCCCCGGCCACGACCAGCGCCTTTCGGACCGTCGTCCAGATCGGCGTCCTCGTCGTCGGCCTACTGGTCATCTTTCAGACCCTGGGCATTAACGTGACGCCTATCCTGACGGCCCTCGGCGTCGGCGGCCTCGCCGTGGCTTTGGCCCTTCAAGACACCCTGTCCAACCTCTTTGCCGGCCTCCACATCCTGGCCGTCCGACAAATTCGCCCCGGCGATTTCATCCGGCTCGAGTCCGGGGAGGAGGGTTACGTCGTCGACATCGGCTGGCGCAACACGACGATCCGGACGCTTCCCAACAATCTGGTCATCATCCCGAACACGAAGCTGGCGACGACGGTCGTGACGAACTACAGCCTGCCCGAGTCGGAGACGGCTGTCCCCGTGCAGGTCAGCGTCAGCTACGGCAGTGACCTCGAACGGGTCGAGCGGGTCACCCTCGAGGTCGCCCGGGAGGTCCTGCAAACGGTACCGGGCAGTGTGCCCGAGTTCGATCCGGTGATTCGATATCACACCCTCGGGGATTCGGGCATCCAGTTTACGGTCGTCTTGCGGACGCAGGCGTATCCCGATCAGCACCTCCTTCGGCATGAGTTCATCAAGCGTCTCTACCGGCGCTACCGCCAGGAGGGCATCGAGATCCCCTTCCCCGTTCGGACGGTCTACCTTCGCCGAGACTCCGAAGACGGAGGGACGGAGTAGGCGGAGAATCTCCGGTTTAGGGGCCGGTCGTCAGCCGACCTGTCCGCCACGCCTCATACAAACTTGAAAAGTCCGCTCCGTAGACGTCTCGGAAGGCTATCTCCCAGGGACGACCCTGGGCCATGCGGTCCAGCCATCGGTCGAAAAGGTCCCGACCGTATTGGTGGACCAGATACTGGAGCCACTGGGAAGCGGCCACATACACGTCCCGAGCCGCTTTTTCACCTAAGGCGGCGTAACTCAGTTGACGGAGGACATCGGCCGGCGGCACGGCCCGTCGTTCCAGGAGGTCCTGAAAGGCGTCCTCCAGAAAGGCCGGGTCGTCCATGTACTCGCACCCGTAGGCGGCCCCCTCGTGGAGCCACAGGGGGGCCTGTCCCAGCGTGAAGCGGTCCAGGACGGCGTGGCACAGCTCGTGGCGGAGACGACGGCGGAGGGTGGTGGGAATGGGACGGACGTTTGGGACGGGCAGATGGACCCGACCGTCGTACATGGCACCGCCCCACTCGGGAACCCGCCGCCGGCGCCGCTCGGCCTCGTAAGCGGCCTCCGTGTACAGGATGACCACGACGGGCCGGTCGAAGGCGAGGCCCATGTACTGAACGACCTCCCGGTACGTCGTCTCCAGGAAGTGTTGGACCCAGGCGAGGGTCGCCGGCGTCAGACCGGGATGGCAGTAGAGGATAAAGTGCTTCGTCTCGGCGTACAGGAAGTTCCGCAGGTCGAGCCCGGCGGAGGGAGCCCCGTTGGGCGGAGCCGGCAGTCGGGATTCACCCCGCGCTTCTTGCAGGCAGGCCATCGGTCCCCCACCGCTTCCGGCGAGACCGCTCCATAAAAACCAGGCCGCCCCACTGAGGAAGCCGAGTCGAAGAAGCCAGGTTCCAAATTCCCGGGCCCGACCCGGCGTACGCCGCACCGTCTGCCCCATGACGGCTACCCGGCCTCAGGTGGTGGATGCCTCCGCGTCGTTGAAGGTGTGGACGTCGAAGACCGTGTCGACCTCGCCAACCGCCTCGGTGAGGAGCTCGACTCGACACAGACTGGACCGGTACCAGGGTTTGTCGGGCAGGGACTTCACGGGGGCCAGCCGCCAAGCTCGAGTCTTGGGGGCATAGTCCCAGTTTACGTAGGCATGAAAGTTCTGGACGACGTCCGTAAGGACGGCTCCCTGCTCGATCAGATACCGCTGGACCTGATGCCACTTGAACAGGCTGGCTTCCCGCCGGGTGAGGCCAAAGTAGCCCGCACTGCCCGGTCCCCGGAGGGCCGCCAGGCCGCGTCCGACAAAGGCTCGAAAGGCGGCCATCGACTCGGGCGGGTCCGTCAGGAACGTGTCGAAGGCCCGCAAGAAGGATGCCGGCAGGGGCTGGCTGAGGTCCAACGAATAGACCGTCAGGGGCCAGCCCATCCGGTCGGCCCAGTACTTGAGGAACTCGACCAAGCGACGGTCGATCTCGACGACGACGACCTCCCGGGGTTCCCCCATGAGACAGACGGCGACGCTGACCAGGTCGTCGTCGCCCAAGACCAGAATCCGGCGGCCCTGGATGTCCCCCCGCATGAAGGCGAAGGCAAACCGAGCCAGGGTCGACTCCGGGGTAATGTAACCCTGATCGTAGTCGATGATCGCCCGAGGACGCTCGGCCTGGATGGTCATGAAGGTTTCGATGCCCTCCGACGGAAGCCGCCGGGGGTCCAGGCCCCGACCCTCGCAGGCAAGACACCGGAAGTCCGGCAAAGGCCGGAGGCCCCATTCCCGCTCCAGGGTCTCCCGCGCCGACTCCCGCAGGAAGATACCGTGGGGCTCTACCCGAAGCCAGCCCTGCTCGTCCAGGACGCGGATCGTCTCGGCGACGATGGGGACGACCTCATCGGCGGCGTCGACGATCTCCCAGAAATCGTGGTGGGCCAGCAAAGCCCGCAGGACCCGTTCGACGGTCCGGGTGTTTAGGGGCAGGCCCGTTCGTTCGGCGACCCGTTCAACGATCTGTTCCATGGGCATATTGCAACTCCTGGACCCAAAAGTTGGGAAGGGTAAAAGCGCTCCGATGGATTTCCAGGTTGTAGTACCGGGTAAGCCGCAGGAATTCTGTCGGACGCCCTTTGAAAGACAGGGACTCTGGGTCTAAAGGTAATTCTATCGAAGCCATCGCAAAGTTCCACCATCCGGTCGGGTAGCTCGGGACGGGTGCCGTATAGAGGGCCACATTCGAGAAGACTTCCTGAAGCTGGCGGTAAAAGCCCTTCACGAAGTCCAGATGATACAAGAGGGACATGCACTGGGTCGCATACAGACCCGAGGGGTATACGACCCGCCGGACGGCCGCCAGGAAGTGGGGACTGAAGAGACTCCGGGAGTAGGATACGGGGTCCGACGAGTCGACAATGAGGACGTCGTAATGTTCATGGGTCGCCTGGACCAGTTGGCTTCCGTCTTCGTTGAGGACCTGGACCCGGGGGTCGTCAAAGACGGCCCCATGTTCGGGCCAGTGTCGGCGGACGACCTCGATGACCATCGGGTCGATCTCGCACAGGACGACCCGCGTGACCTCCGGATGGCGAAGGACTTCCCGCAGGACGCCGCCGTCGCCGCCCCCGATGATCAGGACCCGCCGGGGGTCCGGATGGGTCATCAAGGGCACGTGGGCCAGCATCTCGTGGTAGATGAACTCGTCCCGGTCGGTCATCTGAACGAGCCCGTCCAGGACCAGGACGCGGCCCCAGGTCTCCGTCTCCAGGACGGCAATGTCCTGAAAGTTACTCCGATAGGTCCACACGCGGCGGGCTCCCATAAAGAGCCCCGTATCTTCCCGATGCCGCTCGATGAACCAATAGAGGGGTCCAGGACCGACAGGCATGTCCATCCGAGCTACCTCTTCCGAGGGGAAGGTAAGGGAGAATACAAGAGACCCGCTCCAGAATGCAAACCCCGTGGGCGCGTTTTCCGGTGGCCGGGCCGGTCTTCGGTCCCCGGTGTCCGCCCCTCGGCGCTAATCCAGTACGGGTATAAGGAAGAGACAAGGCGACGAAGAGATGGAGTGACGAGTGACGGGTAATATTGACCTTCGTGTTGTCAAAGCTCGTAGAAGCCTGCTCGAAGAGGTCGAACAGTACTTTCCTGGCTAACCATAATAAAAGTGACGGAGTGACGACGCAGTGAGATACTCGAAGTGCGTTCTACCATTTCAACACCAAGGTCAATAACGCATCGCTGTACTGCTGTATCGCCGTACTGTTGAACTGCCCCATCGGACACACTTGCCGAGACACTACCGAGCTCTCCCCATCGTCACTCCGTTACCCCGTCCCTCCATTTGGAGGGACCCGTGGGGGACCAGCCGGACGGCCGAGGCTTTAACGATGGCCGTCACGACGTCCCCCACCCGTAGGTCCAGGTCCTCCCGAGCCGGATAGGTGATGACCGCCGCCAGCCGGAACCCGCAGTCGAGCCACACCCGCAGGACGGTTTCTTCTGGGACCAGGGCCGTCACGCGGCCGACCAGGCGGTTTCGGGCGCTGACCTGAAAATCGCCTTCCGATTCCGATGAGCCGCCCTTCTCAATCAGGACGTCCCGGGGGTGAAGGACGACCCAGACGTCTCGGACGGTCCGAAGGTCTTCCGACACGACGGCATACAGGCGACGGTCCCCCACGGCCACCGTGGCAAGGGTGCCGTTCACGTCGACGACCCGACCCCGGAGGACATTTTCGACGCCCAGCGCCTGGGCGACGGCCGGACTGGCCGGCCGCTCCCAGACCTCCGCGAGGGTTCCGACCTGCAGGACGACGCCGTCCAGGACGACGGCCATCCGGTCGCCCATCGCCAGGACCTCGTCCCGGTCGTGGGTCACCAGGATGGCCGGGATGCCCGCGTGGGTGAGGACCTGCCGGATCAGGCGTTGGATTTCTTGACGGGCCGAAGCGTCCAGGCCCGTCAGGGGTTCGTCCAGGAGGAGCAGGCGGGGTCCTGGGGCCAGAGCCCGGGCCAGGGCGATCCGTCGCCGCTGACCGCCCGACAGCGTACGGGGGTACCGGTCGGCCAGGGCCTCTATGTCGAGGAGTTTTAAGAGCTCGGTGACCCGGCGGTCCCGCTCGGGGCGAGGCAGTTTCCGGAGGCCGTAGGCGATGTTTTCCCGCACGGTCCGGTGGGGGAACAGGACGTCGTCCTGGAAGACGAAGCCGACCCGTCGCCGTTGGGGCGGGACCCACAGGCCGGCATCGGTATCGAGCCAGACTTCCGGGCCAAAGCGGATGAGTCCCCACTCGGGACGCTCCAGGCCGGCGATACATCGGAGGAGGGTCGTCTTGCCGGACCCCGAGGGGCCGAAGACGACCGTCACGGAGGGCACCCCGAGGGGAACCGTCATCTCCCCCCGGATGCCGCCTCCCGTCGGATATCGCTTCTCGATTCGGATCAAGACTTCATCGGCCATACGGCCCACACGTCCCGGCGCAGGCTGTAGACGATCGTAAGGACGACAAACGAAAAGACCAGCAAGACCAGAGCCGTCTGTCCGGCGGCGGCGTAGTTCAGGGCCTGGACCTCGTCGTAGATGGCGATGGAAACCGTCCGGGTCACGCCCGGCAGGTTGCCGCCGACCATCAGGACGACGCCGAATTCCCCGATGGTGTGGGCAAAAGTCAGGGCAGAGGCGGCGATGACGCTCGGCCATGACAGGGGCAGGACGACCCGGAAGAAGGTCTCGAGACGGCCGCTTCCCAGACACCAGGCGGCTTCCATCAGGCGACGGTCCACGCCCCGGAAGGCCGTCACGAGGGGCTGGACCGCAAAGGGAAGGCTATAGACGATGGAGGCGACGAGGAGGCCTTGAAAGGAAAAGGGCAGGCGCCGTCCCGTCAGGGTCTCGTAGAGGCGGCCGAGGGGGCTTTGGGGGCCCGTCGCCATCAAAATGTAAAATCCCAGGACCGTCGGGGGTAAGACCAGGGGCAGGGCCACCAGGGCTTCGACGAGCCGCCGGAGGGTCGTCCGGCCGAAGGCCAACCAGTAGGCCAGGGGCGTCCCGATGACCAGAAGGAGCGCCGTCGTCCAGAAGGCCAGGCGCAGGCTCAATCGGATGGCCACCCAGTCCATCGTAATACCTCTCCCCCGGAAGGTCTTATTGAACTTCGTGTTGTCCAAGTTCGTAGGAGCCGGCTCTAAAAGGTCGGGCGGTATCCACCGGCCACCCATCATAGGAGTGACGAAGTGCCGATGAGGGGCTCGGATACGCGGGGTGCGCCCTACTGCTCTGTATAAGATATGGATGCCAGGATACAGGATGCATACCCGGGATGCGCGTTTTCCAGTGGCCAGGCTCGGTCCCCGGCGTCGATCCGGTACGGGTCCCAGGTGCCCGGTACCCGGGACCTGGCACCAGGTGGAATGCCCGTCTCATGCACACGGGATATGCATTCGGATTACCTGGTACCCGGAACGTGGTGCCTGGCACCCAACCCATGCCGGCTCAGGATGGCTTGGCCCCGCTCGCCGAGGAGGAACGCCCGAAAAGCCCACGCCGCCGCCGGGTCCCGCGCCCACTTCAGGAGGACGCCCCCGTGCTCGATGGGCGAGTGCCAGTCTGCCGGGACGACCCAAAATCGCCCCGCCCCTCGGAGCGGCGACGCCACGACCATCGACAGGGGCAAGATTCCCCCGTCGGCCGCCCCGCTCTCGGCAAACTGAGCCACCTGATTGACGTTTTCCCCGTACACGAGCCGGTCGGCTACGGCCTCGTAGAGCCCCGTCCGACGGAGGACTTCGACGGCCGCCCGACCGTAGGGGGCCAGCCGGGGATTCGCTACGGCGATATGCCGCACGCTCGGATGCCGGAGAACCTCCATTCCCGCCTTCTCGACCTCCAAGGGGGACTCCCGCCGGACCCATAAGGCCAGCCGTCCCGTTGCGTAGACAAAGAAACTGTCCGGGAAGGCCAACCCCCGCTCCATGACTTGCCGAGGGTAATCGACGTCCGCCGAGAGGAACAGGTCAAAGGGAGCCCGATTCAGGATCTGCGCATAGAAGGTTCCCGACGCCCCGTAGGTCACCTCGACGGCCACGTCCGGACGTACCTTCCGAAAGGCCGACACGACCTCCTCCAGGGCATGCCGCAGGCTGGCGGCGGCGGCCACCCGAAGCGTCCGCTCTCCATGGGGCGCCGAACCCGCTCCCGGGCCGACCCAAAGTCCGACGACCAAAGCCAAGCCAACCCATCCCACACTCCGCTTCATCGGGCCTCCTCGCTCCGGGTCGGAAGGACCGCTCGTCCGGCTTCGGCCTACCGACGTGTCGGGGCCGCTCCCCGGCAGGGATTGACATTATCTTAGCGAATTACCAAAATAGTGTCAAATGTCCTCGGCATCCGGTCTCCGGCGTCGGACCGGCTCCGGTGCCGGGTACCTGGTCCCGGATACGCCCATGGGGTTTGCATCGTACCCCTCGGAGGTCCCCACCCATGCGCCTCGTCAACCGTCTCCGCCAGTTTCGGACCCGACGGGGCTGGTCCCAGCAGGAACTGGCCGACCGTGCCGGCCTGCCCCGTTCGACCGTCAGCGCCGTCGAGACGGGCCGTGTCGTCCCGTCGGTCGCCGTCGCCCTGGCCCTCGCCGAGGCCCTCGGCTGTGAGGTCATCGACCTGTTTCAGCCCATCCCGACGGGTCGGCGGCGACCGACCTGGGCCACCGAGCCGGGTTCGGGCTTGCACCGCTTCTGGGCCGCCGCCTTTCCCGACGGGGTCCGCCTCTACCCAGTCGAACCGACGCTTGTCGGAACCCGTCCTCACGACGGGGTCGCCGAATCGCCGTCGGGACGGGTCGAGTGGCGGCATCCGGGCGAGGCGGACCGGACGCTCGTCCTGGCTGGCTGTGACCCGGCCGTCGGTCTCCTGGTAGAGGCCCTGGCCCGCATGGCTGGTGTGCGGCTCCTTCCCCTCACGCGTTCGAGTCGGGCGGCCCTGGAACTCCTTCGGGAGGACCGGGTCCACGTCGCCGGCGTCCATCTGGGGACGGGGGAAGTGAATCGGGCCGTCGTCCGGGAGGTCCTGGGACCGGGATATTGCCTCCTACGGCTGGCTCGGTGGGAGGAGGGCATTATGCTGGGACAGGGCCTGGGACTTCGGTCGGTCCGGGAAGTCCTCCGGGCCCGGCTCCGGTGGGTCCTCCGGGAACCGGGCTCGGGGGCGTGGGCGTGCCTCCGGGAAGTGGCTCCCCGGTTTCGTCGGCGGCGGTCGGGACGCACGGCGGGGGACCACTGGACGGTGGCGGCCGTCGTTCGGGGCGGCTGGGCCCAGGCCGGCGTCGGCGTGCGCCTGCCGGCGGCCGAGGTGGGCCTCCCGTTTCTGAGTGTCCGTTGGGCGGACTACGACCTGTGCTTCCGAAGGGAACTATCCGATGATCCCCGCTTCCGGCGGCTGGTCGAAGTCGTCGGCTCTCGGGCCTTCCGGACGCTCCTGGCCGACCTGCCGGGCTACGACGCCTCGGCGACCGGGGCGCTGGCGTCCGTCGAGAGCTGATCTCCCCTCCGGAGGGCGGGGTTCATCGGGCTATCGGGTCATCGACGCCCGGGACCCGGTCCTGCCTCGACTTCAACGGTGCCTTAGCTACCCCAGGCGGCTGGGGCCTTGATTTTTTTTTGAACGATTTAACTTGTGGTGAAGTCTAACGGGGGAGGGTGGCTATGTGGTTCCGCTGGCTCCTCATCGTCATTTTGGCATGGGCGCTGGGCCCATTTCCGGGACCTGCCGACAGTCGATTTTCGCCGAATTCCTCCACCCTTGATGTGAAGTCATGCTTGCCCATCACCGGTTCCTCGGGGACAGCCGTCGCCGGATGTAGTGCAACGCCCAGCTGTCCGGGTGCCTGTTTCAGCTGCAGTTGTCCTCCAGCGTCACCGTGTGAGGGTTGTCATTGTACTCCAGAGATCTGCGACTGCTATGATCCGACGCAGGGTTGCAAAGTTTTCCGAGATTGCTGGGGTTTCTGGTGCTGTGTGTAAGCTCACCGAGGGGTTCGGCCCGTGAGAACGGCGTCATCGGCTGGGGATCGCCGGTTCTCCGGCCAGGGGGTCGAACGGCCCGCATTTTCCCGAGCCGAACGCTATGGGCCATGAATCCCCAAAAGGCAATGCGTCATGGAGGTCGGCCATGAGGTCGCTTCGAGGACTGGCTTTTATGGGGATGGGGGCCCTGACGGTCCTCGTCTTGGGG
>Ga0105155_1000247_pt1 | contig 18616 bp, 20 predicted proteins | sample SSWtaG_2_FD_89589 | JGI IMG/M metagenome (GOLD analysis project Ga0105155, IMG submission 89589) | Hot spring microbial communities from Sandy's Spring West, USA to study Microbial Dark Matter (Phase II) - SSWsed_130316 | ecosystem: Environmental > Aquatic > Thermal springs > Hot (42-90C) >...
AAAAAAGGAGCTCGCACTCCTTATCGGGTGCCACAGCCACGCGGCGCCTGACACGCTCGAGGAGCCTAGAAAACCTAATTTTAAGCCTTCTGTCCGTCAGGCAGGCTGGGATTAGGGGGGCACAACCCGCACCCTAACCTGGTCTATGATTCTAAGAAGATGGTTATGCTAGCCTCTTTTTGGGCTAAAGTTTAAATACTGGTCACGGACTTTAAGACCATTTCGCGTGACTTCTAAATTTCTAGGCATTTCTGTGGTATTTTTGATGGTTGAGCCCCTCGGTCAACATTTAGATTGGACATGATTTCTTAAATGATATGACTTCACAGTTTAAGAAATTAAAGGAACTTGATGAACAATTAGAACGTGAATTAAAAAAGCATAAAAATGAATTTAAATTAAAACAAGGAATACTACTTGTTGAGGAGGAACTGAATGAAAATAGAGATCAAATAGGTAATATTAAAAAAGAAGTAGATGAGCTATATGGAAAAATCAGAAAATTAGAGGATTACAGAAAAAAATGTGAAGATTCTGCTATCCACGCTCGAAGAGAAGAAGCCTCTCTACGAAAGCTGTCCTGAGTGCGGCTCAATAAATGTTAGATATGAACAGATACAAGTGGGTGATGAATTACAAATAATATTTAAATGCGAAAAAGGACATACTTGGCGTGCTTCATGAGTACGTATCCTCTTTATGTTTGGTGATATATGAGTCAAAAACTAAACGGTAGAGTTCGTTGAGAAAATTAAACTAGGCTCCGTTATCGATGTTAAATTGGCATCAGTACTCTCAGGATAGAAATTTAACTCCTAACAATGCGTTTCTATCTATTCGGGAACAGGAAAGAGGAGAACCTGCAGAAATATCGTAAGTCTTCTTTGGTTTTAGCCCGGTTTAGACATCAACTCCATAGTCATGAAAAACGCCAACAACTAGATTGCGAGATATAGACATTATAGCTTGTCCGTAGTCAATAATGTGATAAGAAGGAACTTCGATGGATTCTCTCCTCACTAGGTACTTCATCTTGGTCAATTCGGGCATGAATCTCTTCTGCTTGTCCTTCCTCTGCCATGGAGAGTCCCTCAGAATGCTGTGACAGTATGGACATCTCCAGTCCCCAGTCCTGAAGTACCTTCGGCACTTGCTACAGTACTTCTTCCCGCCGTGATGGTGCTTAGTCAACTCCACAACATAATCAGCGACCCCAAAAATTTAAACAGACACCTCAACCAGAAAGACCACAACAACAGATACTAACAGAAGATGCTAGAGAATCGAGGGGACAAGAAGAATAGCGCCTAAACAACAACACCGAAGCAAATAAGAGACAAAACAGAAGAGCCTATTCACACATAATTAAGCATGAGTAATAATATATTCGACTTAGTGGTCATTTAATAGGGAAAATATGCGGCTTACGCGGCTTAAAGACCTTGCAATAAATAGGTTTAGGGGTATTCGAGATAGACCAGGCGTATACGTCATATTTTGGATCAAAGATGGGAAACATATAGCAATCAAACGAGTCTGCAATGAAGATCAGAGAGGGTGTTGTATATTGGATCTTCTACTAATTTACGAAGAAGGGTTAGAGAGTTGTGGCATAGCATAGAGATTGCAGAGGGTATAAGAAAGAGGAGAGGCTATTCCCATACTTTTGGTCCCTCACTAATTTATACAGGACTCTATCAATACATCAAAGACGAGGATTTATGGGTTAATCCTAAAGAATTTGCTACCGAAAATGAGGCAGAAGCACAAGAGAAGCGAGCACTATTAGAATATACTAGGACTTTTGGCGAGCCTCCACCGCTAAACTTTCAAATAGGGAGAGAATACTTTTTAATCCTTGGTTTGGATCCTTTGGGTAAAGGAAGGTTGGCACCTAAGTCAGATCCCGACCTCAAGTCAGCTTTAGGACTATTTTTCTAACGCAGCTGCGATCTTCTAAAGAATACTGCCGATAACGATATATCAGTAATCTCAGTTAAGAAAAATTAATCATTAAAGAGGAGCTAGCCTAAGAGTGTAGTGGAAGGTGTCCTTTATGAAATTCGAGATACAGATTTAGAGAAACTTGATAGATTTGAAGGTTATCCGAATCATTATAGGAGGCTAAGCATTAAAGTCAGATTAGATGATGGAGAAGAGAAAAGGTAGAAGCCATAGTTTATATTGCCAATCCTACTAAAGTGAAAGAAGGGCTAAAAACCGAGTAGGGAATATCTTAATCATCTTTTAAAAGGATGCGATTTATTGTCGAAAGAATATTGCGGGAGGTTAAGGAAAATGGGAAACTCTGGATAAATCATAAGCACATCCTAACAACAGGTGTGGGGTAGCCATTCACCTTGCCCAAAAAACATGGTTAAAAATTAGGCTCAACTGACCCCTTAATCCGTTGGAAAGTTTATATGACTAGGCTTCAACTTAACACTTAGGTGGATAGGATATTAAGAAGTGTAGGAGGTGATAACACTTTTTGGGGGTTATAGAGCCAGGTAAAGGCGCCATTGAAATACATATGGAGAATCTTATGAAAGGTCATCATAACCTGTGGATGGGCTACAAGAGTCGACTATTGCAAGTTCGTGTATTGTTAAAAGAACTGGAGCAGCATACAAGCTTATCAGTAATTGAAGGTGACTCGTTCGTTAGGTTTAAATCTGATAGTGATAACATTAGTTTCAACTCTCTTTTCTTTGTCTACGAGATTGGAAATGCGTTTCCTACTCTTAGGTGGAGTCACCTAATTGGTACTGATCAGGGACTCAACTATGTCCTTTTAACTAAACCTATTTCATGTCTTCCAGCCTTCAGTTTTTCACTCGACCAGCAAACAACCCTTCTATACTGGGGAGAACATGTTCCGTTTCTATCAACTATTGACCTTAGGAACCTCAAACTCAGCAATTTCGTTCTTAAAGTAAACAATTCAAGCTCAGTTGAGGTTTCGGCTGCAAACATTGTGTGGCCAAAGTCTGCTTATCCGTTGATGAATCAAGAACTTGAACGACTTGCGGCTTACTACCTTTTCAACTCACTTATGCCTCCAGTTCTTGACGGTGCGGATAATGTTTGGTCCGAGTCACCTCTCGTCATTGTTGGAGACAAGACACTCAGATTCTTGACAATACACAAGACTCTTTGCACAATTGATGAAAAGACTATTAGGACACTTAAGGTGAGGGAAGTTGTCAATGCCAAGGCAACTGTGATTGACCGGAGCTTCAACGGGATGCGAATACCTATTGACATACCTGAAGAATATTTTAACGAGTTCGTTGGGAGGGAATCTCCCTATGAAGTGGTATTCGTAAAAGATATAAGAATTAGATATGATCCTACGGTAAGTGAGCAGAGTCCTTATATTCGTTATACGGTATATCCCTTTGAGTCCATCAAGTTATTCGGTGAAGAAAGCTATGGATTACCGCTAAGCATAGCCTCTATTGTACTTCGTGAACTTTATCTTAGGTCAAATGATCCTTTCTATTTCACAGTAACCCCGAAGAGTTTAAAAGATTTCTGGTTAAGATATTTAGTCCGTTTTCTTATGCTCATATAAATAAGCTTGGTCTGAAACTTGTCGAGAGCAGAGATGGGCTCTATGCATTAGCCACCCTCCTAAGAGTTTATCCTTCAGATGACTCATCACTTTCATATCTTCATCCTGCTTTACTCGAATGCCTTATTTCCAGTCTGAAAGGACGCATCGAAAAAACCTATTTGATTAGTCTACAAAGAATTGCTTCTAAATATGCACAAGAAGTTGAGTCTTTAGGATCATTACAAAGTGTGTTCTTCATTCAAGAATTATTCAAGAAGGAATTCTGTTCTAATCTTAGCTATGAAGTAGCTGTGCGGCTTATGGCATCTCTTCACAATCTTGTGAAGGCGTGTATTCCTCTCTCGAAATATTTATGTATGTTGTCGAGGGATCAAGCGTCATGGATGACGCGTGGGTGACGACATACCAGGAACTTATAGAGCTAGCGAAGAAAAAAGTTGATGACGTCGGGTTTGGAGAACCACCAAATCCATCTTCATTCCTTACCGATGAGGAAGTCAAGTCTGCATGTCTAAGGAATGGAGTTGATTATCAGCAGTTCATCTCCTCTGATCTATTAGTCCAATATCCTAATCTTGGTTGGCGTACGATGCATTTTGACCTTATTTACAGGATCGTTCATATTAGGAACTTGGAGTGGCAGGAACCGATACCTCTTGAATATAGAATTGAGATTCAATCCGAGCCTGTTCCCGATTTTGGCCGTTACAAATTTTGTGAAGTATTACCTGAGCTGATCCCAAACGCGTCCGTAAGGGAGATTATTTTCGCTACGTTCGCCAAGAGTAAGTATGAAGGCTTGTCAAGCCACCAGCTACCTATAGTAAAAGAACTCCTCTCTAAGAAGCCCAAATACGCAACAGCTGCTATTGTCGCTCCGACAGCTTCAGGTAAGACCCTCGCCTTCTTTCTTCCCATAATTATCAAAGCGGTAGAAAGAAGTGTAGAAGGAAAAAATGGAATTTCATCAATACTTATTTATCCTCGCAAGGCACTTGAACGAGATCAGCTACAATCTTTTCTTACCATCATCGATTCTGTTAACAGAGGAAGGAAGAATCAAATCACTATTGGGATCGATGACGGTGATACAAAAAGACTTGATGAAATCAAGAACCAAGATACATATAGGGAAATGAAGTGCATTGAGTGTTCAGGCAATCTAATCGTAGAGAAAAAAGAAAATGAAACTAGGGTAAAATGCAGTGAATGCTTAAAGGAATATAATTATATATTGGCCTCGAAGGACGAGATTTGGGATAAGAAGCCATCAATTCTGATAACGAATATTCATACAATTTACGGAAGACTTCTCTCTCTCCAATCACAATAAAAATGTTTTCTGGAATAGATTTCATCATCTTAGATGAAGCCCATGTCTATACTGACTATCTTGGAGGACATGTTTTTTATCCTTAAGCTCCTAAGACATGCTACATGTACGAATGGATCAAAACCTTACTTTGTTTTCTCATCAGCAACCATATCTAATCCATGCGAATTTATCGCAAGTCTAGCGGGCGTCGAAACTGATGAGATATTTTATGTTGACTACAATAAGTCCTTAGAAAAAGCTCAAGGCATTAAGCGAAGGATTATGTTATATCTTTATCTTCTTCCTCATCCTAACTCGAGTGTAGAAACTCTTACTGAAGCCCTGGTCTTAGCCGTCACACTATGATGTCATAAGCATAATCTGAAGGCCATAACCTTTGTTGATAGTATTGCTGAAATATCTACGCGCTCAGACTATATCTTTACAACAATTCTTGATAGAAGACAAGGGCGAGAAGTTATAGACCATCTTTTTAGCACAAGAAATACTCCTGAAAACAGCTATAATTGGTTTCCACTAGCCCCATCTAGTATAGCGATAGATAAAGACACATTCAAACGCTTCGTGTTAAACCAATTCAAAGAAAGCATCGGTATACATTATGGTCAGTTGCCCATGTCAGAACGGGCAAATGTTGAGTTTAACTTTTTTCAGGGACTTCTAAAACTTCTACTTTCAACGTCTACGCTAGAACTTGGCATTGATTTATCGGATGCCGCTGTAATAATTCAACACAGACTGCCGATAACTCCTGAAGGCGTAGTACAGAGGGTGGGCCGATCTGGTAGAAGCCCCGACTGTTTAAGAGTGGCATTAGGTATAATTGCTCTTCAGTCGTCACCTCTGAGTACTATCTACATGTTTGATGAAAAGCTTAGGGGGAGGCTAGCAGACCCCAGCATGCTACCTCCTGCAAGAGTTGGGCAGGCCAGTGTAAGCATTAAACTTCAGCACATCCTTTCGCTACTTCTCTATAAGCGGGCTACAGAAGGCAAGCCGACCTTTGTAATAGGAGAACAATATTTAAGGTCTAAACAAGAAGTAGTTAATGCGGTTAAGGAGATTGTAAATGAACTTAATGAAGATTTGCTTGAATTCGATGCAAAGGTTGGTCTATTTGACAACAGGGATATGCTCAAAAGTCAGATCAACGAACTCAGATTATTGCTTTCTGCTGTGGTGAATACCACTAAAGACGACGATCAAGCTGATGTTTCTCAAATTAAGGAGAGAATGGAAGAAATTCTTGCTGATATTGAGGAGAAAGCAAAAACCATTGTACAAGTGCTTCAAAAGATAGATGGTCTGAAAAGTATGCTTGAGAAAATCCAAGCTCTTGATAGAGAAGTTTTAAATGAGCTTGAGCGTCTTAAGGGCTTGCTTCGTCGAGCTTATGGTTTGTGCAGTACGCTGCATAGTACAGCAAGGTCGTCTTATCGTTCTGGTGATAGAAGCTTGATACAAAGTTGGTATAAAACAAATTCTAGGGATGCCCAAATAATAGCCGATGAGGTCCCCGACTCTGACCAGATTCTCTCAAGGATCAACAGGCCTTTTCTAGCTTACTTTGACAATGTAGAGAAAGGAGCCTATGAAAAATTCAGGGCAAAGTACGGATTTGGCTTCGACGATGTTTCCCATACATTAACTAGCGTTACGAAATCCTTAGGAAGTCAAACTGAACGCGGTCTCGCAAGTTTTCTTAAAGAACTTCCAAACAATGCTAAGTTCTTGGAGTCTGTTGATCTACGACGACTAACTATACATGAATCGCTTAAGCGGATAAAGACTGAATTAAGTTTCAAGCCTTGGGGCATCGACATTATTGATTCCATCAACCTGTTGCTCCATAATAAAACGAAATTCTCGTTAATGCTAGAGCCACCTGCACCTGAACTACAGATAGAAGGTGTTGAAGAAGCATGAAATCAAATAGAACTTTAGATTTCACAAAGAGAGTCAGTAGACGAGGTATACAGGCGTTATACACTTTTACGCCTTTTAAATTTCTCAGGGCCCAGCGGGGAGAGAAATATACACTCATCCTTGCTGAAACAACTCACCATCAAGTGGCAAATCTGCGACTTCGCTGGCGGTCAGAAAGCGTAGGATAAATTCCTCTTTAATATGACGCAAGGTTTCCACAAAACGATTGTTCAACCCTATGATATCTACCCCATAGTCTTTACTAGGGAGAGAAGTGAAAGATATGTATTCATTTCAAGACAACGACAATGGAGCTACTTTCCTAACTATATGGAGTTTAGCTGGGAGGCGCTTCGAGAAAGTTATTATTGCGCCTTCGGATGGGTACTACTCTCCACAAATAAGGAGCATGGCCCATTAGTAAGGGATTGTCCATTACGTAGTGGAACACGTTGTAAGTATTATTTTGGTCCGATAGCGTACAGCAGTCTATACAACGTCTACCCATTGATACGAAAGAAATACGAGCCACCCCCAGATAAAGGAGGAAATGAGCGTCTAACCGCCATTAGATACAAAAGCATGCCGCTCGCTACTTTGACTTATGTACCTAATGGTAGCTATATTGCATTTATAGACGGGGTGCAGTTTTTGCCTAAGCGTGCAAGAATGCTTAGGCAACCAATTTTATATCTTAAGGAGGGAATAGGATTTAGAATTCCACAGGCACCAGCTATTCAGTTTGAATTCAATAAAGACACTTTAAGAGAACTAATTAGAGATAGGCTTAATAGTAATCTTATTCTTGCTCGCTGGATGAGGCTGAAACAACGACTATATTTAAGCACAAATGACGACGACAGCCTGATCAAAGAGGGTAATGGTTTTACCGCTTCCAGCGGTTAGACGATGTAGTTGCGCTTGCGTTGTCAGGAAGGAGTGGTGGTTTTGAACAAGCCCGATCTATTGTGAGAGCCGTCAGCGAGGCAAGAGTTGACGATGATCTAGTAGACTTTGCGAGTGTTTTATTTATTCATAGCTTCACACATCTATTCATAAATTGGATAAGCGCTAGGTATGGTTACGGTAAGGGAGATTTTGGATACCATTTAGAACATGATAGGATTCAGCCTATTGGTTTTCAAAAAGAAGGAGTAAGAGCCTTTGTCTTTGAAATGGCCGTTGGAGGGCTCGGTTATCTTAAGAGTTTCGAACATGAGTTGAGAAACAAAAGCGAGACCATACTTACCGAATTCTTTGATTTTCAGAAAGTCTTAGGATACTGCGAGAAAAAATCTAAGCAAGCCATGAATAACCTACCTAATGTGCTAAATAGCTTTAAGGGTAATGATCAAATAGTCAATAGTCTTAAAGACGCAATTTTAGCGGCATACACAGGAAGCTTCAATGAGCCAGATGTTTATCCACATGTTAATTCGATAAGGCATGCAATCGTGGACGTTATGGTCATGACTTCAGAAACCCGTAGCCTTATGGATGACCTCATTGAAAAAGGCCCTCATTGTTGGGACGGCTGCCAGCTATGTGTTATGTTAGAGCAAGGTTGTAATTATCCTCCTTTTGATCAACCATTCCTAGTTTCGAATAGACTTACTGGAGACATTATTGGAGTCCTCAAGCATATGGTCGATTCGCCTGTAGAAGTATTCCCGTTAAAAGTGGGAATCTACAAAGAATTTCTGAGATTCGTGTCGGCTGCAAGGTATACAATTGACTTAATTAGCCCTTAGCTCGCGCCTGAAATTGTAAAAGTGCTTGCAGAAAAAGCTGAGGAAAATGAACTAAATGTTCGTATAATAACTTCTAAGGATACGACCAACAAAGCCCACGAAGATGGTCTTAGGTTACTTAAAGATATAAACAATCGCATCAAGACAAAAATAGCTCAGCAGCTTCACGCCAAAGGAATGTTGGTGGATGATGTAATGCTACTAACAGGATCTTTCAATTTCACAACGTCTGGTTTAACCTCAAATGTGGAGAACCTAACGGTCGATTTTAGCCTTAGCGGTCCTCGGCGTTTCAAGGAAAAATTTGAGGCTTTGTGGGCTGATAGTCAACCTTTCGAGTAGAGGAAAAATGAAACCAATAATTCGATATTGGGGGAGAAAAGCAGGAAACATAGCTAGACCTTACATAATGAAATATTCCAAACTGGGAGAAGTGGTTCTTGATCCGTTCGGCGGGGCGGGTAGCATTATAAAGACTGCATTAATTATGGGTAGGCGATGCATATATTCAGATCTAAACCCACTCGCCGTCTTAATTGCTAGTGTGGAACTAGGGGGGTCGATGCAAAAAGTTGGGCGATAGTTTCAGATGAATTGTTTAGAGGAGATTGGATGCAATATGCATCACTTTACGAGGTGACATGTAGATGCGGTAGAAAAACACAGGCAATATATTTCTTATGGAACGGAGATCATATTGAGGCTGCGAAGGTTAAATGCTCCTGTGGGGCCAATCTCATTAAATTCGATGGTAAGGATATTAAAAATATTGAGCCATTAAACGAGTTTCCGAGAGCAAGCTTCAATTATCCCAACGGACTACCCTTCTTGAAAAAACGGCAAGTAAACACAGTTTCAGAGCTTTTTACACAGAGAAATCTTACAATCCTTGCTGCTCTTCTGAGAGAAATAAAGAAGGTTAAGACGGACGAGCAGACCAAACGCGCTCTGATGGTTGCCTTTGCATCAATACTGTACCAAGCCAGTAAGATGAGTCGTGAGAATGGAGGAACATGGAGCGTGAACTGCTACTGGATACCTAAGGTACACGTGGAGCGTAACCCATATTTTCTCTTCAAGGATGCATTAAAAAAGATAAGTCATATTAAAGGAATTGCAACCGCTCATATCTCGGTAGAGTCTGTTATTAACGGTGTTGAACCTCTAGCAATTCTTAATAGTGATGCTAAAGAGCTACCATTGCCCGATAACTCGGTTCATTTAGTTATTGCAGACCCGCCCTTTACTGATGAAATCCAATATTTTGAGCTAAGCTACATGGCGGCATCATGGCTCGGACTACCTATGCCATTTGACAAAGAAATTATAGTGAACCCTAAGCAAGGCAAACAATTTGATGACTACTGCCACCTTCTTTCAAAGTCGTTTGCAGAACTGTACAGAGTCCTAAAGCCTGGACGAACAGCTATAATAATGCTTCATGAAGAGAACAAAGAAATTCTTAACAAAATGGTCGAACTCGTTGAGGGAACCGGATTTATCATGGAGAGAAGGAGGAAAAAACGAATGATTCAGCGCCAAGTAGGAGGCCGTGATACCCGAAAAGGCAGGGATCTCCTTATTTTGAATTGTCGCAAACCCTAGTCTAGATAAGTGAATTGACTAGCGTCTTTGCTGAACAATTGAGCGATCACAAAGTAGCCTAGACATAACTCAAAGCTATACTTCTCACGCGGCTCACGCGCTTATATTTGTTCCACCCTCCGGTCATACCACTTGATCCTTTCTAGGTTATAATTTTATAATTGTGATGCGGGAGTTAGCTATCTCTCTTAAGCTTAGGGTCTTCGTTTAGCCATTCTCCATACTCTACTATCGCTTTGTAGTCCTCTTCACTGAGACCTAATGAGGAGATTAGTTCGCGCTCTAAGTCTTGGCTCGCTTGTTCTATGATTGTCCTCGCAGCATCATTTAAGTCGAGCTTGATGTTGCGCCCAACGTGTTGTTCCCACAAGTTAGACAATAATTGATTATCAGGTATTGGAAGGTGACCCATTATGAAGGCGTTATGCCTATAGGTACCTCCTCTGGCACTCCATGCCCAGAGTTTCACGATGTTCCTCGCGAGCCTTGAGTTGAGGTAGAGTAGAAGCTTAAGCGCCTTTACTTGGTCTTCCTCCACGATAAAATACACCGTCGTTACTGGCACAACTAACTTCTGACGTCTCCCTCCATCCATATTTATACTAGTAGTTAGGGGTAATGCGCAGGCTTCTATATGTTTAACCATCTCCTGCCAAGCTATTCTATAATCCTTAAACTTGTCGGCATTGACCCTAAAGATAGCCCAAGGAGGTAACGTCGCATTATAGTCGTCTCTAGCTAGGAGCTCTTTTAAGTGTCCCATAAAATGTCTAGTTGCATGCGGTGCGTTTGGAATCTTTAATCCATCTACGTAAACCCTACATATGCGATGAGCAGACTCTATCCTGACTTCTATGTTTGAATTACCATAAACTATGTCGTAGCAGTGGTTTACACTGCAAGGTGTCTTCTGAGATACCTTTCCGCCACAACTAGCAATGTTCTGAATTTTTCCTAGCAAGGAATTGCACGCCTTTCCATCGTCAAACTCGTATATCAACATTTGCCCCGAATTTCTAACCTTCAAATTACTAGAAAGAAGACCAAGCATCTGCAAGATCGCTTTTTGGTCAGGATCCCAAAGAGGTTCACAATTTGTAATGTTGTGGGGAAAGATTATAAACTGCTTAATATTATAGCTATAAGCGTCTATATCCCTCCCCCTCACTAGGACCTGTACAATGCTCTCCTCGACGCGAATTTTCTCTCTGTCAGCAAGCTCGACGTCGGCGACTCCCCTGCTGCAGCTGTGGATGTTATTAATGAAATATAACTCGTCCTTTGAAGTCTTAACCCCCATGTGGATTTCGTAGACGTCTCCAAGTCTGACGGTCCTTGAAACTAATTTATGTAGGGCCGCGACGACGTTAGGAGGTGCAAGTATCCATGGAGACTTCTTATCATTCACGTTTAGCGATAGACTATACTGCGACACATTCATAGACCTTTGATCAGCGCTAGTATTGACGACAATTACTTCGACTTTGTGTTGACTTTGGGGATTTTCTTTCTTGACGGTGAGGATTAGTGGGTAGTTAACGGCGTCTTGAAAGAGTCTGCGCGGATGCAGGCTGTAATCAATCAGCTTAAGGATTTTATAGTTTGTCAAGAGGTCTTCCCTCATACTTCCAGCATAGGAGGACCTGACTATCTTTGAGGTGATCACATAACTAAGAACTCCCCCCTCTCGTAACAGTTCTATTCCCCTTTCAACAAAAGCTACTGAGTAGTCATGCTGCTCTCTAAACGGCACCTTAGTCTTTTTAAAATTTGGATTGTATGGGCTGTCCTTCTTAAAGTACTTATAGTTGTTTCTTAAGGCGCTCCTCACGCCTGGGTCCAATGAGCGTGCCCTGACCCATGGCGGGTTGCCGATGACGTAGTCGCATTTAGCTATTAGATCCTTTACTATTAAGCTGTCCTTTATAAGTTCTATAAGCCTATCGTTTCCACTCTGATGAATCTTCTCAATTACGCTGTAGAAGTCCGTAAGTACATTGGCATAGCTGTTTACAAGGCTAGGATCAACGTGGTTAGACAGCTTTATAATAAAGTAGCGGCCGTTAACACAACTACGCGCAACCTTCACAAGTTCCTCGACAGGGATAAATACCGAGGGGTCAGGGACCTCAAAAGCATCCCTCTTGATGATCCGTGAGAGACTTGGTATACTTATAGAAACAATCTGTTGGTCCAGCGTGCCCTTAATTCTAAATGTTGCAAGACTATCAGCCCAATACACCCTTATGCGTCGTGGAATATAAGCGGTCGTCCCGCATACCTTACTTAGCTCTTCAGCGACCGCAAGTATAATGTTAAGTTTAGTCATCTCAACAGCGAAGGGATTAATATCGATGCCAACAATTACATCTTCTATAAAGCTAGCTATGTCAGACTTACAGCCTAGCGAGTCAAAAAACCTGCGGATAACTCTAACGAGGAACGAGCCTGACCCGCATGTTGGGTCGAGTATGACTGGTCTCAACTTGCCTGTCTGCCACCGCTCATAAAGGTCATTTATGGCATTCTTATCCAGTCCGGCAGCATCTAGGACATCATCAACAATGTCCTCTTCTGTATAGAATTCTCCAAGACTCTGCCTTACCTCTTTCGGAACCACGTTCTGGTACATCTCCCTAAATGCGTCAAAGTCAACTGCCGCTAGGTTTAAGTTGTATGCCACTAAGATTAGAGTGTCAAAGTTTTGGTTGAGATTGTTTCTTAAGTTTGTGGGTAATCCCGAGTCATTTGAGGCTACAAAAACCCACTCAAATAACGAATGTTCAAAGATGGGCCTTAAATTGTTAATATCCTGATACATATTTCCTATGTTTTGCGGGGACCTGCCGAGCTTAGAGAGCGTTATAACTCTGATTAGCAAGTGGAGGTAGGTCTCGACTGCAAAAAGAAATGCCCACTCCTTCTCTCTTGTCTTTAACTGGAGGTTCATGTTAGACGCTATGTTTCGTAACGCCTCCCATCCCTTCGGCGATATGTTTACTGAGAACATGTGGAGACTCTTCCACAAATCATAATAATTTATTATAATTGGTGCCTTTCCAGCTCCACGATTATTAAAATACCATTCTAGAACTTCATATAGGCTTTTGATAACCAAGTGGGATAGTTTGGAGGAAGTCATCCCTACACCCCAAAAATCCTTACGAGGTCCTCTGGAGTAACGACGGGAATTTTAGAGGAACAGAAGACCCGCAAGGCATTTGTCGCTACAGCATCCATTACCCCTTGAGAAAACATTTTTGTAGATCCACTTTTATCGAGAATCCAGAACTCAGCCTCAACACCATTAGTAACGAGACCTAATACCTCTACTTTGCCGTTAACCGTCTTAAAGAGGCTATTCATGTAGCCAAGCAACTGCGTACGACCCACACCAATATTACCACCCGGAGGCTCAACTTCAATAATCATGTTTGAAAAACGAATGTCAGGCTTTTTCCCACTCAGGACCTCGTCGAGAACCGGGGAAATCATCTGATCAATTATATGTCTATTGCAGGGAGACCGATATAGCTCATTTTTCAAAGCTTCAACGAACGCCTGCTTAAGACTAGGCTCGTTTGGGAACTTTCCTGCACGGGTATCTTTATAAACATCGTTAAAGGTCCTGTAGATGCTCAAGGAATCTTCACATCTCCCGACGTATCATGTATTTCGAGAGATTAATAAATTAAAGCATTACGACATAGCACTATATAGGGAGATATTACGGGGAATATAAGTCGCGCTAGCGTTTCCGCGCCTCATTATTAATGCTTAATGCTACTTCGCTTATACATACATTAGTCATGATTGATGAAGAAGAGAGAAGGTGGGGTGGGTACACTTGCGGAGACTACTAGTGGCGCTTATTAAAGGTAATATTGAGGAGTTCAAGGTGGACGTTGTGCTATATGAACTCAAAGTGTGATAGGGGAATGAGCGTCGAGAAGCTTGAAGAAGAGCTGAGGAATGCACTTGAGCAGGTTGTGTGGGCCGGGGGCAAGCTACGCAAGATAACGCTCGAGAAGCAGTCCATCCAAGACATCATCAAAGGCAATCCCATAAGAACTGAAAAGAAGCTCGGAATAAAAGCAGGCAGCGACCTCACGGAGCTGGCGAAGAACCTAGCGGAGCTCGCAGAGATTAAGTACTCGTGGCTATACGTCTATCTCACGACTGATGGAGTATACGTCCAAGTTTACTGCGAGCGTAGCGACATGGCTAATAACTATATAGGCCTAGAGAGATGCTACTACAAGCTCTCCGACCTCCTCGAGAAGGTGATGCCGAGGATCAGGCAGTATAAGGATCTAAAAGACATTCTAATCTGCACACTCGAGAGAATGCTCGAGAAGGTCAGGTCAGAGACATGCTAAGAAACTAAAAGCATACCGCTATCGTCTCGGCCTGAACGCACTTGGAGCATCGGGATACTCGCTTTGAATAGTAGTGTCAATAGCTGAGTGCTTGTCAATGTCCTCGTCTCCCTGAGTCGTTGTCAGCAGTACTCTCTCTAAGCGTCGTGACTAGCTGCTGTGTACGGGTATCACACCGTCTCATTCGTTGACCTAGACCTACTTGCTACTCTAAGGAAGGCCTCAGAGGCGAGTGGAAGTTCGCAACAGTTGAAATGGTCAAGCGTGATAGGCATTTGGTATGCTCATTTCGTCCTAAAGAAGGCTGTTGAGGTCCCTGATGAGTCTGAGACTGTAATAGCAATAGAAAGAGGCGAGCACAATTTAGCTGTTGCAGTAGCAATATCAAAAAGTAATCCAGAAAAACCTATGAAGGGACAGTTCTGGAGAAGTGAGGAAATCAAGCGCATAAGAGGTTTGTATGGACATGTCAGGAGAAGACTTCAGAAAAAGAGACTTCTCAAGAAGGTTAAGGAGCTTGGATGTGAAAAGAGCCACAAAATTAATCAGCAACTCCACATAACAGCAAACCAGATAATCCAATACGCCAAGCAGTTCTATAAACCAGTAATAGTGATGGAGAACTTGAACGGGATAAGGAGCAACTTCAAGAAGTCTAAGAAGCTTAACAAGCGATTCCACAGTCTACCGTCCAGAAAGCTTAAAGTCATCATAGAATACAAAGCTCTCTCAAAGGCATAGAAGGCAGATACTTAACGAAAAAAAGGAACAAGATGTACATCAAAAACCTGCCATAGATGCGGGTATGTTTCCCAAATCAAAGGAAGAAAGTTCAGATGTCCAAAATGGAGGCTAACCTACAACAGGAACCTAAACGCCTGCATCAATATAGCTCATAGGGTAATGAGCTCCATGGGATGGGAGAGCAGTGAGCCTCCCGAACCAGCAGATGAGGTTGAAGGCGGAAAGCCTCAGCCTAATGCTATAAATCTACAGGCCTCAGCCATGAGTAGCTCACCCTGAATGTCCTCTCCCTAAGTGCTCGGACTAAAAGCAGGGGGAAGCCTGGCAGGACCCCCGCATGAATTCAATCTAACACAATTACTAGCCATAATTAGAGGGGTTCCCCATTGTTTCGGATTAATTTATCCATTAATTTCATACAACGGCTTGCTTTTAAATCTCCTATATATGCTTGTCTATTGGCTACTTTCTTGGCATTTGGTAAAAGAGTGTCATGGTGTTTTACTTTGGGAAATTTGTGGTAAAGGCGTGGTAATGAGTTTTCGAGGGGTAGTTTTCTAGTGGTAAAGGGTTGGTAAAGAGTTGTCTTTATCGGTCCTTTACCAGCGGTAAAAGAGTGATGGGGATTCTCTGGTTTTCTGGCTTTCTGAGCCTTTTACTACTGGTAAAGGCTCTCTCAGCATTTTTTACCAATGGTAAAAGAGTTGTTTATTCTTTTACCGGTGCTTTTACCATGGTAAAGAGTTGGTCTCCTTTCTAGGCGGTTTGATTTAAAGAGTGTGAAGTGCCAGATATTCAGCCAGTTCCTTTAATTAATAGAATTCACCCAATACGGAATCCTGAAAGGCTATCAATTAAATCTAGTGAAGTACCATTAAACAGACACACATATCTGAATCTTTCATTAAAGGATTTGAAGATGACGTCTCGCTCATTCGTACTTGAAAATTATTGCGAGGCACAATCTGTTATTTATGGTAAAAGAAGGCTTGGAATGGTGTGCATTCTTTCGGGTAAGATAGCCTCATAGACCTCAATCTTTGATGCCTAGTTTTCTAAGGAGCTGAGGGTTTCGTCTTGATAAGTGATTGAGTATTTCTTCATAAAAGGTGACGGCTTCTTGCAATGCCTCGATCTGTTCACTCATCGTCTTTACTTTCGCCTCAAGCTCAGACATTCTGCTTGATGGGATTGCCTCCTCGATGTCTAATCGTAGCGCATTCTCGAATCTTCGCCACGTCTCGGCTAATTCTTTCTCGCTCGGCTTGTAGTAGCTCTGCGTGACGCCTAGGTCGTGCCCCATTAAAAGCGATACGGTTATTGCGGGGCATCCAGCATTAAGTAGGGCCGTTTCGAATCCCCTTCGCAGCGAGTGGGGATGATAGATCCAGCCACGCCCACTACTATCTCGCTTCAGTAATCCCAATTTTTTCAGTGCGCCGTAAAAAGCGACCCTGAATCGGTTAGGCCTCATCTTGACGTAGGGACTCTTCTCGGTTGGGAATAAGTATTCGTCGGGCCGACGGCCCGCAGCGTAGTTTCGCAGCTCCGAGGCCAAGTCGCTCGGGATAAAAACTATTCTTCGAGCATTGGTCGTCTTTGAACCCCTAACGTATACCTTAGCCGGATCCGAAGCTAAATCTAAGTCTCCCACTTTTAGTGATAGGCACTCGTCAAGTCTTAGGCCGCACGCAAACATCGTCCAGCAAGCCAGCCTCTTCACGGGCCGCAGCATATTCAAGAGGAGCTTAACCTCGCTCTTGCTGAGAGGGCGAACATCCCTAACTACTTGTTTGCGAGGCAGGAGCCGCCTAAGCTGACGATTATTATAAGAAATGCTGTGGTACTCGAGGAAGGCCTTAACACCCATCATGTAGCTATGAATCGTCTTAGGCGCACGGCCCTCCTCATACAGCGCTTTAACGAATTTTAATAATGCGCCATCGGCGCCCCTCTCCCGAAGAATAAACAACGCATGCTCCTCATTTCTAAACCCATTAATCTCGAAAAACCTCTGATGCCCAACTCATACAGCTGCCTCGTCTTCTCCGCCCTCACGTCGATAAAATCTATAAGCTCGTCCTTCATTAATGATTTCAGAGGCATGCCAGCCCTAAACATGGATAAACACGCTAAAAAGGTAGCGTACCAGAGGGGCCGTAGTCTAGCCCATAGATAGATGGGCTTGTGGTAAGAATCAAACATTACAACTACTTATTTAAAGACTCAAAATCCCCAACTATGGCTAGGGTGGAGAAGCTCCTCATAGTGGCATGAACACTCGTAGGAGTGGTGTCTGCACAAGTGACCACCACGCCTCCTACACTCCTCAGACCTCACGGCTCTCCCCCAAAAGGCCTCCCCAAAAACCTCTTCAGGAACAGGCTCTAGGTGGCGGTTAAACCTCTCAAGACTCTCCATATCCTCGACTTGAATAAGCGTTAGGCGGAAGCCCTCGATAGCCTCTGGAAGCCTTCCCACACCATAGACGTATAAGTCGTCGTCATAAGTCTTGCCAACCCCCAAAACCTTGCAAGACCTCGACACGTAGCCAAACAGCCTTCTCAGGGACCGTATATTGTTGATGAGGCCCTTCCTGCATCTGTGATTCACGTGGTCTATGTCCGCCCTCGCCGCCAGCCTATCACCCTCACGGTATAGCGTCAAGGCCCCCATATGCAGCCTCAGCCTCAACTAACTATGCGGGCCATCTGACTTCCCACACTCCCCGCACCTGCCCGCATCGTCCCCCACCCGCCCCCGCCGCCTCGGCCCTCTCCCTATCCGCATAGGCTCTAGCTCCAGCGCTACGCGCCCGGCCAGGTAGGGGTAGTAGGCCTCCTCGCCGGGCTGCGGCTCTAGGAGTCTGAGTCTACCTGACGAGACCAGCTCTATGAGGGACGTGAGGGTCGACATGTTCGCCCTCGCTTGTCCCGATCCCGAAGGCGAGCGCTCCTAGTGCTCCATACGTACTTGTGTGGCTGTCACTGCACACGAGCGTTGTTTCGGGAAGCGTCAGGCCGAGCTCTGGGCCATTGACGTGGACTATTTCCTGCTAGGAGCTGTAGTAGTCGAGGAGCGTTATGCCGAGCTCGGCTGCGTTTTTCGCGAGCGCCGCCATCTGGGCTGACGAGAACTCGTCCGTCACTGGGAGAGGTCTCTCGGTCGTCGGCACGTTGTGGTCCATGACGGCGAAGGTCAGGTCTGACCTCCTGACTCTTCTTGACTTGCTTCTCAGCTCCTCGAAGACGACTGGCGAGGTTACCTCGTGGGTTAGATGCCTGTCCACGTATAG
>Ga0105155_1000252_pt1 | contig 18447 bp, 17 predicted proteins | sample SSWtaG_2_FD_89589 | JGI IMG/M metagenome (GOLD analysis project Ga0105155, IMG submission 89589) | Hot spring microbial communities from Sandy's Spring West, USA to study Microbial Dark Matter (Phase II) - SSWsed_130316 | ecosystem: Environmental > Aquatic > Thermal springs > Hot (42-90C) >...
AGACATCACGCAATCGGATGGCGCAATCGGGTTTCATCGCCTCGCCACCTTGCTTTGCCTTGGCGCAGAGCAATCATAAGGCGTCATGGCGGAGTTCGTTAACGGCGACACAAAACGGGCTCATTCATCAGCGGCGACGGAGCAAAGCCATTTTGCCAACCGTTCAATCCCTTCCACGAGGCGGGGCGTGGGACGGAAGAGCAAATCGGGGTCAAGGGTGAAGACGCGCCCGTTGCGAACGCACCGCAGTTGGTCAAAACCCGAACGCTCCCGCAATTTTCGCAGCACTTCGGACGACGACCGCTTCGTCGCCACGAGATAAACATCGGGGTCTTTCGCTACCAATGCCTCCAAACTCACGACGGGGAAAGGATGAGGGGCGTCGGCGAACGCGTTGCGCCCACCTGCATAGCGGATGGCATCGTCAATGTAGTTGTTCGGTCCTGCGACCATCAAGTTGGGGGGCGGGGCGATTTCCACGACGACTGTCGGGCGCTTTTTGAGGCGACTTTGTTGGCGCACAACCCTTTCCAAGCGGCGGCGCAACTGGGCGACGAGGCGGTGGGCAGTTTCTTGACGGTTCACGACTTCGCCCAACCGCAGCAACCCGTTGAGCGTTTCGGCGACAGTGCGAGGACGCAAGACAAAGACAGGGATGTGGCTGCGCCGTTGCAAATCGTCGGCGATGGCAGCCGTGATCGTCCCGCTGCTGATGACGATGAGGTCAGGCTTGAGGGCGACGAGGCGTTCCAAACTGGGCTTGGCGAAATCGCCAACTTGGGGCAAGCGGCGCACTTTTGGCGGGTAATCGCAAGCCGAACAAACGCCGATGACCCAATGACCTGCGCCGAGGGCGAACAAGTTTTCCGTTGCCGCAGGGGTGAGGGAAACGATGCGCCGCCCTTGCGGCGGCAACTTCACCACGCGTCCCAACTCATCCCGAACCGTGCGCGCCGTCGCGACGGAAACGCAGAGGAGGAGTGAAAGTATCGTCCCAACCCATTTGCGCCAAGCCAACCCTTGCCCCATCCCTTCGCTCCCGCCTTCAGACCACGATTTGAGCATCGCTGAGTTCTCGCGCCAAGTTGAGCAATTCCTGCCAGTTGTCTATGGCTTTGATGCCCAACTTGAGGGCGATGCCCTTGCCCTTTTTGCTGCGGATGGCGAAGCGGGTGATTTGAGCGACTTCCGACCAAAGCAAAGCCCGCCGCACCCATCGGTCACTGTAAACGAGCCCGTGTTCGGTGACGACCAACAGCGCCGTCTTGGCGACAATCCAAAGGTAAAGGGTGTAAGCGCTCATCAAGGCGACGGGCAAGGACAAAACGGGGAAGGCACGGGCGAAGGGAAGCACTTCCATGCGGACGAGCGCCCACAAGAGAAAGCCCATGATGAGGATGACCGCCACCCAACCGACGGCGTAAGGGGCGATGGCGTTGGGTCGGTAAGCGAACACTTTGGTGAATTGCGCCAAAGTGTCGGGCGGTCGCTCGGCATTCATGGCAACACCCCTCCCACGAGACCCGCCAGCAACGCCTTTTGTGCATGCAAGCGATTTTCCGCCTGCTCCCACGCAAGGCAAAAAGGCGCATCCAAAACTTCGTCGGTGATTTCTTCGCCCCGATGGGCAGGCAAGCAGTGCATGACGACGACACCTTCAGGCGCATGGCAAAGTAACTCGGCGTTGACTTGAAAGCCCGCAAAATCGCGGCGGCGTTTTTCCGCTTCCGCTTCCTGCCCCATGCTCGTCCAGACATCCGTGTAGATTGCTTCGGCATCCCGAACGGCAGCGACAGGGTCGTCGGTCAGCGTGATGCGAGCGCCTGTTTGCTCCGCCAACTGTCGGGCTTTGCGCATGATGGCAGGTTTCGGCTCATAACCTTTGGGCGTGGCGACGGTGCAATGGACACCCAAAAGGGCGCAAAGCAACATCAGGGAATGCGCCACATTGAAGCCATCGCCGATGAAAGCGAGCCGATGTCCCTTCAACTCGCCCCAAAGTTCCCAAAGGGTGAACAAATCGGCGAGGGCTTGACAGGGGTGCTCCAAATCCGACAGGGCATTGATGACGGGCGCTTGCGCCCACTCCGCCAATTCTTCCAAAGTGCGGTGGGCATAGACGCGGGCGACGATAGCGTTGACCCATCGGTCTAAGTTGCGGGCGACATCTTTGACCGCTTCCCGTTGACCCAGACCGATTTCCGATTGCGTGAGCACAACGGGATAGCCGCCCAACTGAACGACCGCCAACTCAAAAGTCACACGGGTGCGCAGGGACGGTTTCTCAAAGAGCAGGGCGACGGATTTACCCGTCAAGCAGGCGCGTTCCCGCTCAGTGGGCGTGAGCCGTTTGAAGCGTTGCGCCGCCGCAAAGAGCGCCATCACTTCGTCCGCCGTGACATCCGCAACGGAAAGGAAATCGCGTCCCCAAAGGCTCATCCCGCTCACCGACTGCAATTATGGCATCTGTCGCCTTGCCATAATTGCAGGCAGGCAATCCGTTTGGCTCGCCGCTCATCGTGAAAGCGAAGAAGAGTTGGGGCGCGATGGGCATGGTGCTGCTGCGACCGATCGGGCTTTTCCCGCCCCTTTCCCGAAGGGCGTTCGTCACGGAAACGCTGATGGTCGCCATCTTCCTGATGGCGCTGGTGCAGTGGATTTCTCTGCATCGGACAGGGCGCGTGGAAGCGCTGGACGAATGGTTGGCGTTGCTCGGTTATGTGCCTGCTCGCCACCGTTGGTGGGCATGGCTCACCGCTTTGTTGGTGCACGCTAACGCCCTTCACCTTTCGGCGAACTTGCTGGGTTTGTGGCTGTTTGCCCGTTATGCCGAAGCGTTGTGGGGCAGCGGGCGCTGGGCATTGTTCGCTGCCATCACGCAAGTTTTGGCGCTCAGCGTCCAAACGGCGATGATGCGACGAACGATGCCCGATGCCTTTGAGACGCCCGTCGTCGGCGCTTCGGTGTTGGTGGTGTTGGCGATGGGAGCCGTTTGGGTCGGGTTTCCCGATGCTTCCTTGCAAGTTCGGCTCTATCGGGGATGGCGGTGGCAAACGCACAATGTCAACTTGCCCTTACGATGGCTCATCGCCGTTTGGCTTTTTTGGCAAATAGCGCTCACGGTTCGTCACCTCCTCGGTCAACCCGTTGAACAAGCCATCTGGGCGCATTGGACGGGATGGGGATGCGGGTGGTTGTTCGCTTGCGTTTTCGGCGGGCACTTGCGGGCAAAACGGGTGCGCTTTCGCCGACGCGCCCAGCAAGCGGAAGCAGCGGGGCGTTGGGACGAAGCGGGGCAATGGTGGGAGCGATTGGCGCAACTGCCTGATGACGAGCAAGGGACGGCGTGGCTGATGGCAGCGTCTGCCTTCCTTCAAGGGGGTGACTTGACAAAAACGCAACAAGCCCTTCAGGAGGCTTTGAGGGTTGGCGTTTGGTCAGAGACAGCCTTGCTGCCGCTGCGTCGTCTCCTCGCTTCGCCCCGATGGGAAGCGCTCCCGCCATCTTTGTTGCTGGCATTGGCAGAGCAAGCGGAACGGAAACAATGGAGCGAAGAAGCGTTGGCGCTGTTTGAATGGCTCAGCGAACGGGGCGATTTTGACCGCGCCCCGTATGCCTTGCTGCGGGTGGCAGAACTTTGTTGGCGTCAAGGGGAAAAGGAGCGGACACTTCACGCCCTTCATCGTTTCTGGTTGCGTTACGCCGATTCGGCGTGGCGTCCCCTTGCCGAGCAATTGGCGTCACAATTTCGCATGGCGGTTAGCTGTCCCCAGACGGGGAAGCCTTGACGAGGTGAAGAGCGATGAGCCGAACCCTTTGGGCAATCACGCTCCTTTTGACAAGCGTTGCACTGGCGCAATCCAATCAAGCGCCTTCCGAGCAACCGACCAGCAAACCGACGCAGGGCATCTTCGTCCCGACGACGGCGACCCTTGTCACCGAGTTGCACTTGACCAAAGATGACCTTTTGCCCGTCGTCGCTCAGGTGCTTTCCTACTTCGGTTTGCAACATGCGACGGGGCAAGTGCTTTCGGGCGAGGACTTGAAGAACATGGTCTCGTCGTTGGATGCCCTTTGGCTTGTGGAATACGACATCACGCAGCGGGGCGTGACGGTCGGCGATGCCGTCAAGATGCAACAGGGTTTGATGGAGGCGCAAGGGTGGCGGCGGGTCTTTTGGAACTGCAGCACGAAGGGCAACCGCGAGACGCTGGTGATGATTGAGCCGCCCCGCAATGGCTTGTTCGTCGTCATCGCCCGTGAGCGACCGCAGGCATTGCGGGTGATGGTCATCCGAACGAAGGGGCAAATTGATGTCAATTTGGCGTTGGGGTTGCTCGTGACTTTCCTGATGCGCCCTGAGCAACCGACCAATGTGCCGTTGACGCCGATGCCGCCGACAGGGACGGACAAAAGCGGCGAGAAGAAGGAAACGCCCGAAAAACCCGCGCCCGAAAAGGCGACTCCCGAAAAATCAATGCCCGACAAAAACTCCTCCGACAAGTCGCCAGAGAAAACGCCCGAAAAGCCTTCCGACAAATCGTCGTCGTGAGGTGAAAGGGAATGGCGGTGCGGGTCGTCGTTGTCGGCAGCGCCAACATGGACATGGTGGCGTTCGCCCCCAAATTGCCTGCCCCAGGCGAAACGGTGTTGGGCACGCGCTTTGAAATGGCGGGTGGTGGCAAAGGAGCCAATCAAGCCATCGCTTGCACCCGTTTGGGCGCCGAAACTTGGTTCATCGGGCGCGTCGGCAATGATTGGTTTGGTGACACTTTGTTGCGCAACTTGCAAGAGACAGGCGTGAACACGGAGTTCGTCACCCGCGATGCGGAAGCGTCGTCAGGGGTGGCGCTCATCTTCGTGGATGCGCAGGGACAAAACGAAATCGTCGTCGCGGCGGGAGCGAATGGGCGTGTTCAACCTTCCGATGTGGACGCTGCCGCTGACGCTTTTGCCCGTGCCAATGCTTTGCTCGTGCAATTGGAAATCCCATTAGAAACCGTCGGCTATGCGTTGGCAACGGCAGCGCGACATGGCGCATTGGTCGTCTTAAACCCTGCCCCTGCCCGACCCGTTCCCGAAGAATGGTTTGGTTTGGTGGATGTGTGGGTGCCCAACGAGCGGGAGGCGGAAGGGTTGACAGGCATCGCCGTGACGGATTTAGAAAGTGCCGAACGGGCAGCGAAGGCGTTGCTGGACCGAGGGGCGAAATCGGTCGTCGTCACACTGGGCGCCAATGGGGCGTTGATGGTCACGCCCGAAGTTATCCGTCACTTTCCCGCCTTTCCCGTTCAAGCCATTGATGCGACGGCGGCGGGCGACGCATTTGCAGCGGCGCTGACCGTTCGGTTGGCGGAAGGGGCACCATTGGACGAAGCCGTTCGCTTCGCCAACGCAGCAGGAGCACTGGCGTGCACGAAAGTGGGCGCTCAACCCTCCATGCCAACCCGCCACGAAGTGGAAAATTTTCTCGCCACCCATGCCCGTTAATGGAATTGAGCGGAAGCCACTATGAGGCGACGGAAGCGGTCAACTGCTTTGCGATCACTTCCGTCGCCGCTTCTACAACTTCGTCCACGCTGATCTCCTGCAGGCAACGCACCGAGAAGGGGCAAGGAAACTGTTTGCCATCAAAAGGCGTCAGGCAAGGCGAACAGGGCAAGGCTTTGTAAAGTGTCCGATGTTGCTCGCCCATCGGTCCGTAGTGAGCAGGCGTTTCGGGTCCAAAGAGCGCCACACAAGGGGTGCCGAACGCAACAGCAATGTGGAGCGGTCCGCTGTCGTTGGTGATGACAGCGACGGCGTTGTCCAGCAGAAAGCAAAGGTCAATCAGCGACAACTTGCCCGCCAAGTCGTGGACACGAGGGTGACCCTGCAAATCGCCCAACACTTGCCTCACGACGGGTCGTTCTTTCGTCGTCCCGATGAGGGCGAAATGAAGGTCGGGGAAAGTGTCAAGGAGGCGGCAAAGTAACTCGTGGAAGCGTTCGGGAAGCCAACGGCGCTGCAATGCCAGTTCGCCTGCGTTGGGGTTGATGACGACGAAGGGGCGGGGCAATTGCCGAACTGTTTCGCTGGCTCGTTGCGGGTCGTAATTGGGTCGCCACAAAGGTGGCAACTCGCTGATGTCCACGCCCAAGCACCAAGCCAACCCCGCAAAGAGTTGGGTGACATGGCGGGGCGTGACGGGCAAGTAGTGGGTGAGCAAGCGACCGCGAGGCGATTGGGCGTGGTGGAAGCCGACGCGAAGGGGCGCTCTTGAAAGCCACGCCACCAATGCCGAAGCGTTGACGAAAAACTCCAAATCAAAAAACGCCTGCGGGCGCCACGACCGCAACTGGGCGACGAAGCGGGGGAAAGTCCGCAGGGCACTCGCCCAATCGCTCAAGTCCCAGACGAACACTTTCTGCACGGGCAAAAGGCGTGCCATTTCCGCAAGGCTTTGGGAGGTGGCGATGGCGAGTTGGGCGTTGGGATGGTGGCGGCGAATCAGTTGCATCAAAGGCGTGGCTAAAAGCAAACTGCCGATGCCGAGGTATTTGGCGACGACGACCCGTTCTATCGGGTCGGGCACGAAGGATTTGGTGGGCACGAACTTGCCGACCCAATGGCACAGCGCTCCGACGAGGCATTGGTCTATGCGATACCAAAGTTGCGGCTTCATCCCATCGCCCCTTCAAGTGAGCCAGCGTAACAGCAAAGTCGCCAAGCCCAACAAAAATAGTCACGCCGACGACATCTTGAAACGCCGTCTCAAACGGACCCGCAGTCAGGGCGGGGTCAAAGCCCAAGCGCTTGGAAATCATCGGGATGACGGTGCCGACAAACCCTGAGAGGTTGATGGCGACAAACATGGAGAAGCCGACGACAAAGCCGAAAACAGGGTCAAACCAAGTGCCACGCTCAGACATTTGTTGCAAGCCGTGCCACAGCCCGCCGACGAAAAAAATTATCGTGCCCAAGATGAGACCCAAAATCGCCGTCGTCTGCAGTTGCCGCCAAACAGGGCGCCACCAGTCCTTGAGGTGAATATGCCCCGTCGCCAAACCTCGCACGACGATCGTCGCCGATTGCAACCCCGTGTTGCCCGAAATCGCCTGAATGACGGGCATGAAAGACGCCAGCAAAATCACGCTCCCCAGCGTCTTGTCAAAGCGATGGATGACGAAGCCTGCCAGCAATTCAATGAAGACCGTCGCCAGCAACCAAGGCAATCGCAAGCGGGCGATCTCGGCAGGCGTCTTGCGCTCCAACTCCGCCGCATCGGAACCGACCATGCGGAAGTAGTCTTCCGTCAACTCCTCTTGCAGGACATCCATCACATCGTCCACAGTGATGACGCCGATGAGGCGATAGTCGTGGTCTACGACGGGCACTGCCAGAAGGTCGTAGCGGGCGAAAAGGTGGGCGACTTCGTCTTGGTCTTGTTCGGGGAAGACGAAGATGACGCCGTGCGTCATGATGTCCCGCACCAAAGTGTCAGGCGGAGAGGTCAGCAACTTCCGCAAGTTCAAGACGCCTTTGAGCACGCCCTGCTCATCCACGACATAGACATAGAAGATGCTCTCGGCATCTACCCGCTCCCGCAAAACTTCCAGCACTTGGGCGACGGTCATGTCTTCTTGGACGGCGACGAAATCGGGCGACATGATGCCGCCAGCAGTGTCAGGCGGATAACGGAGCAACTCGCGGACTTCCTGCGCCTCTTCAGGTTCCATCAGTTGCAAGACTTTCTCCCGCTGTTCGGGCTCCAGCATTCCCACGATATCGGCGCTTTCGTCGGGCGGCAAAGTTTCCAAGAGGTCGGAGAGGCGTTCTGGGTCGGTCGTTTGCACCAAATGGCGTTCGGTCGCCTCATCGGCTTCGTCCAAAACTTCCGCTGCCGACTCCACATCCAACAACCGAAAAACCTGCTCCTTCTCGCTGTCGTGCAAAAAGCGCAAAGCCAATGCGATATCGGCGGGATGAAACTGCTCCAAAAATTGTCGCAACCCTTCCGTCTGCTTGGAGGCGAGGAAGCGACGGATTTCGTGGACGACCTGCGAAACTTCCTCGCGAGGATGGATGAGTTTTCGCCTTGCCATGAAGCGTTCCCTCAAACTTGTCCGCAACTGTTGAAAACGCTTGCTCAAGCGCACGGGACACCACTCCCTTCAACGGATGGCGCACTAAGTTTGGCATCCGCCTGATGCCCTGTCACTTCACCTTCTGAGCGACGCCGACGATGGAAACGCCGAAGGGCAAACGAAAGCGTGTCAGCACCGACGCTTCCAGTTTCAGCAAGGCAATCAAAGTTCGGTTGAGCGGCTCAGGTAACTCAATGAGGGCTGTCGCCGCTTCCTTGCCTTGCATCCACCAATTTTGCACCTTGCGAAAGACGAAGACGGCGGGCAACAACGGGCAAATGGCGAAACTCCAATGGCGCACGGTTAACTTTGCCTCGTGCAATTTCGCCAGCAACTCCGATGGCAAATAGCGGCGGTAATGTCCCAAAGCGATGTCATGGACGCTCCAAAGGCTCATGAAAGCGGGGACGGTGAACAGGACGAACCCTTTGGGTTTGAGCACCCGCCAAATCTCTCGCAAAGCCTGACGGTCGTCGGGCAAATGCTCCAAGACATCCAAAACCGTCACCAAGTCAAAGCAGTCGGAAGCGAAGGGGAGTTTCTGGGCATCGCCCAGCACCAACGGCACATCGGGATGTTTTCGGGCGGCGAAAGCAAGGGCATCGGGGGACGCATCCAACCCGATGACCCGACCGAACCGACGCAACAGTCCGAAAGAGCCGCCCGTCCCGCAGCCCAAATCCAAAATGAGCGGCGGATTGGTGGCAAGTTGCCCAAAATGACGCAACAAAGCGGCGACGATGAAGCGTCGCCCGACGAACCACCAGTAGCGGTCTTCCAACGCCGCCATCTTCGCTAATTCCGTCGCTTTCACCGAGGGAGGCGGCAAAAAGCGCCGCCTTGACACCTCCTTTGGGAAGGCTTCCAATCACCGCGTTTCCTTCAACGCTGTCAAGTCAAAGTCGGGCGTGTCAAAGTGTAGCGATGGTGACTGTCCATGCGACCGCTCATCGGCATCACGGCGTCCACGCAGGAGAAAGAGGGAAGCATCAGCCACGAGTTGAACGACCGTTATGTCCAAGCCATCTGGCGAGCGGGTGGGTTGCCCATCTTGTTGCCCGCTGGCGAACCTGAAATGGCGATGACCTTAGCACAGCGTTTGGATGGTGTCGTCTTCAGTGGTGGGCGTGACATTCCGCCCGACCTTTACGGCGAGCCACTTCACCCTGCCACCGTGACCGATGATGCCATGCGCCGACGCGCCGAGTTTGAAATCGCATTGGCGAAAGCGATGGCTGAATTGGGCAAACCGATGTTGGGCATTTGTCTGGGTTGTCAGTTGCTCAATGTCGCTTTTGGTGGGACGCTCCTTCAGGACATCCCGTCCGAGCACCCTAATGCCCTGCAACACCGAAACGAGCAAAGTTTCGCGACGCATCCCGTTTGCGTGGAGCGTCCTTCGTTGCTGGCGAATTGGCTAAACTTGGACAGCGACAGTGAAATCGTCGTCGCCAGTTCGCACCATCAGGCGATCAAACGGGTCGGCGAAGGGTTGCGGATTGTCGCTTACGCGCCCGATGGCATCGTGGAAGCCATTGAAGCGGCGGATGGAAAATCCGTCATCGGCGTCCAATGGCACCCTGAAGTCCAAGGGGAAGCGACGCATGCTCAACGCCTCTTTGAGTCCTTCGTGCGGGCGTGCGTAAGGGAGTGACGGGGTGAAAAAGATGACGACAGCGGAGTTGGAAGAGCAGGTCAATCAGTGGCGTCGGCGCTTGACGGAAGCAGGCGTTTGGGTGCTGACGGGAAATTGGGGCGGCAAAGGGGGGATCGCCCGCTACAAGGGGCGATGGCTGGTCGTCATAGACCGCAACTTGCCGCCAGCGTGGAAACTTCGGTTGCTTCAAACCGTCGCTGAACGCCTCCAAGCGGAGCGGACGGACAATGCAGGAGCGCCCGACAATCCTGCCGACTAATCGCTTGCGATGGGGATGGATGTTCATTATCGTGATGGTCGCCGTCTTTTGGGGGCGGCTGTGGTGGCTTCAAATCGGGCAAGGCGCCCATTGGGACGAGAAAGCCCGCAGCCGCTACCTGCGCGCCATCGTCACCAAAGCGCCTCGCGGCGCCATCCTTGACCGAAATGGGCAGTTGCTGGCGAGCAACGAGCCGTCTTTCAGCATCGCTTTGTTGCCTGCCGAATTTTCCAGCGACAGCGCCGACCCCGCAAAGATTTGCCGCTTGTTGGGCATCGCACCCGCTGAATTGGAAAGCGCCGTCGCAAAAATCCGCGCCAACAAAGTTCCCTTCTTTGAGCCCGTCCGCCTGAAAGTGAACGCCGACATCAAAACAGTGACCCGCATTTGGGAGCGGATGAGCGAGTTGCCGGGCATCATCGTTTTGGAAGAGCCCGTGCGGGTCTATCCGCACGGGACGCTGGCAGCCCATGTCTTGGGGCATGTCGGCGCCGTCACCGAAGAAGAGTTGGAAAGTCGCCCCGACTTGCAACTTTTTGACTGGACGGGCAAGATGGGCATTGAACGGGTTTACGACCGCTATCTGCAAGGTGAACACGGACGGGAAGTCATGGAAGTGGACGCTTTAGGGGCGCCCATTCGGCGCCTGCGTCGCGAACCCGCCCGCGCTGGACAAACCCTCGTGCTGACACTGGATGCCCATTTGCAGGCGGTCGCCGAACGCGCCCTGCAAGGCAAACGGGGCGCCGTCGTTGCCTTAGACCCAAAGACGGGCGAAGTCCTCGTCCTGGCTTCCTCACCTTCCTTTGATCCCAACTGGTTCAGCACGGGCATCAAACCCGAACGATGGCGTTGGCTGATTTCCCATCCCGCCCATCCTTTGCAAAACCGCGCCATCGCTACGACGCACCCGCCTGGTTCCACCTTCAAAATCGTCGCTGCCGTCGCTGCGCTGATGTTCGGCAAAGTGACACCGCAAACCCGCATCGCTTGCGGCGGGGGGCGAGTGGTCGGGCGACGATTTTTCCGCTGCTGGCGCCGCCATGCGACTTTGGATTTGGAGCATGCCATCGGGCAATCGTGCGACAGTTACTTTTACACGCTGGGCTTAGCCGTCGGTCCTGAGCGGATGGCACAAGTCGCCCGCTTGATGGGTTTGGGCGAAAAAACGGGGATTGATTTGCCCGGCGAATCATCTGGCGTCATCCCGACTCCCGCGTGGAAACGGCATCGTTATCGGGAGCGTTGGTATGGCGGCGACACAGCGAATATGGCAATTGGGCAAGGCTATGTTGCCGTCACGCCCTTGCAAATGGCATTGGTCGCTTGCGCTGTCGCCAATAACGGCGTCGTCATGCGCCCTCATTTGCTCAAGGAGCGGCGCGACGCCCAAGGTCGGCTCATCGCAAGGACAACGCCCCAAGTGCTCCATCGCATCCCTGCCCCACCTTCCGTTTGGGAAACTGTCAAGCGAGGGATGCTGGCTGCCGTCTACGGTCCTAGCGGGACGGCAGGACGATTGCGCGATTTGCCCATCCAAGTCGCTGGCAAGACGGGTTCGTCGGAGCATCGCAAAGGGGCAAAGACGCACGCTTGGTTCATCGCTTTCGCTCCCGCTGATGCGCCCCAAATCGCTTTGTGCGTCATGGTGGAAGAGTCGGGGCATGGTGGGGAAGTCGCCGTCCCCATCGCCAAAGAAATCCTCGCTGCCTTCGCTCAACGGCAAGGGCAATGATTTTTGCCGCCCGCAAATTTCACGGAGGGATGCGCTGTGCCCAAGCGCCGAAAGGATGAAGACCGCTTGTGGACAGACGAGGAATGGCAGGCAGTCGTAGAACGCTCCATCGCCCTCATCAAAGAAGCACAAGAGAAAGCCCAAACGATGACCTACGATGAGTTCGCCAAGTGGTGGCGCGAGCATGGCGCTGTTAAAGGAGGCAGCGCCTACGAAGCCTTGTTGGGGATGCGGGAGGCGATGCGTGGATGGGACAGCAAGACCAAACGCAAGCGGCGCAACAAGCGCCAACAAAATCGTTCTCGTCGGACAAACCTGTTGGAGCGCCTATCAGGCGCAACAAAAAAAAAAGAGGCGCGACGAGAAAGGCAAAGGCGCAACAAAAAAGAAGTGCGACAGGAAAAGCAAGGGCATGGCAAGACAAGGCGAAGACGCAATACTGAAGGCGCAACGAAGGGGTGATGTCCGTTGGTGCCCATTCATCCTGCTGTCGTGCACTTTCCCATCGCTTTGCTACCGATGGCGTTCCTTCTGGAAGCCGTCGGGCATTTCGCCAAGCGAGACGAGTTGCGCAAGGCAGCGATTTGGCTTTTGGTCGTCGGCGTCATCGCGGCGTGGCTCGCCGTCTTGACGGGCTATTTGGAGCAAGAGTATGCCTCGCAAACGGTGCGCGAATCGCGGGGCTTGGAGTTGCTGCAACTGCATTCCAAGATGGCTTACTTCGTCGCCGCCTTGTGGAGCGGGTTGCTTTTGGGGCGCATCTACTTGGAGCGACCCGAAACGGAACGGTGGCGAACCCTTTGGCTGGCGTTTGCCTTTTTAGGTTGCCTGCTTGTCTTCTTCACGGCTTACTTGGGCGGACGGATGGTTTACGAGTTTGGGGCGGGTGTCGCCCGTCCGCCCCTTTCGCCCATTGATTTGCAAGGCACCGTGCCAAGGTGAATGCTCATGGTCACGAAACCCATCGCCCTTTGGGGCTTCATGGGCAGCGGCAAGACAAGCGTCGGCAAAGCGTTGGCGCAAAAACTGGGCTACGAGTTCGTGGACACCGACGAACTAATTGCCCAACGCTTCGGCAAACTCATCCCGCAAATTTTCGCCGAAGACGGCGAAGTGGCGTTCCGTCGGATGGAGACGCAGGTGCTCAGCGAACTCATCCAGCGCCAGCGGGTTGTCCTTGCGACGGGGGGCGGGATGCCGACCGTCCCCGAAAATTTGGCGCTGTTGCGCCTGAACGCCCTCAACTTTTACCTGCGCGTCCCCGTTGAAGTGCTTTACGAACGATTGGCGACGGTTCAAGACCGACCGCTTTTGCAAGGTTTCCCTGACCGCTATTTCCGCATCGCCACCTTGCTGTCGCAACGGGAGCGCTTCTACACGCAGGCGCAATTTATCGTCCCTTGCGGACGCCAAACGCCTGAGCAAATCGCTGACCGGCTTTTCGCTTGGGTGCGGGCGTTGGACGATGGCGACGATGCCGTGACCGTTAACCTGAGTGACCGCAGTTACCCCGTCGTCGTCGGCGACAACTTATTGGAACGGTCGGAGCGAATTTTCGCCGCCGCCCCTTTGAACGAACCTTTCGCCATCATCGCCGATGAAAGTGTCGCCGAACCGTTGGGCAAAAAGGTGCACGAACGCTTGCAGCGGTTGGGCAAAGCGCATTTCATCACCGTCCCGTCGGGCGAAGGGAGCAAGAGCGTGGAGCAAGCCATCCGACTGTGGCAGTGGTTGGCAGATTTGGCACTCCCGCGCAACGGGACGATTGTAGCGGTCGGTGGTGGTGTCGTCGGCGACCTTGCGGGGTTCGTGGCGGCGACTTACATGCGGGGCGTCGCCTTCGTGCAAATCCCGACGACGCTTTTGGCGATGGTGGACAGCGCCATCGGCGGCAAGACCGCCATTGACTTGCCGCAGGCGAAAAACCTTGTCGGCGCTTTCCATCAACCTCGCCTTGTCCTTTGTGACTTGACGACCTTAGCGACGATGCCTGACCGACCTTTCCTTGCGGGCTTGGCGGAAGTCGTCAAATACGGCGTCATCGCTGACCCTGCGTTGTTCGCCTACTTGGACGAGCAAGCGGAATGGATCGTGCGGCGTCATCCTACCGCCTTGCGCGCCATCATCGTCCGCTCCGCATCGGTTAAAGCGTCCATCGTCGCCGCCGACGAACGGGAAGAGACGGGCTTGCGGATGGTGCTCAACTACGGACACACCTTCGGGCACGCTTTGGAAGCGGCGACGGGTTTCGCCCTCTTGCACGGTGAAGCCGTCGCCATCGGCATGACGGCGGAAGCCTACCTTGCATGGCGGTTGGGCTTGTGCGACCGAGAAGTGTTGGAGCGGCAGACGGGAGTCTTGCGGAAATTAGATTTGCCGACGCACCTTTCTCAAGTGCCTGACGCACCTTCCGTCACCCTTGACACTTTGATGGCAGCGATGGGACGGGACAAAAAACGGCGGGGCACTACCTTACGCTTCGCTCTGCCCAAACGCCTCGGTGAAGTCACCATCACCGACGCCCCCGTTCCCGAAACCTTGCTGACTGAGGCGTGGGAATTCGTGTTGCGCCAGTAGCGCCGTTAAAACCTTGGAGTGTCTATCAGCCACGACCGAAAAACACGCAAGTGGTCAAGACGAAAATCGCCGCAAGCGACAAAGGGGCGAAAAGGATGGCGGTGAAGACAGCACTGTCTCCGCGTGCCGTGACCGAGCAAAGCAGGGAACGCCTTTGGGACGCCGTGACGCTGCTGGCGTTGACGGCATTGGCGACGGCGTTGCGCGTTTACGGGCTTGCGTGGGGTTTGCCCGATGCCAGCAAAGTGCACTCTTACCATCCCGACGAAATCACCGTCCTTGCCCCGACGCTGGCGATGAACCTTTTTGCAGGCGAGATGAACCCGCACTTTTTCAACTACGGCAGCCTTTTCCTTTACGCCGTCTATTTTGCGCGGTTGATCGCCGAAGGTTACGGCTGGCTGGACTTGACACCATTGTTGCGGGCGCTTTCGCAAGCGGGTTGGCTGGGCGTGGCGTTGTCGCCGACGGCGCTTCACGAATTCGCCAAGTTGCACCTTTTCGCGCGGGGCTTGACAGTAGCATGTGGCGTGGCGACAGTGTGGCTCGTGTTTTTCTGGGCACGGCGAGTTTACGGGCGCGGCGCTGCCACCCTCGCCGCTTTCCTGCTTGCCTCTTTCCCGCTCCATGTCCAGCACAGCCACTTTGCCACCGTTGATGTGCCCCTCGCTTTGCTGACGACCCTTGCCCTTTATCTTGCGGTGACGGCGGAAGACAACGGGCGGCGCATGGCGATGGCGAGTTTCGTGGCGGGTTTAGCGACGGCGGTCAAGTATTCCGTCGCCCCCGCCCTTTGGCTGACGCTCCTGTTGCTCTGGACATGGCGGATATCTTTTCGCTTGCGCCTTAGGCGATTGGTGGCTTTGACGGCACTCATGGCGGCAGGTTTTTTGCTCGGTTGCCCTTACGCCGTCCTTGACTTCCCCTCGTTCTGGCGCGACTTTTACTGGGAGACTTTCGTCCACAGCCGCATCGGGCACGGCTATGTCTTCGCCAACACGGGCAACGGGCATTGGTTCCACCTCAGCGTCAACTTGCCTGCTGCTATCGGACTTCCCGCCCTCGCAGCGGCGTTACTGGGTGGCATCGCCGTCGCCTTGGGCGCTATCGGCAATCCGAACGGTTTGGTGCGACGGACGGCGGTTGTGACGCTTGTCTTCGCGTTGGCTTACTTTGTGCCGCTGGGTTTTGCACAGGTTCGCTTCGCCCGCTACTTGATGCCTTTGTTGCCCGTCGCAGCCCTTTGGGCGGGGGCGCTGTGGGCGATGCTCGCCCAACGCCCCGGCAAGTTAGTGGCGATAGGGCGATGGCTTTGGCGGATGGCGCTGATCGCTGTCGCTCTTTTCACCTTCCTTTGCGGTATCGCCACCGCGCACCTTTTCGCGCCCCCTGACCCCCGCGATGCGACGGCGGAATGGTTTCGTGCTTTTGCCGAAAAGTGGCGCACCCAAACGTCCGAACGAATGGCGGGTGCGGAGCAACTTATCGTTGCCCTGCACGATTTGCCTTGGTTTTACACGCCACCCATTTGCCCCCTCAATGGCGGCAAGAAGACGGAAAGTGCCTTCTGGTCATGGCAAATGACCGCGCCCGTTCGGTTCGTCTTCATCGGCGACTCGTTGGACGATTTGCTCCGAGCCCGCCCCCACCTGTTCATCGCCAGTGATTACGAATACGGCGACCGATTGCGGTTGCGCCTTCGCGATTCGCAACTCCTTTATCGCTGGCTGGCTCGCTTTCCATCGCGCACTTTTCGCAAAGACCCGACCTTGCCTTTGCTGGGTAAACCCTTTCGCTGGTCTCCCAAGCCTTTGCCCCACGACATGCGTTATGTCAACCCGACAGTGAAGGTGTTTCTTTTGCGGGACGGCGAAAACGAGCGCCTTGGGGAGCGATGAGCGTGGAAACTCCATTGGTCTTGAGCGTGGACATCGGCACTTCGTCGCTGCGGGTGTTGGTGTTTGATGCGCAAGGCAAGTTGGTGCCGCAAGTCGGCGTGCAAGTTGCCTACGAACCGCAGACGACGCCCGACGGCGGTGCTTTTTTGGACGCCGATTGGCTGCTGACGCAAACGGTGCAAGCCATCAACGGCGTCATAGAGCAATTGGGTGATGCGGCACGCTCCATCGCTGCCGTCGCCACTTGCACTGTCTGGCACAGCGTTTTGGGCGTAAACGAAGCGGGCGACGCCATCACGCCCTTTCTGCTTTGGGCAGATAGCCGCTGCGCAAGGGAAGCCGAGGAGTTGAAGGAAACTTTGGACGAGCGGGCTTACCACGAGCGGACGGGTTGCTTTTGCCACACCAACTTTTTGCCCGCCAAATTGCTCTGGTTTCGGCGAACCTTTCCTGAAGTGGCGAAGCGGGTGCATCGTTGGCTCAGTTTCGGCGAATACTTGCACCTGAAATTGCTGGGTTCATCGGCTTGTTCCGTTTCAATGGCGTCGGGCACGGGGCTTTTCAATCACGCCACGAACGATTGGGACGACGAAACTTTGCAAGCCATCGGCATCACCCGTGGGCAACTTTCGCCCATCACCGACTTTGAGCCGTTGCCGATTTTGCGCCCCTCGCCCCTCGTCCCTCGTCCCCTGCTCAACGCCGTTTGGTTTCCTGCGTTGGGCGATGGAGCGTGCAGCAACCTCGGTTGCGGTGCCGTCACGCCTGACATGGCAGCGTTGATGGTGGGGACGACTTCTGTTTTACGGGTGATGACGACCGATGCGAATGTTAAGCCACCTTTCGGCTTGTGGCACTATCGCGCCGACCGACACCGCCACCTCGTTGGCGGGGCACAAAGCAATGGTGGCATCGTGTTTCAGTGGCTCACGGAAACGCTGAAATTGCCCGACGATTGGGAAGCACAAATTGCGGCGATGCGTCCTGATGAGCATGGCTTGACCGTTTTGCCTTTCCTGCTCGGTGAGCGGGCGCCTGAGTGGGATGCGACAGTGCCCAGCGCCCTCGTCGGCTTGCGGTTGCACCACACGCCATTGCACCTTTTGCGCGCCTTCATGGAATCCGTCGCCTTACGGATGGCGCTCATCCATGAGTTGCTCGTTCAGGCTGTCCCGCAAGTTCGCTGCCTCATTGCGACGGGTGGGGCATTGGTGCGGTCAAAACTCTGGGCGCAAATGTTCGCCGATGTTTTGGGGCAACCCGTCACGCTGTGCTTGGAGCCTGAAGCGTCGGCACGGGGCGCCGTGCTGATGGCGTTGGAAGCATTAGGGGTGCTCAAGGATGTGGGGGATGCCCCGCCACAGTTGGGCGAAGAGTTGTCCCCTGATGCCGATGCCCACCGCCGCTACCGTTTCGCTTTGGAACGCTTGCGCCACCTTTACGCCCTTGCCCGCCAGTTTGCCCCCACCCTTCACCGTCAGTCCTCTTCGGCAGGCTCAGGCGAATAAGTGTGCCCGTCCAACAGCACCCAAGCGCCTTGAAACTTCGCCTCTCGGAGCAAATCGTCCGAGCACAATTCTCCCGCAATGACAGGGATGGCGGGTTCGTTGGTGATGCGTTCCAGCAACCGGCTTCGTCGGATGGCTCGGTGAAGGTCGTCGTAGTCCAAGACGCCCGACACTTCCACAGCAAGCCAAGTCCGCCTCCCTTCCCGAATGCCCCGCACGATCAAGTCGGTGTCCAACAACTCTCGCCGTTCCTCGCGAGTCAGTAAGCCCGCTTCCACCGCCCGCTCCACCAAGTCTTCCAACTCCTCGCCCGTCACCCATTGAGGGCGGCGGACGATTTCCCCGAAGAAGCCATAAGGATGCAAACGGTAGCGAAGTTCCAGCACTAACCCTGCGAGCCGATTGTATCGCTGCGCCAAACCCGCCCACTGCCTCTCCCGCGCATCCAAGCGTTCCAGCACCTCGGCAAATTTGTGCTGAGTGATTTCAATTTGCACCCACGCCTCGCTGATGCGGCGGTCGCATTCGGCGTGCACTTCCTCGGCGCGACGACGAGCCTCTTCGGCTTTCGCCGCTGCCTCTCGGATTTCTGCCCTCAACTCCGCCATCTGCTGTTGAAACTCTTGCCTCATTGCCTCCAACGCTTGCCGAAACTCCTGACGCATTTCCTCTATCTGCCGTTGAAAT
>Ga0105155_1000256_pt1 | contig 18277 bp, 19 predicted proteins | sample SSWtaG_2_FD_89589 | JGI IMG/M metagenome (GOLD analysis project Ga0105155, IMG submission 89589) | Hot spring microbial communities from Sandy's Spring West, USA to study Microbial Dark Matter (Phase II) - SSWsed_130316 | ecosystem: Environmental > Aquatic > Thermal springs > Hot (42-90C) >...
GGGGGGCCGGTCCTCGGCTTTCCAGGATGAAGGCCAGGCACCGATTCTAAGCCGTTTCCGACGTGAGGGGCCAATGCGCCGAACGCGGATTCAGAGTCCTAATCTTCAGCGTCCCGCCCCGCCGGGTCAGGTGTACGTGGATGCCTTTCCGATTTACGATATCACGCCCCGACGACCGGTCTTTGACCCGGCGACCTGGCGGTTTCGCGTCTGGGGGGCTGTCGAACGGCCCGTCGAGTGGACCTGGGACGAGCTCCTGCGCCTCCCGGCCGTCGAGGTCGTGGCCGATTTTCACTGTGTGACCCGTTGGTCCAAGCGGGCGCTGGTCTGGGAGGGCATCCCGGTCGAAGTCCTCCTGGAGCAGGTCCAGCCGAAAGCGGATGCTGTCCAGGTCATGGCCCATAGCATGGAGGGCTATACGACCAACGTGCCCCTGGAGTATCTCCGTCGAGAAGACAGCTTGCTGGCTCTACGATTGAACGGTGAACCCCTGACGCCGGAACACGGGGCCCCGCTCCGATTGGTCGTCCCCCAGTTATACGCCTGGAAAAGTGCAAAGTATCTATGCGGTCTTGAATTTCAGACGGACTGGGTACCGGGCTTTTGGGAACAGCGGGGCTATCACTGGGTCGGTGATCCCTGGGAGGAACAGCGCTACTGGGAGCCCATCGAGCAGGTCCGGGCCTGGTGGCGTCGCGTTCGCGTATCTCGCGTCGAGCGCTGACCAGGGATGGCGGACCTATCCTGCATACCCCATGGGCGGGTTTTCGAAACGTGAGCCAGGCATTCCGCCTTATTGCCCGATTGCCCTGCCGCGTCCTGGGTACCCGGCACCTGGACCCGGGACCGGATCGACGCCGAGGGCCGAACACCGAGCCCGGCCACCGGAAAACGCGCACACCGGGTTTGCATCCCATACCTGCATCCATATCTCGAATTTCACGGATCCGAGGTAGGACCGATGCTGGTCGAAGAAATGGAGCGGACCTTCGAAGCCCTTCGGGAGAAATGGTCTGAACTGCGAGGTTATCTTTGATTGGGCCTCGGTCCATGCCCAACGGGAGGCCTTGGAAGCCCAGCTTCACGACCCGGCAGTATGGCAAGAGCCCGTCCGTATGTCCCAGGTCGCCCGGGAAAAGACCCGTCTGGAAAACCTCCTGACCGGGTTTGAGCGTATCGAACGTCAGTTGGAAGACTTACAGGTCTACCTGGACCTGGCCCGAGAGGGTGAAGACGTCGAGGCCGAATTCCGGACGACGGCAGAGCGGCTGGAAAAGGCTCTCCAGGAAATGGAGACCCACCTCCTGCTGAATGAGGAGGACGACGAACGGAATGCCATCCTCAGCATCCACGCCGGTGCCGGAGGCACCGAGGCTCAGGACTGGGCCGAACTCCTCCTGCGGATGTACCTGCGATGGGCCGAGGAGCACGGTCTGAAGACACAAATCGTCGACATCCTGCCGGGTGAGGAGGCGGGCATCAAGAGTGTCACGGTTCGGGTCGAGGGTCCCTATGCCTTTGGCCGCCTCCGGGGCGAGACGGGAGTCCATCGTCTCGTGCGTATATCGCCCTTTGATGCGAACCGGCGGCGGCACACGTCCTTTGCCTCCGTATTTGTCATCCCCGAAGTCGAGGACGACATCGAGGTCGAGATCCGGCCCGAGGACCTGCGGGTCGAGACCTTCCGGGCCGGGGGTCACGGTGGCCAGCACGTCAACAGGACGGACTCGGCCGTCCGGATCACGCACATCCCGACGGGTATCGTCGTCCAGTGTCAAAACGAGCGGTCCCAGCATCAGAACAAACGGATCGCCCTCCGTATCCTGCGGGCCCGTCTCTATGACTACTACAAGCGCAAGCGGGAAGAAGAATTCCAGCAGAAGTTCGAGTCGGCTAAGACAGATATCAGCTTTGGCCATCAAATCCGGTCCTACATCCTGCATCCCTACAAACTGGTCAAGGACCACCGTACGGGCTATGAAGACCCTCAGGCCGAGCTCGTCCTGGATGGGGAGCATCTGGACGACTTCATTCGGGCCTATCTCATCTATCGCCGCCGCCAGAAGGGGACGGCCGACATCGTCCGGGCCTAAGGGACGGGTTCATGAGTCCGGACTCGGTCGGGTCCTTGGGATGCAGGAATGCCCGCACCGGACAAGGAGAATGGAAAATGGGGAAAAAGGGACAGACGTGTCGCCTCATGGGGACCCTAAGCCTGTTGGCTTGGGGTCTGGGTCTTTGGTCAGGCCACTCTCAGGAGCGGTCTCTTCCCCTTCAGCTGATCCGTCTTCCAGCCGGTTTTTCCATTTCCGTCTATGCCGACCGTGTCCCCGGGGCCCGGTCCATGACGCGAAGCCCCCGGGGGATCCTCTACGTCGGTACCCGGATGGACCGGGTCTACGCCGTCGTCGACCGGGACGGAGACTTCCGGGCCGACCGGGTCTATACGATCGCTTCGGGGCTGAACCTGCCCAACGGCGTCGCCTGGAAGGACGGGTCGCTCTACGTCGCGGAGATCCACCGTATCTTGCGCTTCGACGGGATTGACGACCGACTCGACGACCCGCCTCCGCCGGTCGTCGTCCGGGATGACTATCCCAGAGACCGTCACCACGGCTGGAAGTTCATCCGCTTTGGCCCCGATGGCTGGCTATACGTCCCCGTCGGTGCTCCCTGTAACGTGTGCGAGCGACCCGACCCCTACGCCACCATCACTCGGATGAAGCCCGACGGGAGCCGGGTCGAGGTCATCGCCCGGGGCGTGCGCAATACCGTCGGCTTCGATTGGCATCCCGTCACGGGAGAGCTCTGGTTTACGGACAACGGCCGCGACTGGCTCGGCGACGACCGCCCGCCGGACGAGCTGAACCGTCTCGGCCACTTCGGTTTGCACTTTGGCTTCCCCTATTGCCACGGTCGGAACCTTTCGGACCCCAAATGGGGCGAGAAGCGAAAGTGTGAGGAGTTCACGCCGCCTGTCGTAGAATTGGGCCCCCATGTTGCTGCCCTGGGTATGCGTTTCTACACGGGTACGATGTTCCCGCCCGAATACCGGCATCAGATTTTCATCGCCGAACACGGCTCGTGGAACCGGTCCGTGCCCATCGGCTACCGGATTACGGTCGTCCGTCTTTCGACGCCGACCCGGCTCGGGGGCCAGGCCTCGCGGGAGCCCGGCTCGCTACCCCCGCCGGAGGCCTACCGAGCCTCGTATGAGGTCTTCGCCGAGGGCTGGCTTCAGGGTACACAACCCTGGGGCCGACCCGTGGACCTTGAGGTCTTGCCTGACGGTTCCCTGTTGGTCTCCGACGACTTCGCCGGGGTCATCTACCGCATCACGTACCGGGGGCGGTAACGCGGCTCTGAATCACCGCCGGAATGCCGTATTGCCGAACGACCGAAGGGCCCTCCCAGACCCACCGACTCCGTAAAGCAATTCACGGAGGGGAGATCCGATGAATCCGCCCCTTCCGACACGATGGACGGTCGGTCTCGTGCAATACGCTCCGACATTCGGGCGCAAGGTCGAGAACCTGATGGCCGTCGAGGCCCTCTTACGGGACGTCCGGGCCGACCTGGTCGTTTTGCCCGAGCTGTTTGCGACCGGCTATTTGTTCCGAGACGCCGCCGAGGCCTATGAATTGGCCGAACCAGTCCCGAGCGGACCGACGTGCCGGGCCTTGCGGGATTGGTCCCGGCGGTGGGACATGGCCATCGTAGCGGGCATCGCCGAGCGGGCTCCCGACGGGGTCTATAACAGCGCCGTCTTGGTCGACGCTCGAACCGACACCCTCGAGGTCTACCGAAAGGTCCACCTGTTTGACGAGGAGAAGGTCTGGTTCCGGCCCGGCAACTTGGGCTTCCGAGTTTTCCCAGTCCGAGGCGTCCAGGTCGGCGTGATGGTCTGCTTTGACTGGATTTTCCCGGAAGCCTGCCGGACTTTAGCATTGAAGGGCGCTCAGGTCATCGCCCACCCGTCCAACCTGGTCTTGCCGTACTGCCAGCGGGCGATGCCTGTCCGGAGCCTGGAAAACCGGGTCTTTTGCGTCACGGCCAACCGTACGGGAGAGGACGTCCGGGAGGACGGCCGCCGGCTGGTCTTTACGGGACAAAGCCTCGTCACGGCCCCAGACGCTTCGGTCCTTCTGGCCCTGGGACCTGCCGAGGTCCGGGCCGCCGTCGTCGAAATCGACCCCCGGGCGGCCCTGGACAAGCACGTGACACCCCGGAACCACGTCTTGCGGGACCGGCGACCCGAATATTATCGGTAGGACTTACGCAGGGGGACGGGCTGTCTTAACGGCCATAGGACCGTAAGGCAAGCGGGGTGACGCATTCAAGCCCTCCACGGCCGTAGGGGGTTGTCCTATCGAAGACCCGCCCACGAGATGGGGTGATGGGCGACTCCGGCCGCTCCCAGGGGGAACTCTTCCACCCGTCGAGGGATGTCTGTGAAAGTCGCCATCCTCAGCGGTAGTGATGGCTGGCATGTCCAGGAACTCCTCCGGGCCCTGACGACCCGGGGCCACACGGCCGTCCGTCTCCCCATCCAGCGTCTGGTCGGGCGCATCGAGATGCGGTCCTCTCTGTCGGTCGGCCCTGTCGAACTGGATGACTGGGACGTCGTCCTGGTCCGGGCAATCCCGCGGGGATCCCTGGAGCAAATCATCTTTCGGATGGACGCCCTGCACCTGCTGGCGGCCCGGGGCGTCCGGGTGTTCAACCCCCCCAAGGCCATCGAGCGGACCGTCGACAAGTACTATACGTCGGGTTTGCTGGCCCAGGCGGGTCTGCCGACGCCCCGGACCGTCGTCTGCGAGCAGAGTGACGACGCCCTCGCCGCCTTCGAGGCCCTCGGCGGAGACGTCATCGTCAAGCCCCTCTTTGGCTCGATGGGCCTTGGGATGGTCCGCATCCAAAACCCGGACGTCGCCTATCGGGTATTCAAGGCCCTGGAACTTGAGCGGGCCGTCTACTACCTTCAGGAGACGATCCCCCACGGGGGTCGGGACATCCGGGCCTTCGTCCTGGGCGGCCGGGTCCTGGCCGCTATGGAACGGCTTGCCGACGACTGGCGGACGAACGTGGCCCGGGGGGCCCGCGTCCGTCCGGTCCGATTGACGCCCCACGAGGAAGAACTCTGCCTTCGGGCCGTCGAGGTCGTCGGGGCCGAGTATGCCGGCGTGGACCTGCTTCCGGGTCCCGACGGGGTTTGCTACGTCCTGGAGGTTAACGGCATCCCCGGCTGGCAGGGTCTGCAGACGACGACCGACCGGGACATCGCCGCCGAAATCGTCGCCTACCTGGAAGCAAGTCTCGGCATTGCCCGCCGTAGGGTCACCGTTTAGACTTACACGGAGGTCCGACAATGCCCCGACGAATGACGGTCACACTTCGAGACGAAGCCCTGTATACCGCCGTAAGGGCCGAGGCGGCCCGACGCCATCGATCCATGAGCGAATGGATGCAGGATAGAAATGGCCAGGATTCCGGTCACCTGGCACCCCTGTACCATTCTCACATCAAGTCTTAACAAGGCCTTAGGACGCGAGGCGTCCGTCGTAGCAGACGACCTATCGCTGAAACCCGACGGGACGATGCCGTACGACCCCGACACCGTCGCCGTCGCCGCCCAGCTTGCCTGCCTTCTGGAGGCCAGCGCCGAAAAGCCGGGCAACGTCACGCCGACTCGCGGATTTGAGGACTTGGACTACGAAGACTTCCTGCGGGCGGCGGCGGCCATCGGACCCGAGATGGCTCGGGCCGGCTCCCGGGGCGTCGGGGAGACGGTCCGGGCGGCCGTCGAAGCGACCCGGCGGTGGACCCGGACGAACGTCAACCTGGGGATCGTTCTCCTCCTGACCCCCCTGGCCCGGGCGGCCCTCTTGGACCTGCCGGACCCTTCCGGGGTCTTAGAGACGGATCCGGCCGACGCCCTGCGGGCCCGCCTACGGGTCGTCCTGCGGAACCTGACCGTCGAGGACGCCCGTCATGCCTATGCGGCCATCCGGCTGGCCGCCCCCGGCGGGTTGGGGACGGTCGAACGCCACGACGTCCGCACGGAGCCGACCGTGACCCTGCGGGAGGCCATGGCGGCGGCCGCCGACCGGGACAGCATCGCTTCTGAATACGTGACCGACTATGCCATCACGTTTGAAATCGGGCGGCCGGCCCTCCACCGGGCCCTGGCCCGGGGTCTCCGCCCTCGACAAGCCATCGTCCAGACCTTTTTGGAGATCTTGGCCGTCGTCCCGGACACCCTGATTGCCCGAAAGGTCGGCCGTCCGGCGGCCGAGGCCGTCTCGAGGCAGGCCGCCCGGGTCGTGGCCGCTGGAGGGGTCTTCACCGAAGCTGGCCGTCGGGCCCTCGCCCGCCTGGATCGCCACCTCCGTCGGGACGGTCACCGTCTGAATCCGGGGACGACGGCCGACCTCACGGCCGCCGCCCTCTTTGTGGCCCTCTTGGAGGGGACGCTCTAAAATGATGAGGGCGCAGGGTCCTCATCATCATCCCAACCCCGCACGCGAGGGCGGGGTCGCTTACACCGGTCCCCCATGTAGGTGCAGTGTGGGGATAGGTAACCCGTTCTTGCGGGGTGGGGCCTTTGGAACGGCGAGGCCGGGACCGGGTCGGCCCCGGGTCCCTGTCCGACGGAGGGCCGCATGGAGCGGTTCCGCATCAGCATCGCCAAGGAGTACCTCGGGTTCTGTGCCGCCCACTTCATCACTTATGAAGGCCACCTCTGTGAGGCCCTTCACGGCCACAATTACCACGTCCGTATCACGCTGGAGGGCCCTATCGACGAAAACTACTACGTCATGGATTTCATTCGGGTCAAACGAATGATGAAGGACATCTGCGACGAGTTGGACCACCGGATGCTCCTTCCCCTGCATAACCCCCACTTGGCCTTAGAGACGACGGAAGACCGGGTCACGGTCCGGTACAAGCACCGTCTCTTCGTCTTCCCCCGGGAAGACGTCGTCCTGCTTCCGATCCCCAACACGACGGCCGAGATGCTGGCCCGCTACTTGTGCGAACGGGCCCTGAGGGCGTTGGCCCAGATGAGCGCCCCAACGCTTCAGATGGTCGAGGTCGAGGTCGAGGAGGCCCCCGGGCAGTCCGCCGTCTACCGGCGGGACCTGGGGACGGAATGATGGAATACGGAAGTCTCAGATGGCGGCGTCTCGGGTCCCGGCTTTGGAGGTTCGGTATTACCCGAGCCCCAAACGAGCACCCAGTAGCCGGTCTGGAGACGGAGATTGGTCGAGGGAGCTATGGCTGAAGTGACCGTCTACATCGCCCTGGGGAGCAATCTCGGTGACCGGCGGAGCAACCTCCTCGAGGCGATCCGTCAGCTTCGTCAGAAGGTTTCCGTCGAGTGCCTGTCCTCGGTTTACGAGACCGAACCGGCCTACGTCACCGACCAGCCTCGGTTTCTCAACATGGTCCTCCGAGGTCGGACGGAACTCTCGCCCCGGGAGCTTCTGGAATTCTTGAAGGGGATCGAGCGACGGATGGGGCGACTCGGGGGTGAACGTTACGGACCCCGACCCATCGACTTGGACATCCTGCTGTACGGCGACTTACGGGTCGATGAGCCGGACCTGACGATTCCCCATCCGCGGCTGACAGAGCGGGCTTTCGTCCTGGTCCCCTTGGCCGAGATCGCCCCGGACCTGGTCCCGCCGGGTCAGACGGATCCTGTCGCCGTCCTAGCCCGTCGGGCCGAGGGCGTCGGTCGGGTCGTTCGGGTCGAGCGGGGCCTGAGCATTCGGCTCATCCGGGACGTCCAAGAGGAGCCGCCGCCCGTCCGCCTCAGTCTGACCAAGGCCGGTGTCACGGGCATCCGGCGGGTCATCCGCCTTCAGGGTCCAAACGGGGATGAGCTCTTTGAGGCCGAGATGGACCTTTACGTCGAGCTTCGGCCCGATCAGAAGGGTGTCCATATGTCCCGCTTCACCGATACCATCGAGGAGATCTTCGGGGAGATCGAGATTGAATCCGTCTCGACCCTCGAGCGGCTGGCCGAACGGATCGCCCTCCAGCTCCTCCGGGACCAGCGGACGGTCCGGTCCGACGTTCACATTCGGGCCCACTTCCCGCAGGAACGCTTCACGCCTGTGTCCGGCAAGCGGACGCAGGAACTCTATACCCTCATCGGCATGGCGGCGGCGACCCAGCGGCGGGTCGCCCACCTCGTTGGCGTCGAGGCGGAGGGCATGATGGCCTGCCCCTGCGCCCAGGACATGATGGCCGTTTATGCCCGGGACCACCTCGCCGAGGCTGGCTTCTCGCCTGAACAGATCGACCGTATCTTGGCCGTCATCCCGACGGCGACCCACAACCAGCGGGGCCGTGGGATGCTCTTGGTCGGAAGCGACACGACCGTCGACGCCCGGGACCTCGTCAGTATCGTAGAAAACGCCATGAGTAGCGAGAACTACGACCTCCTCAAGCGGCCCGACGAGCTGTTCGTCGTCGCCAAAGCCCACCGGCGACCCCGCTTCGTTGAGGACGCGGTCCGGGAGATGATCCTCGGCCTGATCGAGCTCTACCCCGACCTCCCCGACGACACCTTCGTCCTGGCCCGTCAGACGAACATGGAGTCGATTCACAAGCACGACGTTTATGCCGAACGTTCCGGGACACTCGGCGAACTCCGGCGGGAGCTTGCCGGCCCGGACTACGTCACGCCCCATACGACCCTCGACGCCTGGCTCCGCACCCGACTGGAGGGGTAAGCCGTCCCGGGTGTCGGGCCACGGCCTGTCCAAGCCCTGCGCTCGCCAGGGCAAGTTTACTCGACCCACCGCCGGCCCAGGGCGGCCGTCCGTTCGACAAGGGCCGAAAATGCCACCCGTTCGTAGCCGATGACGTAACTCTCCAGGCAGTCCCCCAGGGGCACCCGCCAGCGGTCGGGAATCGCCGATGCCCCTCGGGCCGTCCCGACGATGGCTCCGACGATGCCGGCTGCCGTGTCCGTGTCCCCCCCACACTGGACCGCCAGGGTGACGCTCCGGCTGAAGTCCCCGTCGCCGAACCACAGGGCCACGAGGACGGCTGCCAGGTTCGGGAAGGTATGAAGCCAGTGGTACGTGCTGAGAATCTCGGCTTCCACACGTTCCCATACCTCGGTCCAGTCGGACGCCCCCGCACACCACCGCAAGACCCGCCGGGCGACGGCCGACAGTTGGCTCCGAGGCGGGACAAAGGAAAGGGCGACCTCGATCAGGCGACGGGGATCCGGCTCGACGAAGGCGACGGCGTTCAGGGCCGCGACGAACAGGGCGCCGTAGACGCCCTCCGTCTCATGAGCGATGACGGCGTCCCGATAGGCCAGTTCGATGGCCCGCTCGGGCCGGCCGGGAGCAAGCCAGCCGCAGACGTCGGCCTTCATCATGGCGCCGACCCAGTGGCTGAGGGGATTGTCCGTCGAGCCCGACTCGGGCGGGAAGATACCCCGCCGGAGGTTTTCCAGGGCAATGGCCTCGGCCGTGTAGGCCCAAGGAAGGCGCTCCAGCCACTGCAGGGCCAGTTGCTCGCTCGTGAAGTCGAGGCCGTACTGCTCAGCCGTATGGAGCAGGACGAGGGGATAGGCCGTGTCGTCGTTGAGGGTCGACGGCGGGACCAGGTAGTCCGTGATGGTCCCGTATGTCCGGGCAATGCGGTCCCGGCTCCAGCCCTCGACGGGCCCCCCGAGGGCGCCGCCGATGACCTTTCCAAGCCAACCCCCGAGGACCCGCTCCTCGTAGTCCCGAAAGTCATAGGGCGAAAGCTGGGGGGCCGGCGGAAGGGAAGACCGGATGGCCTCCAGCGTCTTGGGCCGCTCGACGCCCGGAAGGGGCACCGGCGGAGCATGCCGGAGGGCGTGATGGATGCGAGCCATCAAGACGAGCAAACGGTCCCACTCGCCAGCCTCGTATAGGCGCTGACCCTCCGGGAGGAGAGCCTCGGCCGCCCGGATATCATACCCCTTCTGGCCCATCGCCCGGACGAGGGCTTCCGTCGGGCGGACGACGACGCCCGTGTCGGTGACGAGTTCCCACCGCCGGCGGATCTCCTCAACCCGAGCCCGATAAACCTCGGCTCGCAACGTCACGGAGCCTCCCATGCCCTCTAACTCGCCCGGGACTCCCGTCCCCTTCCCGATTCGCCGATACCGGTGCGGAGGAGTATAATACAGTGTCCAGGCCCGAGCGGGGAGGAGCCCGACGCCGTATTGGACCCGTGGGCAAGATCCATCCTTAGGAGTGAGGGCCATGGACGAGACCGTCCTCCAAGAGCGGGACGAGGCCGCCTTAAAGGAGGAACTTCGGAAACGCATCACGAAGGCCCGTGTGGCCGAACCCGACAAGGACGAGAAAAGCCGGATCATCCTGGAAAAGGTCTTTGCCCTGCCGGCCTTTCAGGCGTCCCGGGTCGTCCAGTTTTACATCGACGCCGCCAGCGAGGTCCGGACCCGGAGCTTCATCCCCCGGGCGATGGAGTTGGGCAAGAAGGTCATCGTTCCTTACTGCACGAAGGACGAACAGGGGGACGATATCCTAAAGCTCTTTCCCCTGGAAAGTTTTGACGAACTCGAGGTCGGGGCCTTCAACATTCTGGAACCCCGGGTCAGCCTTCGGGACCGGCCGGACAAGCAGTGGGACGTCCGGGATGTGGACTTCATCATCGTGCCCGGCGTCGTCTTCGACCGTCGGGGCGGTCGGATCGGCCACGGCTGGGCATACTACGACAAACTCCTCCGCCTGGCTCGGCCCGACTGCTGGCTCGTCGGGATCGCCTACGAGTGCCAGGTCGTCGACTACGTCCCTATGGGGCCGCACGACGTGTACATGGACCTGGTCGTGACGGAGCAAAACGTTTACGAGGGCCTGCGGCTGAAGGAGCGGCGCCGATGAGCCGGTCGCTCTTGGACCTCGTTGAGGACACTTACGTCGAGGCCTTCCGAAGTGTCTACGCGGCCGTCCTGATCACGGCCCGAGACAAGACGTGGCTGGACCACGCCGTCGCCGCCGTCACGGGTCACGCCTCCAGCACGATCATGTGTGACTGCGAGGCCGGCCTCGACCGCTACGTCTATGAGGGAACACCCGACGGCCGTATCGGGGCCATCGTCCAATTTCATGTCCCCAAGTTTCGAAAGGACCACGTGCGAGCCCTTGAACTCACCTTGATCCGCCGCCTCGGCCAGGACGTCCTGACGTGTCCGACGGCCGCCGTGTGGAACGTCCTCCCGACGACGAACGCCTTCCCCATCGGTCGGAAACTCGCTTACTTCGGAGACGGCTACGAGGAACGGGTCCGCCTGTACGGCCGGGACGTGTGGCGGGTTCCCGTCATGGGAGGCGACTTTCTGGTTGAAGCGCGCATCGGCTACGCCGACGGTCTCATGGGGGGGATGCTGTGGCTGTTTGCCGAAGACCTCGACACCGGCCTGGCCGCCGCCGAAAAGGCCGTCGAGGCCATCCGCCACGGCGCGCCGGGGGTTATCATGCCCTTCCCCGGCGGTATCACGTGGTCTGGGTCCAAGGCTGGAAGTCGCTATAAGTTCCTGTTTGCCTCGACGAACCACCCCTTCTGTCCGACTCTCCGGGACCGTGTCTCGGACTCCCGTGTGCCCGAAGGCGTCCGGGCGGTCCTGGAGATCATCATCAACGGAGAGAGCGTCGAGGCTGTCGCCCGGGCCATGCGAGTCGGAATGCAGGCCGTCCGGGACTGCCCGGGCCTCGTCCGGATTTCGGCGGGCAACTACGGGGGTCGGCTGGGCAAGACGAAGATCTACCTCCGGGAACTGGCCCAGGCGGCCGAAGGGGGGCAGGGATAGGGAAGGAGGGATGAAGGAACGGAGTTCACAGGTCACGGGCTTGCGCTACCTTATCCCTCCGTCCCTTGATTTTATTGACCTTCGTTTTGAAAACTTTCTGGGATTCTCCCTGGAGAGCGAGTAGGGTCTCGTCCCGGATACCCAAGGGGACAGTATGGCAGTACGAGCAACGGTGAAGGGCTCGTCGCTCGTCACTTCTATTATGGGTGGCCGGTGAGATACGACTCGACATCACAAACTTGGACAACACGAAACCCCGTCCCGTAGGCCCACGATGCGTCTCCTCGTCAGCGTCGTCGATCCTGAAGAGGCCCAGATGGCTTTTGCCGCCGGGGTCGACATCTTGGACGTCAAGAACCCGGCAGAAGGCTCTTTGGGAGCCCCCTCGCCGGAGACCGTCCGGCGCATCCGGGCGGTGACGCCCCCGCATGTACCCCTTAGCGTGGCCCTCGGGGACTTGCCGAACCTGCCGGGTACGGCCGCCCTGGCCGCCTACGGGGCCGCCCGGCTCGGGGCGACCTACGTGAAGGTCGGTCTGTGGGGCGTTTCGACGGAGTCCGAGGCCCTGACCCTTCTGGAGGCCGTCCGGTCGGCCTGTGCCGAATTCCCTGACGTCCGGGTCATCGCTTGCGGATACGCCGACGCCGACCGTCTTCCCCACCGCCCCTTGGCTCCCTTGCGCTTACCGGCCGTCGCCCGGGCCGCCGGTGTACACGGTTGCATGCTGGATACGGCCCTCAAGGACGGCCGCCGCCTGTGGGACTTCCTGTCCGAGACCGACCTCCGGGCCTTCGTCGAGGCGGCTCACCGAGCCGGCCTTCTCGTGGCCCTGGCCGGTTCGCTCCGGGCCGAGGACCTTCCCCGTGTCCGGGACCTGGGGGCCGACGTCGTCGGTGTGCGGTCCGCCGCCTGCCGAGGCGGCCACCGTTCGGGTCCCCTGGATGTCGAGCGCCTCCAGCGGCTTCGGGCTCTCTTACCGTCTCGCCGGGACGAGTAATTCGGTACGGGTGCCAGGTCTCAGGTGCCGGGTACCTGGCACCTGGGACCCGATACCCGGCATCGAATCGACGCCGAGGGCCGAGCCTGAAACGCGCCCATTGGGTATGCATCCTGCATCCATATCTAACTGAGGACTATGCCCAAGCGTCGCTGACGCCGAGCAGGTGCATCAGGAGCCGCAAGACCGGCGTCAGGAGGGTCCCGAAAAAGCCGGGGATCAGAAAAAGGGCCATCAGCATAAAGGGCATGAAGGGCTTGGCTTGATACCAGTAGACGAGCCAGCGGCGGGGCAGGACACCCTCAGCGACCCAGCTCCCGTCGAGGGGGAACAGGGGCAGAAGGTTGAAGAGGGCCAGGGTGATGTTTAACTGGACGCCGACCAAGCAGATCGTCAAGACGAGCTCGGCGACGAGGCCCGGACGGTAGCCCCCCGTGAACATCAGCCGGAGGGCGTGGTATACGAGGGCGAAGCACGTCGCCAACAGGAGGTTGCTGACGGGACCCGCCAGGGCCGTCAGCATCTGGCCTCGGCGGGGATGGCGGAAGTAGCGGGGATCGACGGGTGTCGGCTTGGCCCATCCGATGACGATCCCACCGGCCAAAAGGGAAATCAGGGGTAGGAGGACCGTCCCGATGGGGTCGATGTGGGGCAAGGGATTTAGGGTGATGCGGCCCTGATAGCGGGCCGTCGGGTCTCCCAGACGCCAGGCCGTCCAAGCATGGGCACTCTCGTGAAACGACAGGCTCAGGAGCAGATGGACGAAGTACAGGAGGACGGTCCACAGGTGAAGGAATGGGTCACTCATGCGGCGACTCCCGTCGGGACTTCTCGATAGAAGGGGCGGAGGGCTTCGATCCACATGGCCAACTGATAAATCCGCTCCTCCTGAAAGGGAGGCCCGATGACCTGAAGACCGATGGGCAGGCCCTGGCGGTCCTTCCCGATGGGGACGGATATGGCCGGAAGGCCGGCCAGGGACGCCGGGACCGTGTAAATGTCCGACAGGTACATCTTAAGGGGGTCATCCAACTTCTCGCCGAGCCGCCAGGCCGTCGAGGGACTCGTCGGCGTCAAGATCAGGTCGACCGACTCAAAGGCTCGGGCGAAGTCTCGGGCAATCAAGGTCCGGGCCCGGGCGGCCGTGAGATAGTAGGCGTCGTAGTACCCGGCGCTCAGGGCAAAGGTCCCCAACATGATGCGGCGCTTGACCTCGGGGCCGAAGCCCTCGGCCCGGGTCCGGGCATACATCTCCCGAAAAGTCCGGGCGGCGGCCCGGTGGCCATAGCGGACGCCGTCGTAGCGGGCCAGGTTGCTACTGGCCTCGGACGTACAGATGACATAGTACGTCGCGATGGCATACGGCAGGTGGGGCAGGGAAATGTCCACGACCTCACAGCCGTTCCGGGCCAGCTCCTCGACCAGCGTCTGGATGGCCGTACGAGTGTCTTCGTCGAGGCCTTCGGCAAAGGCCTCCCGGGGGAGACCCAAGCGCCAGCGCCGGTGGGACTCCCATCGGCGGACAGCGTCCAGGGAAAAGACGGGCACGTCGGCCGTCGTCTGGTCCATCTCATCCAACCCGGCGATGACATGGAGGATGACGGCGTTATCCCACACCCGCCGGGTCATGACCCCGATGACGTCCAACGATGAAGCAAAGGCGACCAGACCATACCGGGAGACTCGCCCGTAGGTCGGCTTCATCCCGACGACACCGCACAGGGCCGCCGGCTGACGGACCGAGCCGCCCGTGTCCGACCCCAGGGCCGCCGGGACCATCCCGGCCGCCACGGCCGCCGCCGAACCGCCGGACGAACCGCCCGGGACCCGGGTCAGGTCCCACGGGTTGCGGGTCGGGAAATACCCTGAATTCTCCGTCGAGGACCCCATCGCAAACTCGTCCATGTTGGTCTTCCCAAAGTAGACGTAGCCTGCCGCCTTCAGCCGGGCGATGGCCGTGGCATCATAAGGAGCGATGAAGCCCGCTAGGATGCGGGAGGCACAGGTCGTCGGATAGCCCGCCGTGCAGATGTTGTCCTTGATGGCTACGGGGATCCCGTACAGGAGCGGCCATCCGTCCGACGGCCGGGATAGGCGCCGGACGGCGTCCTGCACCGCTTCGGGGTCCCAGTGAAGAAAGGCCCGGACCTTCAGGTCCAGCGCCTCGGTCTGATCGACAAAGGCCCGAACGACCTCCCGAGGATGGAGCGTCCCCCGGCGGTAGGCGTCCAGAAAGTCGTCGACCGTCCACGTCCACCACTCGGCAGGGACTCTCACGGCTCGCCCCCGATGACCTTGGGAACCTTGAAGTACTGCTCGTCGTGGAGAGGTGCGTTGCGCAGGGCCTGTTCCCGGTCCAGGCCCGGAGCCGGCACGTCGTCCCGATAAGCCTGGGACCGTGGGACCCAGTTCCGGAAGGGCGGGACGTCCTGCAGGTCCAGCGTCTGGAGTTGATCGATGTATTCCAGGATGCGATTCAACTGCTCCGTGTACAGGACGTATTCCTCTTCCGTCAGCTCCAAGGCCGCCAGTTGAGCGACGTGGGCGACCATCTCTCGCGTGACCTTCATGTCGGCCTCCACTGGCCAACCGGTGCGTTGAAGGTATACTATGCAGGCCGGCCCCGAATCGCAAGCCATCGGCGAGGATGCGGGGTCTGGGCGGAGGGCCCTCAGGTGACTCGTCTGTCTCGAACCGACACCCTTGGGCCGACGCTTTCGAAAGGCTTGGTCTGTAGGCCCGACTGTTGGGAGAAAGCGGTCCCATGTCCGGCCTTTCTTTGAATCAAACCATTCGACGACTTCAGACCGGTCAGCCGGCCGTCGGCGTCTGGGCGATGGACCGGAGCCCAGACGGGGCAGCCTTCTACGCTTCGGCCGACCTCGACTTTGTCCTTTACGATATGGAGCATGGTCCCTTTGACATCGAATCGCTCCGGGTCTGGCTCCAGTTCTTTGTCGATCGTCGTCGGGACCGGACGGGCGAACTGCCCGTCACGCCCATCGCTCGGATACCGGCTTACGGATACGAGCGAAATTACTGGATCATCAAGCAGGTCCTCGACCTGGGTTTTCTGGGAATCGTCGTCCCCCACGTCCATTCGGCCGAGGACGCGGCCGCCGCCGTTCGGGCCATTCGGTATCCCCAGGCGTCCGATAGCTCCTATCCCGAGCCCCGGGGCTACCGAGGTGCTCGCCCGGCCATGGCCGCCCGCTACTGGGGCTTAACTCAAGAGGAGTATGTCGCCCGGGCAGACCTGTGGCCCTTGAATCCCGAGGGCGAACTCCTTCTTGTCGTCATGATCGAGACGCGGGAGGGCCTTGACCAGGTGGAGGCCATCGTTCGGGTCCCCGGAATTGGGGTCGTCATGGTCGGGCCCTATGACCTGTCTTTTGCCCTCGGCGTCCCAGGCCAGACGAAGCATCCGGCCGTCCAAGAGGCCATCGCTCACGTCCTGACCGTCTGCCAGGCCCATGGCGTTCCCTGTGGGATTGCCGCCGACCCCGAGGACGTTCCTCAACGGCTCGCGCAGGGCTTCCGCTGGGTCGTCACCCGGGAGGTCCGCCTCCTGCCCCGCCGATCCTGATCCTCCTCAAAAGACGCCTTCGTCCGGTGGCACCTGGAGCGTAACCTCCCTGCGGGAAGGCTCTCTTGATTTATAGAGAGGGGCTCCTTACAAAGGAGGTCCCTATCTTCCCAAGGCCGACGTGACCCACGGAGGAGGAACATGGTCCGACGCAATGGGATCGACCTGGACGTCTTAGCCAAGACCCGCCAGGAGTTCGAGAAGAACCCGGCCGCCGCTCGGCGGACGAACGTCGTCGAGGGCCGGTGGGACCCCGAGACGGGTCAGTTCGTCAGCGAAATTGAATGGGGTGGCCGCACCCACGTCCTCCGCTCCGAACAACCGCCCTTCATGGGCGGAGCCGGCCGGGAGCTGGGTCCGCTTCACTACTGCCTGTACGGGTCGGCGGCCTGCTATGTCGGGACCCTCGTCTCCGTCGCCGCCGAGGCGGGCATCGATTTGGGGACCGTCGAGGTGCGCATCGAGAACGACATCAACTTTCGGCCCGTCTTGGGGCTGTCGGACGAGCCCATCGTCGAGCAGGTCCGAATCCGCGTGAAGGTCTCGGCCCCCCTGGACGAGGCGACGCTCCGGCACCTAAAGGAGCAGGCCGACCGCCACTGCCCGGGCGTGTACTGCCTGACGAAGCCTATCCCCGTCGAGACGTCCGTGACGGCCGGGTAAGAACCCTTTACTCTGGCCGACGGACGGCGACGGCGACCCCGTCCCGGAGGGGGTAAATGACGGTGTAAAAGCCCGGATGAACCAAGAGCTGACGGTTGAAGGCCCGGATCGCCCGGGTCGCCGGAGAATCATCGCCCGAGTCGTCCAGGACCCGACCGGCCCACAGGACGTTGTCGGTGATGAAGAGGCCCCCCGGTCGCAGGTGCCGATATGCCAGTTCGATGGTGGCTGGATAGTCTTCCTTGTCGATGTCGTTGAAGATGACGTCCCACGTCCCGCCGACCTGACGGAGGACGGCCAGGGCGTCGCCGACGTGAAACTCGATACGGTCCCATAGGCCGGCCCGTCGGAGGAAGCCTTCCGCCTGCTGGCGATTCCGCTCTGAGCGGTCCGTGCATACGACTAAGCCGCCGGGGCCGACGGCCTTTGCAAAGAAGAGGGCCGAATATCCGAAACCCGACCCCAGCTCAAAGACTCGCCGGGCCCCGATGAGGGAGGCCAGTTGATAGAGCATACGTCCGACCAGGAGGCCGACGACCGGGAACTGAAGCTCGGAGGCCTGCCGCTCCATCTCCCAAAGGACGGGTTCATCGTCCTCGACCAGCGCCCTTAAGTACGCTTCGATGCGGGGATGAACGATGTCCATCGTGTCCCCTCGTCTCGACGGTCCGAGAACCCGCAATGGGGCCGTCCCGTACAATCGTCGGAGCGGCGCATTCCACCTGCCCGAGCCAGTAACTTGAGCCCCGCCCTGAGTTCGCAAGAGTGAATGTATCGGCCCCCGCCGGGATCACCCGAGGCCCAGCAGTTTGCGGAGTAACTCGGCGACGGGAGGACTCCACAGCGTCGCAAGGAGGATTAACAGCAAGAGCACGAAGTTCATCTTCAGATTCAACCGCTCGATTTTAGCCTCCAGGCTCGTCTGAACCCGGTCGATGCGGGCGCCCAGTTCAGCATGGACCTGTTCGATGCGGGCGCCCAGTTCGGCATGGACCTGCTCGATGCGGGCGCCCAGTTCAGCATGGACCTGTTCGATGCGGGCGCCCAGTTCGGACCGGACCTGTTCGATGCGGGCGCTCAGTCCGTCCATCCGGGCGCTCAGTTCGGCATGGACCTGCTCGATGCGGGCGCCCAGTTCGGACCGGACCTGTTCGATGCGGGCAACGAGCTCCAACCGCAGATTCTCCAGGCCCGACCGGAA
>Ga0105155_1000258_pt1 | contig 18234 bp, 16 predicted proteins | sample SSWtaG_2_FD_89589 | JGI IMG/M metagenome (GOLD analysis project Ga0105155, IMG submission 89589) | Hot spring microbial communities from Sandy's Spring West, USA to study Microbial Dark Matter (Phase II) - SSWsed_130316 | ecosystem: Environmental > Aquatic > Thermal springs > Hot (42-90C) >...
ATTATACTTAGCAATCAAATCATTAACTTTATTCCTTAAATTTTCATAATCAGCAAATAAGTTATCCTTATAGTTACTTAAGCTCTCTAATCTGCCCCTAATATCTGCAATAGCAGAGTTTACTTCTTCGATCTCTTTTTCCCTCTTGATAGAGAGATTTTCAAGGTTTTTGACAATCTCTTGAATTCTCTCCCCCTGCCTCTGAATATCCTTATTAAAACTGAAAATTATATCATCAAGTAATCTCTTTGCTTTCTCATATTCTAGGGTTACATCTTTTAACCGCCTAAAGGAAATGAATAGAAATATGGAGGTTACACTGAAAAGGATAACGTAAAGAATCGATAGTATGATTTCCATGATATCACCTCATGATATCACAAATCACGTGATACATTAGCATCACATCACAATCACACTATAATCACAGTATAACTTAAAAGATTTTTGCTCTCATAAACTTTAAAGATAGGATTTTCGAAACTGAAGTGAACAGTTAATTTGGGAATTGTTCCTGTGATGTGATCTTAAAAAGTGTGATATCATGCTTTGTGATTCGTGATATCACAATTTGCCAGACATAGCTCTTGGTCTAGAAAGGGCCAATAAACCTTTTTCTATCTCTTCTTGTAAAGTTTGCATTATTTTTATTTGTTCCTCATTTATTTTTCCACTTTCCAGAAGATCCCGGTAACTTTCGCTGTATGCGCGTATTTTATTTGAGATCTCAATGTACGGATTTAGACGTGAATCATCAAAAATACCCAAATAACCTAAAAGAATAACCGTATAAATAGATCTAATAATGTTCCTTCTTGCCTGAGCTAATGTCCTATTAAATGAGCCACGGCTTACACCGGATTTTATGGTCCTTAACTTTGCTTTATCTTCATAGACAATCTTTTTGCCACTTATTTTTTCAGCTAAAATGTCTATTAGGAATGTTTCTGCCTGCACTTTAGTTAAATTACTGTTTTTAAGCAGTATTTTGAAAATTGGATCTTTATTTAGGCTTATTAGCCATTTTTGCACGACTTCTTTTACCGTGGGGTCTTCCAAAGTAATCAACCCCTCTATTGAATACATTTCTGTATACATAAAATTTTTTGTCTTAGGAATTTTTCCTGTATCTTTTTTATGATGTCACGTGACATAGGGACATTGTTAAGTCTGTGGTGTTTAAGTATCCGAGAGACTTTCCTAAACCTTATAAGAGCAAAATTACTACTTTTAGTTATACCTTAATACGCTGGTATAGAGATGGGAAGAAGGCGGAGAAAGGTAATCCGGATACCGAAAAAGAAATTACCTAAGGTATTTCTATGCCCAAAGTGTAGTCAAGAATCGATAAGGGTTGAAATCATGGAGGAAAATGCAGAAACTAAGAAAGCGGTAATTCGGTGCGGCAATATAAACTGCGGTTACACGAAGGAGATGTATATAAGGCCATTCTTTAAGGAAGTAGATGTTTACTGTCAATTTATAGATGAGTTTTATGGATCCTAAAAGCTCCTGAAGGTTGGAGTCTTGATGGTTGGTAAAGTTGAAGAATATATCATAAAAAGGATTCAAAATGAAGGAGCAATTCATATGACACTGATAGATCCTGAGAAGGTAACTCCCGAATTTGCAGCCTTAATATCGAGTGAAAGCGAGTCTTCCGGTTCTTCAGCTATAATGATTGGTGGAACAACTCTGGTGTCAGTGGAAGTTCTTAATAGTGTTACGATGGCTGTTAAAAACTCTGTGAAAATTCCAATTATATTGTTTCCAAATAATGTTACTGGTATTAGTGAGTATGCTGATGCAATATGGTTTATGTCCCTCCTAAATTCAGCGGATCCCTATTTTATATCTGGTGCACAAGTTTTATCTGCGCCATTGATCAAGAAGTTGGGTTTAGAAACAATTCCACTTGGATATATAATTGTTGGTGAAGGCGGGTCGGCCGGCGTTATTGGCAAGGCCTGCCCAATTCCATATAATAAGCCTGAGCTGGCAGTTGCCCATGCATTGGCAGCTCAATTCTTTGGCATGAGATTTGTTTATCTGGAAGCTGGGTCAGGTGCAAGTCGCCCTGTTCCAGAGGAAATGATCAGAATGGTTAGAGAAGCTGTGGGCATTAAGTTAATTGTTGGCGGAGGAATAAAGACCGGGGCTCAAGCTGAACGAGCTGTTAAAGCTGGGGCTGACATAATAGTTACAGGCACCGTTATTGAAAGTGGTAGAAGGGAAGACATTAAAAGTAAACTTAATGAAATAATTGAGGGCGTAAGGGAGGGGGCGAAAAGTAGACTTAGGAGGTAATCAATTTTGACAGCATTCGAGCAGTATTTTAGTTCCCTAAAGAAGGTTCTTGGACGAGAAGATATGTATGACATTTGGCCAGATTTCGAACCAGAATATGATGAGCGGGAATATGCTTGGACAACTCTGAGAGGATTGGGCGAATCACTACTTCTTAATTGTGGGCAATGTGATGGCCCATCGGATATGAGGCATAGCAAATGTAGAGCATGCGTTGAAAGGAGGAAGGATATTGCTAAAAGGACTTACGAGAAGGTTATGGGGCGTCCAATAGAAAAGTGGAATGCCATCATCCTCTGCAGGATTCACCTTGAATAACATGATCGTTATGGAGACGGAAAATAGGATAAGTTGGGAATACCGAGAGTACTTCTCAAAATTAGCTCAATCCCTAGAAGAGATTTATGGGATTGCTAGTAAAGCTAGAGCTAAGGGTTTCGATCCGAAACCATATCCGGAAATAGAGATAGCGAATGACTTAGCCAGCCTTGTGGAAGGCTTCATTGGGCTGCCTGGAATCGCCGAGAGAATAAGGGAGCTTTCTAAAATAATGCCTAGAGAGAAAGTTGCCTTCAAGATAGCGGAAGAAATCGTTTACGGGAGATTTGGGCACTTAAATGAGGAGAGGGCTGCCGATTTGTCAATTAGGACGGCTCTCGCAATATTAACTGAGGGCGTTACAGCAGCTGTTTACTCAGAGGGCATAGCGAAAGTGTCTATAAAAACGAATATGGATGGATCTAGATACCTGGCAATATATTTAGCTGGTCCAATACGTTCAGCTGGAGGAACCGAAACAGCTTTAACACCAGTTATTGCGGATTTTGTCCGCCAGCTACTAAAGCTCGACCGATATAAGCCGACTAGGGAAGAGATAGAGAGATTTATTGAGGAACTACGGCTCTACGAGCGGGAGGTTGGCCGCTTCCAATATAGTGTTTCAGATGAGCAGCTAAGATTAGTTTTAGAGCGGCTCCCGGTCGAAGTCACTGGAACACCATCTGATCCTGTTGAAGTTTCATCTTATCGTAACCTCCCGCGAGTAGAAACCAATTGTGTACGGGGCGGAGCTCTCCGCGTTGTGAATGATGGTATTATTGGTAGAGCGGCGAAGGTTTTAGCTGTAGTGGAGGATTTAGGGATTCGAGGATGGGAATGGCTTAGAGAGATTAAGGAGATTGCGAAAGATAAAGCGTCAGCAGGTTTTATGGAGGAGGTTCCAGCCGGACGGCCAATATTATGTTTCCCATCGAAGAAGGGGGGTTTTAGGCTACGTTATGGTAGATCGAGAAATACCGGGTTAGCAGCTGTTGGCATCCATCCGTTAACGATGATGACCCTACAGAACTTTCTAGCTGGTGGAACGCAGCTTAAAATCGAAACTCCTGGTAAATCCGGCATTGTAATGCCCGTGGACTACATTGAGCCACCAATCGTTAAGCTGAAGGATGGCTCCGTCATTAGGGTTTCCCACGAGAATATCGATTTAGTTAAGAGGAATATGGAAAAGATACTGTTTTTGGGAGATATTCTCATAAGTTTTGGAGATTTTCTATATAACAATAAGACTTTGTTACCGTCAGGGTATACTGAGGAGTTTTGGTGCGAGGATCTTAAAAAATTAATTCTTGAAGATTTTGATGGGGATGTTGAGAAGGCGGCCCTAAAGATCGGGATTTCGCCATTAATATTAAAATCCTACATGGATGATCCATTCAATAATAAGCCCAGCATTCAGGATGCTATATTGCTAAGTAAGATGCTCGGGGTCCCTTTACATCCATCATACACGTTTTTCTGGTCTAATATTTCAAGCGACTCTCTCAAGAAACTCCGCCTTTGGCTATTAAACTCGAGTGTTAGGTTTGAGGGAGAATTAATAGTTGAGATAAGCGGAGCATTCGATGTTGAAACTAAAGAAATCCTTGAAGAAATATGTATCCCGCATAAGGTTGTTAATGGTAACATTATTATTGAGGGTTGTGACGCACACGCATTCGCTGTATCTCTTGGCTTCAATAATCCTCAAGTTGAGATTCTCCCTAACCTTCCAACTCTAGAAAACCTGCTTAGAATTAGCGGCCTAATTATTAGGGATAAAGCCCCATCATTTATAGGCGCTAGGGTAGGTCGGCCGGAGAAAGCTAAAGAACGAAAGATGAAGCCGCCAGTTCATATACTCTTCCCAGTTGGTTTAAGCGGCGGAACACAGAGGGATTTAATGAAAGCCTATGAGAAAGGGGTTATTAGGGTTGAGATAGTAAGCCGAATCTGCCCAAATTGTAAGACGATAACATTTAAGAGGGTATGTCCAGCGTGTGGCTCAGAGACCAAACTCAGATTCATCTGTCCTAAATGTGGTAGAGAGCTTGAGGTGAAAGAATGCCCAGTATGTAAGATTGAGGCAAAAAGCTTCTGCCATCAGGTAGTCTCCATAAAAGATTTAATTGATGAAGCATGCAGGAAACTAGGCTTCACCCCTGAATGTGTTAAGGGTGTTAAGGGTTTAACGAATAAGACTAAAACTCCGGAACCAATTGAGAAGGGGATTTTAAGAGCTAAATATAATCTTTCCGTGTATAAGGACGGTACAATAAGGTTTGATGCGACTAACGCTCCTTTAACCCATTTCAAGCCATCTGAGATAGGTACTTCAATAGAGAAGCTTAGAGAATTAGGTTACACACATGACTATTTAGGAAATCCGCTTGTAGATCCTGAGCAGATATGTGAGCTTAAAGTTCAAGACGTTATAATACCGTGGAAAAGCGTTGAATATTTAATGGCTGCCGCAAACTTCGTGGACGAGCTTCTCCAAAAATTATATGGACTTCCACCATTCTATAGAATTAGTAAGCCTCAGGATTTAATAGGCGCGCTTATAATAGGCTTAGCGCCGCACACGTGCGCCGGTGTCCTAGGTAGAATAATAGGTTTCACGAAACTAAATGTTTGCTTCGCCCACCCATTTTGGCATTCAGCTAAGCGGAGGGATTGCGATGGAGATGAAGACAGCATAATGCTTGCTCTAGATGCCTTTCTAAACTTTTCAAGAGAGTATCTTCCAGATCAAATAGGTGGGATAATGGATTCCCCGCTCTTCATCATCCGCACAGTTATGCCGGAAGAAGTTCAGAGACAGGCACACGAGTTTGATGTTGCAGGTAAGTATCCCCTGAAATTTTATGAAGAGACATTTAGGGGTAGGTCAGCTAGGGAGCTAATTACCCTAATTGATATTGTTAAGCATAGATTTGATTCCGAATCGCGCCTTCAAGGCTTCATGTTTACTGTGCCAACATCGGACATCGAGGCTGGGAACCGAGAGAGCATATATAAAACCCTAAAACGCATGACTGATAAATTGAATGCTCAGCTAGATTTAGCTGAGAAGATTAAGGCTGTTGATGTGCAAGTAGTTGCAGAAATAGTTTTAAACACTCATTTCATCCGAGATATATCCGGAAATCTTAGAGCGTTTGCAACCCAGAGTTTTCGATGTAAAAGGTGTAATAAGCGTTTTAGGCGAGTTCCGCTTAAGGGCATATGCACGGAATGTGGGGGCGAGCTAACTTTAACGGTTCATAGGGGTACCATTGAAAAGTATCTGGAGGATGCATGGCGTTTAGTCAAGAAGTATGGTATGTCAGAATATTACGCTCAGCGCTTAACCCTAATTAAGGAGGAAATAAACTCGCTCTTTGAGAGTGGCAAAAGTATTAAACAATTTAACCTTTCAGAATTTTTAGGTAAAAGTTGAAGATTTAAGATAAAACAACAATTAACCTCCAAACGTGATTGAAGGAGATAGTCGCTCGAAATCTTCTTTAATACGTGAAAAGAATGTGAGACGCGGTCTAGATTTTAGATTAAAAATCATCAGTACTCTAGAGAGGGAAGGGCTGCTAAATGTTAAGGGTCTCGCCGAAAAAAGTTAGTGTAAGTCGATGCTATATTATCCACATTTGCTTGAAACTGAAAGGATTATAGGCAAAGTGGAGTAGAACTAGCCTTAGAAGCTAGCTGGAGCTGAGCGGCAAGGGCTTATTGAGGGATAATTTTTCCTTAAAAGTGCTATACTTGCTCAATTTCCCCTCTTAACGCCCTCACAAATATTGGTGAAACTGAAACCTTAGCATAATCGTTTACTACGCTATCTGTCCCAACTATCTCCTCGACGCCGCTCTCCATTATAATTCTCACAGAATCTCCAAGAAGTAATGCGTGGGATACTCCTACGAAGATTCTTTTAGCCCCTTGATCCCTAAGTATCTTCGCAGCATTTGCCACGGTTCTACCTGTGCTTATTATGTCATCAATTATTAGAGCATCTCTTCCATGGGCATTCAGATCCTTTGCAAAAGTAGTTATCTCCCCAGTATAGCGGTCCCTTCTTTTCTCTAAAGCATCCCACTCAGCATTAAGTACTTTTGCAGCATACTTGGCTCTCCTCTTAGCCAAGTCTTCATCGTCTGGCGCGATGACTAATGGGTTTTCTAAGCCCTTTTTAGCGAAGTATCTAGCCAACTCGCCTGACGCCGTCAAATTGTAAATGGGAATTTTATACATTTTTAAAACATTTTCATTGTGTACATCAATCGTGTAGAGGGCATCTGCACCCAACTCTTCAATTACTTCGGCTATCATGGCTGCGCTTAGGCACTCACCTTCTAAATATCGCCTATCCTGCCTGCTGTAGGCTAGGTATGGCGCAAAAATCCTTATTGTTTCAGCACCCAAATCCCTAGCGGTATGAAGGATTAGGAAAAGCTCCATAAGGTGGGAGTCTTGTGGCGGATAGAGGCTCTGCACTATTAGAAGGTTCTCTCCTGCAACATTTTCCTCAAATTTAACATAGAATTCGCCGTCTGGGAATCGTTTAACTCTAATCTTCACTAGTTGTACACCCAACTCTTCACTTATCTTCTGAGCTAAATTCAGAGAGCTTGGTCCGCCCACAATTTTCAAGATTTCTCCTCCAAAAAAGGAATAAAAAAATTCTGACCTAAAAGATAAATTCTTCGCCTCTTAATTCCTAATGAGGTCCATAATAGAATGAAAGTTTACACTATAGGTTATGGTGGGAGAAAAATCTTCGACTTCATCAATATCCTAGAAAAACATGGTATTACTGTTGTTGTAGATGTTAGGCGTTTCCCAAAAAGTAAGGATCCAGCATTCAATAGAGAGAACCTAGAGAAAACACTTAAAGAGAATAAGATGGAATACGTTTTCTTAGGCGAAAGCTTAGGCGGCTTTGTTAAGGGAGGCTACGAGAAGTATATGGAGACTCAAAAGTTTATGGAAGGCTTTAATGTGCTTCTCAATATTATTGAGAGGGAAACCGCCGCATTGATGTGTAAAGAGAGAAATGCTAAGTATTGTCACAGGCGCTTTATAGCTCAGCGCTTAGAAAATTTAGGCGTAAAGGTAATACATATAGTGTAGGGTTTGAGATAGGAAACTGCTTCCATTAGACACGGCGACTCAGTATATAAAGGCTCTATATGTTAAGTTGACGCTCAGAACGGTACTATGCTCCTATCATTACAGTTTTCAAGAAAACAATAAATATGAGACAATTTATAGAATGATCGAAATTAAAGGGTGGTTTATATGGCAATACGCGTCGCAATTAATGGTTTTGGAAGAATTGGTAGATTATTCTTCAGGGCGATTGTTGAAATGGGTGCAATGAAGGACATCGATGTAGTTGCGGTAAACGATGTAACTGATGCGAAGACCCTAGCGCATCTACTGAAATACGACTCTGTGCATGGTAAGTTTCCAGGTACTGTTGAAGCGAAGAGTGATAGTATAGTGGTCGATGGTAAGGAGATAAAGGTTTTGTCTCAGAGGGATCCGGCGCTGCTTCCATGGAACGACCTTGAGGTTTATTTAGCTGTTGAGTCCACGGGTCTATTCACTGATAGGGCTAGTGCATCTAAGCACCTTCAGGCTGGCGCAAAGAAGGTTCTCATAACTGCTCCAGCAACAGAGCCTGATATAACGATCGTTTATGGTGTGAACCACAATCAATATGATCACAACAAACACAACATATTATCGAATGCTTCATGCACAACAAATTGTGTAATACCGATGGTTAAGGTTCTCCATGAAAACTTTGGTATTAAATCGGCTTTGATGACAACAGCCCACGCCTACACAAATGATCAAAGAGTCTTAGACTTGGTGCATAGAGATCTGCGTAGGGCTAGGGCTGCAGCCCTAAATATTATACCAACAACGACTGGTGCTGCTAGAGCCTCAACAATGGTTTGGCCCGAGCTGAAAGGTAGAATTGATGGTATAGCTCTTAGAGTTCCCGTTCCAAACGTTTCAATATGTGACTTGACAGCGTCTCTAGAGAAGGATGTAACGAAAGAGCAGGTTAACGAAGCCTTCAAGAAAGCTGCTGAGGGCTCTTTAAAGGGCATACTTGCTTATACGGAGGAGCCAATAGTATCAGTAGATGTAAATCACACATCATATTCATGTATAGTTGATGGGCAGTGCACAATGGTTGCTGGCGGCAATTTGGTAAAAGTTTTCGGGTGGTATGATAACGAGTGGGGCTTCTCCTGCAGACTAGTTGATGTTGTAAGGCTAATCGGCCAGAAAGCTGGGCTACTCTAAATAAGCATCTTTCCACCAAATTTTTATCCATTATTTATATAAATAGTGGAGGACCAAGGTATGCCGAAGTTTTTAACGCTTGATGATTTTGATGTTAAAGATAAGGTTGTTCTTGTGAGAGTTGACTTTAACTCGCCAGTTGACCCTCAGACAAAGAGGATAATTGATGATACGAGAATCAGGGCTCACGGTGAAACCACGATTAAGGAGCTTTCTGAAAGGGGCGCCAAAGTTGTTATATTGGCCCATCAAGGCAGGCCCGGTGATCCAGATTTCATATCATTGGAGCAGCATGCTCAGATACTTGGTAGGATTTTAGGTAAGCCCGTTAAATTTGTAGATGACGTTTATGGCGAGAAAGCAAAGAACGCTATAAAGGAACTTAAGAGTGGCGAAATACTTGTCTTAGATAATGTTAGGAACTTTCCTAGGGAAGCTAAGGATGCGCCTCCCGAGGAGCATGCGAAATCGGAGCTTGTGGCTAATCTTGCACCGCTTGCAGATTTATTCGTTAATGATGCCTTCGCTGCAGCCCATAGGAGTCATGCATCAATAGTTGGCTTTACAGCGCTCCTGCCAAGCGCTGCTGGTAGGATAATGGAGAAGGAGCTTAAGGCACTCAGTAGGGTCATGGAGAACCCTGAGAAGCCATGCATTTATATTCTCGGTGGGGCTAAAGCCGACGACTCGCTCAGGATATCAAAGTACGTCCTAGATAATAATATTGCAGATTATGTTTTGACGGCTGGAGTAACCGGGCATCTATTCCTTGTAGCTAAAGGATATAATCTCGGTAAACCAAACATGGAGCTACTCGAGAAGAATAAGCTGCTTGATCTAGTTCCTGGAATAAAGGAGTTGATGGATAAATATCCTGGGAGAATCGAGACCCCCATTGACCTAGCAATTGAGGTTGAGGGTAAGAGAAAGGAGATCACCCTCAATGATCTGCCAACAGACTATCCCATATATGATATTGGAACAAAAACTATTGAAAGGTACACTGAATTAATCATGAAGGCTAAATCAATAGTTTTCAGCGGTCCGCCGGGAGTCTTCGAAAAAGAAGAGTTTAGGAAGGGGACAAAAGCCCTATTTGAGGCGATGGCATCCTCAAAAGCATTCTCACTAATAGGCGGGGGGCACAGCATAGCTGCAGTCCAAAGCCTAGGACTGGCGGACAAAATGGGTTACATAAGTACAGCCGGAGGAGCCCTAATAGAATTCTTAATGGGTAGAAAGCTTCCGGGCGTAGTGGCGCTGGAAGAGGCCGCAAAAAGAAAATGCTAAAGAATCATTGGCATTATAATCTTCCTTTTTACCTCTTTTCCTTTGTGAAGTATATTTTTAGCAGAGTAAATCGCTTTTTCTATATTAGTTCTCCATAGGTAATATTATTAGGATTAATGCCGAAGATGGTCCGGCAGTAATGCCCATTAAAAACCTAATTGTGTTTGTGCCATCCCATGAGTCTACGCTCTGCCCAATTAAATTCACAAGGATGAGTGCATACCCAATAGAGATCAAGACTAAGACTTTTTAATGCGGCCTCACATCAACATCGCCTGAAAGAATCCTCAGAATAATTGTAATTGTAGTTTAATAAGTGGCCACTTCACTTAATGCTTAATATTTGAATAATTATTAATGAATGTTTAATAATAAGTCTGACATATTAAGATGAATGAATAACGTTTATTTTGGAGGACTGATATTTGCTTGTAACATGCGCTGGCATATTAGTCGTTGATATTATAGCGGCTGATTTGCCGAAGATTGCAAATCCAGGTGAGCTAGTATTTGCTCCTGCAGGTATAGAAATCCACTTAGGAGGACATTCAGGAAATGTTTCAATAGATTTGAGAAAACTTGGCTTAAAGGAGGGGAATGTAAGCTCAATAGGTGCCATCGGAAATGACATCTTCGGAAACTTTATTGAGGAGACCCTGAATAAATATGGAGTGGTCGCTCATCTTCAAAAGGTTTCAAATGTTGGAACATCAAAGGATCTAATACTTGTAGTTAGAGGTGAGGATCGAAGATATCATGTTGATAATGGGGCAAATCAATTCTTAAGCCCAAACTATGTTCTTTCAGTGGTAAAGATGGAGAAACCAATAGTCTTTTATGCTGGCGGCGTTGGCTTCACAACAGCGCTAGATGAGCAATTGCCGGAGATTTTAAGGGAAATAAAAGATTTTGGCGCTTTAACATTTGTTGATCCAGTTACACCGTACATGCATGGGTGGGATTTTCTGATTCCAGCAATGAAGTGGACTGATATATTTCACTGCAATATGGATGAAGCGAGACAGATAACTGGAGAGAACAATCCACATAAAGCATGCGAGACCTTCATTAAAATGGGCGCTAATATGGCTATTATAAGTCTCGGAGATAAGGGGCTTATTGCTAGAACGAGGAGGAACGTAATTGAGATGCCAGCTTTTAAGGTTCCAGTTATTGATCCTACTGGAGCAGGTGACGCGCTCTGCGCTGGGATAATAAGTGGTTTCCTTCAAAGATCTAAATATAAATCGTGTGACATAACAAGTCTATCTACTGATGATATTATAGAAATGCTCTTGATAGGTGAGGCTGCAGGAGCCGCATGCGTGACAATGGTTGGAACAACGACAGCCGTAACTAAAAATAATGTTGAGAAAATACTTGAAGAGCAAGGCGAAGAACTAAAGCGTAATATCAAAGTGTCGGATGTGGCAACTTAGTATATGAAAGCTTTATATGTTGAGTTGCCGAGTCTAAAGTGTCTTCAGCAATCTAAATTTTGAGCTCTTATATTTATCCAAAAAATGTATCTAGTAAGCTTAACTTTTTAGAGATATCCAAAAAGAAGATTTCTCTTCAATACAAAAGATCTCTGAGCGGAATTTACCAGATAAAAAATAGGACGTTACAGCAAAATTAATATTCAGCCAAAATAACCAGAAAATATGAAAGGGCCGGTAGTTCAGTCTGGAATGAACGCCTGACTTGCACTCAGGAGGTCGGGGGTTCAAATCCCCCCCGGTCCACTAAGCGAAACTTAGGTACTTTTCATTAGCTTGCGGAATATTTTAATTAGCCCATTTGATTACCCTACTTTTTCTCCTCTAAATAGTTGAGTGGATTTTTTATGAACTCGCTGTATTCTTTTTCAACTCTCTTTATGTCCCATCGCTCTATCTCAGTGTACTTTTGAGCTGTGGACTCTGCGGCATCCTTCACTGTTCCAACGATGTCAGCGTAGCCCGATTGGGTGTTAACTTCAACAACATACGTGCCGTTTTTCAGGTGGACTAGAACCCATGCATGGGGAATTTCTTCGTCATGTACGGAAAGTGTCCCGCGCCCCATGCTAACTTTGCAGCCCTTCTCTTCCAGGTACTTCATTAGGATTGCGCTTTTTTCGCCGCAGCCGATCTTAGCTCTAGGCGGTCGATATTCCTCCTTAAAACACACTTTTTTCAAAATCTCCTTTAGGGCGTCAAGATCGGTCACGTCGAAGAATAGTTCTCCACCAAAAAGATATTGACAGGGCGTAACCCAGATGATATCCTCCCTCGTAACAGATTCAAATCTGCCATCAGAATACCAAGTTACATAGGTGACTACCCTAGTAACCCTCACTAGGGGAATTATAAAGAAAAGTGAAAACGTAAGCAAAACGCATAAGACTGATATAAGGATGCTTTTTAGCGAGAGTATTTGCAGTCTCTCCTTAATTTTCGTCTGATATAGCATTTATGCCTTAAAGGGTTAAAAACTTTTTCTTCGCTTTTACTCAAGTGGGATTTTTACCCATCAAGATTTAAGGCTTTCAAAGTTGCAGTTGCTTAAACCCTCAGATGCGAATAAGCTCCAAAAATATTAAGGATAAAAAGATCTGATAGAATGCATAATGAGCGTCTAATCCCCAATCTTCATTTTTAACCTATTGTGAGGTTTTCTAAAGAGCGGAAAAATAAGGGAAATTTACGGAGGAAATCCGGCTTAGATTCTAAATATTTTTGCAGGCTTTCTCAACTTCGGGAAATGTGATGCTAAATTTAACTTAATTGCTGACCTTTAGCAATTAATATATGTTTGAGCAGTAAGTCTATGTAATAGCGTTTAGGAGTTAGAAAATTATGGATTGTAGATCCAGTATTGAGCGTTTTCTTATGGAGATTAGGGAAGAGATGGGTGGGGTTCCGAAAGACTTGCATATAACGAGGATGCTTGGCGCTTTAGTTGCAATATCTAATGGTAGGGTGATTAAGGTGCTGGAGCCATGTCTAAAATACTGCCCGCTAGCGCATAAACAATATGATTTCGGGGAGGATTTGAGGGCTGGCGTAAAGAGGGCTTTCGAATATAAGATCTCGGCTTTTGGATATTTTACCTGCGGGAGGGAGCTGTGTAGGGAGGATATAGCGATCCCCTACGGTGCTTCCGAGATGATGATGTATGCCTTAAAGAAGGGAGGCATAGATGCAGCTGTCGTTGTCTGTGATGGTGCCGGAACTGTTGTTACAGATAATCCATCTTTAGTTCAGGGCATCGGCGCAAGAATGAACGGGGTCTTCTACACATCGCCAATAGATGAAGTCATAAAAAGAATTGAGAAGATGGGCGGCCACGTTATCTTCCCGGAAACGGCAAAGATAGATCAGATTGCCGGATTAAGGAAATCTATAAAATTAGGTCATAAAAGGATTGCTGTGACGATTAACGGTTTCGCTGGAGAAGACTTAAGTGAGATTAGGAAATTAGAGGATGAAAGTGGCTCCACAATCTACATTTTAGTTGTATGCACGACTGGGGTTAACAAGGAGAGGGCTGAGGAAATCGCAAAATATGCAGACCTTGCTTGGAGCTGTGGTTCACTCCATATGCGCGAAATAGTTGGAAAAAAGGCGAGAATACAAGTGGCGACAAAAATACCGGTATTTATTTTAACAGAGAAGGGAATAATCTTCCTCTCAAACTATTCCTCCCAAGACTTAAGAGAACTTGTCAAAAAGAATAAAAAGTATTTAATTTCCGGCTTACATATGTTAATGAGGAATTATATGAGGATAGAGATGGGAAACTTCTCTACATATCTGGGAGAAGTGGAAGAATTGCCCATAAGAGTTGAGGATGAACCTAAACCATTAATTTAGATATTTAAGACTTCCATTGTTTCTAACAGTATTTCCCCTTTAAAGGAAAACTTTCTAGCATTATTTTCAGGAAATAAATCGTAATCTATTTATGCAGCCGGCGAGTCTTAGTATATCCACAGCGTCTTGGTGAGGCCCCTGGAGACTTAAATATGTGGATGGGTTTCCTGAGGTCTTATCCAAAAGTGTACTTTGAAATGCTAGCATCCTCTCTCCTTTTAATGATAAATATGAGTTTAGTCTCGGCTTTTCTGCCTATTTTTGCCCATGAACTGGACCCGTCAGGTATATTAGTTGGCCTTGTCTCCTCAATGTGGTTTATCTCTAGAATTTTCATGGAGGTGCCTTCAGGGATTCTGGCCGATAAGATCGGTAGGCGCCTCCTCTTAATATTGGGTTTGGCCCTATCTGCAGTAGGGGCTTTTCTCTGCTCACTGGCTAATGTTATACATGTGTTAATAGTTGGGAGAGCCCTTTGGGGTTTAGGGACAGGCTTGTTCTTTATGAGCAGCTCAGCTTTAATATTTGATATATTTCGTTCCGGTAGGGGGAGGGCGCTTGGAACATTTCAGTCAATAGAATTCATAGGGAGCTTCATTGGGGCTCCGATAGGTGGTTTCATGGCGGGCGCCATAGGTTATAGGGGAGTCTTTACGGTTTCAGCCATATTAGCTGCTATATCATTTATGATAGCCTATTTTTCTAGGGAATTGCGGCGGACAGAAAATAGTGGGCTTAAGGAACGTATGTCCCTATACTCTTTTAGAGAGGTTCTTCCGGGAGCAAAAAATATTGGTCTCACAGCAATCTATATTGGTTCATTCTCAAGAATGTTTATTTGGAATGGTGTAATAGGCACTGTTCTCCCATTATACTTAAATCTTTACTTAAGCATACCAATTGAGACCATAGGTATAATTGTGAGTGTGCGAACACTGGGTATAATAATTTCTACAGCTGTTTCGGGTAGCCTCTCGGATAGGTTTGGGAGAAAGCCTGTAGTGGTTGCAGGCATGCTAGTTGAAGCCCTATCTCTATACGCTTATACGTTCTTATATACCTCAGACCTTATCTCTCTCGTCTCTCTTATAGAAGGGTTTGGGCGCGGGATGGTTCTCACGTCTTTAATGACGTTACTCTCTGACATAGCACCCTCATCCCTTAGAGGAAGCGCCTTAGGCATTTACCGAACTTTTATGGATATTGGAGGCTTCACCGGCCCAATATTTTTTATGTTAATTTATGAAAAATTCGGTTCGTTCTTATCCTTCTTTTCAGCTGCAGCAATAATTCTTATAACATCCATTATAATCCTACTTGCTAAAACATCAAAAGAAAATCAGTTATCACCGTAAATCTTTTCCCAAAAATAGTGCACCACTTTAATAGTCAACAAATTTGTTTCCTAAAGACTTCAGCTCAAGTACATTTTCAATTTCCTTTTTCCTTAGAAACTTTGTCATTCAGGTCTAGAAGGATGTCGGAAATTCCAAATTATGGCATCATAAGGGTGGACAAGACTTTTATTTTTTAGAAGCATTTTTCTTTGATGTGGAAACAACCTTATTTGGTGATATTGTGGGTTACGAGTTACTGAGAAAAAGAGCTCTATCGTTTCTGAGGGATGCTAGGAGCGATTTTGAGCATGGTGATTATGACCTAGTTCTATTTCATGTTGAACAACTTATACAGCTGTATTCAAAGTATCTGCTTTATAAAAGGGTTGGTGATTACCCGAAAACGCACTCAATCGTTAGGTTGCTTAAAGATGTTGCAAAAGTGTATGATTCAAAAGAGCTAAACGATTTTCTAAGTAGAAATCTTGAAGCAATTTACCTGCTTGAAGAGGCGTATATTTCATCACGTTACTTACCTAGGGAATATGACGAAGATATTGCGGTTAAGGTGTTAAAACTTGGAGAAGAAATTCTTGAGGTGTTTAGATGTCTGGAATCACTCTAATGGATCTAGAGATCGAACATTATAGGACTAGGAGGATCTACTTGGAAAACGCAATAGAGTACTTAAGGAAAATCAAAAATACTTGTAGGACATTTGACCCGAACTGCAGACTGGTCGTTTTTGGAAGCTATGTTCGCGGTAATATGAAGCCCGATAGTGACATAGATGTGCTACTAATAACAGATTACGCCAATAACGCTCAATATAGGGGGAAGCTACGCGCGGCAATCGCTAAAGACATAGGTCTAGTGACACCATTCGAAATACACATCATATCCAATGAAGAGTATGAAAATTGGTATAGGAAATTTATAGATGTTCAGCAAGAAATATAGTTGAACCTTCTCAGCTGAGCGATTTATCATGCTTTTCTGTTCTAAACCATAAAAATTATTACTCTTGCCAACTCATATTTCATATGAGCAGCTGAGGGAACTTGAACAAAAAACCTCAAGTAATCATTACCTTAGCTTTAATACTGTTCTCACTTTATCTTACGGCTTACGCTATTATAGTCTATAAGGTAGCATCTAAGTATATCATTGAGTTTAATAGCGACTTATGCTGGAGAACTTCACCAAGCGGTTCACTATTTCCTTGGCCTAGAGAACCGGGTATGCTCCAGGCCTTATCAAAAGTTAATGAAATTGATAAGTTCATTTACTACCATCTCATTAAACCATTTACCCTACTCATACTATCTCTAATTGCATTGATCGTAACTAGCATACTCATCCTTAAATTACTTGAGCATCTAAAATGAAATTCTCCAGCCTTAGAGCTTTATTGTATGAAAATTAGCAATATTACAAAGATTTTTACGGATAAAACTTCATCCGGAGATATTAATTGGATTAGATAGTGTTACTGGGATTCTAAAACCAAAATATTATTTGGAGGATGAGCTTAAGACGAAGATTTAATAAAAAATTAACGGAGGGAGATGAGAACCATTTATTGATTGGCTTTTCATAAGGAAATTGCTATTAGATCAAAATTCTTTTTCTTCTTTTAAATCCGGGAAGGGTCTTTTGGTGGAAATCCGAAGTTTACTTCTATTAATTTCGTATTGCTGTGTCCCAGCTCCAGCTTTTTCAGCTGCTTCAAGCATAATTCTCCAGTCAGGCGCTACATGTGTTGCGCCGGGTGTAGCCTTCCATCTTAGTCGGGCGATCGCATTAAATTTTTCAGCCCCCTATTCATTACTCCCGCCGCTTCAGCCATTGAACCTGGTATTCCAGGCGAATTATTCACCATGTCTATGCATGCTCTGTCAACGGCTACCAGATCCCTTGAAGCGAATACTCCGAGATCTGGGACAATGGGTATCCCTACAAATGGGTCTCAGTCGCAGAGCGGAACTATATCCATGGCAAGGTTAATGAATACGCATTTATCCCCGAAAAACTTGACGATACCGGCTGCAGCTTCCCCAATTCTTGCCTCCTGCTCTAGTATATCTGGAAAACTTCGTGATTTAAATGCTCCCTGCGTGCAGTAATCTATACAAAATGCGCAGTCAATACATTTCTCCGGGATTATCTGAGCTTTCCCATTGGATAGAATTATTGCATTCGCTGGGCATGCTGATACACATTCGCCACATCCATTACACTTCTCTTGGTCTATCTCTAATTTAGCGTTATGATGTATCCACCATTTTCCCTGTTTTGATTGGCATCCTACACCAATATTTTTTAGGGCTCCACCTACTGACATAACATCGTGGCATTTGAAGTGGGCTAGGCTAAGCAGTATGTCGGCTTCAGCTATCGCTGGGGCAATATAAACTTTCTTAATAAAGGTTCCATTAATGTCAAATTCAACTGATTTTAAGCCTTTGGGCGCATCGGCAAATATAACGGGGCATCCCATGGTTTCCGACGTGAAACCATTCATGGCAGCTGTCTCCAATCCTTCTTTAAGGCTTCTCCTAGACCATAAAGCTTCACCAAACTCATCATAAAGCACTCTTCCACCTGAGAATAATGTGTCACAAACAAAAGGTTTGCCGCCCAACTCCTTAGTTTTATCAACAACCTTCCTAACATAGATTGGCCTAATATAATATTGCGTATAACGCTCACCAAAATGTATCTTCACGGCCACAGTATCCCCCGGCGAAATAATCTCTCCAAGTAGTTTACCAGCCATCTCCTTAGTTTGATACACAAGACTG
>Ga0105155_1000259_pt1 | contig 18213 bp, 15 predicted proteins | sample SSWtaG_2_FD_89589 | JGI IMG/M metagenome (GOLD analysis project Ga0105155, IMG submission 89589) | Hot spring microbial communities from Sandy's Spring West, USA to study Microbial Dark Matter (Phase II) - SSWsed_130316 | ecosystem: Environmental > Aquatic > Thermal springs > Hot (42-90C) >...
ATATATGATAATATCTTAGAGATGTATTTAACGAAAAAAGAAGCTGTTGGAGTGTACTTTATTCTCTCACTATATGCTGAGACAAGAGAAGATATTGGAGAGATCGGTGAGCTTATTTCACTATCTAGGCATTTATGCCCCTTTATTCACTGTCCAAATCTTAGAGCAAATATTGCTATTATCGAGAAGATTTTCGGGAAAGATCCACAATTACTATATAGAATTGCAGAGCCATTTAACTACAAGCCAGTAGATCTGGGAGATGCAGGTATAAAAGTATACACGTTACCGCGAGTCCCATTAATCCTTGTTGTGTGGGCTGGGGAAGAAGAGCTACCTCCATCATGTGAAATATTATTTGATAAGTCAGCTTCACATTACTTAACAGAAGAGCCCTCAGCTGTGTGTGAAGCCGCACTGGGATTAGCACGTGCTTTAACAGCGAGACTTATATTGAAGCTCGCTAAAGAACTGAAACTAGATGTGTCTCAAATCGAAATTAAATATGGAGGTTTTGGAGGATGCGGCTACGTATGTGCAGAGTGAGATCATAGTAGTTAAAAAACTGTTAATGAGAATGTGGAGTTTAAAAATTATGGTAAAAGCTCTCTCCACTTAACTTCTTTCTCAATAGCCTCGAGAATTTCGCTCTCTTTTGTCTTCAAGGAGTTAGGTGTTACAATAAATTGTACTTCTCTGAGTTTTTCAACCGTAGTATAAGTGTCGTAGGGGACTAGGAGTATTGGTGTGCTGGTTTCACGTGCTTTTACTAGTACACCTATATCTGGGTAGAGGCCTCCTGTGAGTATCACTACGCTAGGCTTAGTCTCCAGAGCGGTTATTATTAAGTCTGTCCTATCACCTCCAGTAACAATTGCCGCGTTAATAGCTCTTCTAAGCCATCTCAAAGCAGCCATAGGAGCCATTGCACCGACGAGGACGTCTTCTACGATGTTGCTGAGTTTATCTCTATTCTCAAGTATCTCGGCGTTTAGAGCTTCAACGATATCGCTAACTGTAGGTGCTGTTAATCTCACTCTTTCCCTTATAACACCGTATACTTTAAGCCCTAGTCTTTCTATTTCAGGCACAATAACGTCTTCTACTCTCTCACTGTAGTAAATAGGTACATTATTTACTATCACGCCATCTATTTTAGCCCCATAATGCTCAAAATAGCAGTTATATAATACAAGCTTATCTACTACTTCATCAATAACGTCTCTCTCTTTTGCACTCAACACAAATACTGTCTTAGCATTAAGCATTTTAGTAAGTTGAGGTAGTGGAAAGCCAATAGAGGTCATTATTTCTAAATTTGGATAACTCTCGGCTAAGATCACATCTTTTCCACTAGCAATTTTACCATAAGCCTCTTCAATCCTCTTTTTTAATGATTCCACATTATTCTTAAAGTTCAAGATGTTCCTAGTAATTGTGATGGGATTCATGTCTTCGAGTTTGTCTTCTAAACTTAGAGCCTGCTTTAACGTAATGACATCTGGGTCTACATGTGTCATTGAGGGAAGTCTGTATCTGGCTTTTGAAATAGGTTTAAAATATCCTACTCTAAGCCCTTCACTTGAGAATTTTCTCAATAAGCCGTAAATTAAAACAGTCTTCCCCCTCTCGCCAATTAAGAATATTGTCTTAACCAATTCACACACCCTAACTACTCAATAATTACTCTGACATCAACCGCTATTACCCCTACACCTTCTTCGTATACGAAGAGCGGATTTATATCCATTTCTACTATTTGCGGGATATCTGTAATCAGTTTACTCACTCTTAAAAGGACATTAACTAGAGCGTTAATGTCTGCTGGGGGCTCTCCTCTAAATCCTCTCAGTAACGCGTAAGCTTTTGTCTCAGTAATCATCTCTCTTGCTTCTCGCAGTGAGAGAGGAGCTATTCTAAATGAGACGTCTTTAAACAGCTCTGTGTAAACCCCTCCAAGTCCAAACATGAGTATATGGCCAAATACAGGGTCTTTAGTTACACCTATTATTACTTCTCTCCCCTTAGGAACCATTTTTTGTACAACAACACCTTGAATTGTAGCTGCGGGCATATATCTCTTAGCATTTAGTATTACTGTTCTAAACGCCTCAATAACTTCTTCATCTGATTTTAAGCCTACAGCAACTCCTCCAATATCAGACTTGTGTGTTATGTCTGGAGAAGCTATTTTAACTACAACTGGATACCCTAGTTTCCTCGCGATCTCTACAGCTCTCTCCTCGTTCACGGCCAGCTTTGTTGGTGCTACTGGCACTCCATAGTTCTTCACAATTTCTTTAGCTTCGTGTTCTAGTAGTACTCTCCTATTCTGCCTCTTAGCCTCCTCAATAATTGCTAAAGCCCCTTCTTTGTCCACGTCAAATATCTCTACGCGCTCTACAGCTCTCTCTAAGTACTCTTTAATCTCACTATACTCGGTAAGCCCGAGTATTGCGGCTACGGCTCTCTCAGGCATGTCATATACCGGGATATTATTCTCTACTAATATTCTCACAGCTTTTTCTACTCTCTCACCACCTATAAACACAGCTAGAACAGGCTTTGAGGGGTATTTCTTGCTTAACTCTACTATAACTTTAGCTGTCTCCTCAGGCTCTGTTACAACTTGTGGTGTCAATATAATTAAGAGAGAATTTACATTTGGATCTCTGAGTAAAGCCTCAATAGCAACTCTATACCTATCAGCTCTCGCATCACCTATGACATCTACAGGATTATACACACTAGCTACTGGGGGTAGGGTGCTTCTCAAGTACTCTATTGTGTGTTTTGAGAGCTCTGCGAGCTTTAATCCTTTAGATACAAGTAAGTCTGAAACTACTACGCCTGCGCCACCAGCATTAGTTATAATTCCAATTTTACTCCCCATTGGTATTGGTTGCGAGTTAAACGCTATAGCCATGTCAAATAGCTCTGAGACACTTGATACTTGTATAATTCCAGCTTTTCTCAGTGCTGCTCTCAGTGCTGTGACTCCACCAGCCATGGCGCCAGTGTGGCTTAGTGCAGCTCTAGCACCAGCCTCTGTAATACCACCTTTAAGTAGTATCACAGGCTTCTTTCTAGTCACAGTAGAACCTACTTCTACAAATCTCTTACCTTGATCTATAGACTCTAAGTACAAAAGTATTACTCTTGTCTCGGGATCTTCTCCAAGATAAACTAAGAAATCTACTTCATTTAAATCTGCCTTATTACCTAGACTAATAATTTTTGAGAATCCCACACCCACTCTAGGAGACCAGTCTAAAATTGCTGAGAGAAGCGCCCCGCTCTGTGAGACGAAAGCTACACCGCCTTTAACTCCAGGTGTTGACGTGAAAGTAGCGTTTAATGGAGTGTGTAAGTCCATTATGCCAAGACAGTTTGGTCCTACAACTCTGACTCCATATTTCCTAGCAATCTCAATAAGCTTCTTCTCCCTCTCAACACCATCACCACCAATTTCTTTAAACCCAGCACTAATCACAACAGCGTACTTAACACCCCTCTTACCACACTCCTCCATAACGTCGAGAACAGTCTGTGCTGGGACAACTATGACAGCTAAGTCTATGTCACTAGAAACTTCAAGAATAGACTTATAAGCACTTAGCCCTAGTATCTTATCAGCTCTCGGATTTACTGGGTACACTTCGCCTTTATAACCACTCTCAATAATATTTTTTAACACGACATAACCTACTTTACCGGGTTCTCGAGACGCGCCAATAACTGCCACACTCTTAGGCTTAAACAACTCCTTCATGTATACCCCATCTCTACTAAAAGCGCAGTGTTTTAAATAATTAAAAACCTTTACAGCTAAGAGTCGGCCAGGGAAGATCAAAACACTACGAATACAGTGTAGCTAGTGATTCCACTAGTAATTTATAATCTCAGCTAAAGTATATTGTCCTGGTGTGTGGTTTTGAGGCTTGTGTTTATAGGGCCTCCTAGTGTTGGGAAAGGCACATATGCTAAAATACTCAGCAAAAAATATAACATTCCACATATTTCAACTGGTGATATATTTCGCGAGGAAATAGCTAAAGGTAGTGAGCTCGGCTTAAGAGTTAAGCCCTATGTTGAGAGGGGTGTCCTAGTACCAGACGAGATCGTAGTGGAGGTTGTAAAGAGTATTTTACAAAGCCCTCTGTGTAGTAGGGGATTTATACTTGATGGATATCCGAGAACAGTGAGGCAAGCGGAAGAACTAGATAAAATTGTCAGCGTGGATGTGGTATTTTTATTTGAAGCCCCCCTTGAGGTGATCGTGGAGCGGGTCTCTGGGAGACTCATATGTCCTAAGTGTGGTGCTATATACAATATCTCGTGGAGGCCTCCGAGAAGACCCGGTATATGTGACGTGTGTGGTACTCCACTTATTCGGAGAAGAGATGATGAACCTGAACTAGTTAGAGAGAGATATCAATTATATAGACAAACTCTCACGCCCGTAGTAGAGTACTATAGGAGAAGGGGGATTCTTGTGGAGATTAATGCTGCTCGCGACGCGTCTCTAGTTGTCTCTGACATAGAGCATGTACTTGCTAAGATTTTTAAACTCAATCTAGGTTAAAGTGTCTCGGGTGAGTGCTGTGAAGATCTTACATGAGTTTGTACCTACGAGAAAATTCCTGAAAATGGCTGAGGAGACTAAAGACCTAGTTGATGGCTGGAATGTAACTGACAGCGCAGCCGGTGTTCCTGCGCCAAGTGGTGTTGCAGTTAGCTGTGTTTTAAAAACAAAATATCCTGATAAAGTAGTAATACCAATATTCATTTTAAACTATAAAGGCCCTGTAGAGGTAGGTGCTTTAGCACTAGCAGCTGAGGCTGTAGGTCTTGATGGCGTAGTCTTAACAATGGGTGATGACCCTGTATATGGAGAGCCACTGGGGCCAAAATACTGGGGTAAGACAGAGAACGCGAGAGATTTCCTAAGAGAGAAAGTTAAGATAAAGACACTAAAACTCGGATGTCTCCTATCACCAAGACCTTGGAGAGAGAGATATGGTGAAAAAGCAAAAGCAGGCTTTACTGCACAAGATATGATTGAGAGAGTGAAGACTGGCTGGGACTTCGCATTCTTTGCAAGACTCACACCAGAAGTCTTATCGACACTAGAAGAAGTATCCGGGGAAATGAAGAAGCTGGCTAAACCACTATGTGCATACTTCTTAATTCAAACTCCACGCAATGTAGAGATATTGAAGAAAATTGGTTGGCAACCGACTACAACAATTGATAAAGCTATTGAGTTCGCTGAGAAGCTTGAAGGCCTTGTTGACGGGATAATAGCAACATGTGCGGGAGACTATCAGGGTGACTTAGAGCTCTTAAAAGCTCTACAGAAACTTAGGAAGAAATAGGGTTAAAACCTTGTCTGAGCTGAAATTTAAACCAGTATTCCTATTCATTGATACTGATAAACACGCAAGCCCATTTGACATACTCATGACAATAGACCTCATACCAGACGTCATAGTACTCAAGTACGAGAACGTGACTCCAGAAGACGTAGAGAAAATAGTTTACGATGCACTATTTCCTAGAGGTCCTAAAGGAGTAAAGTTCACAAAGATCTTTGTTAATGGTAAAGAACTAGAGACTGTAAACGCTATTGTCGAGAAAATTAAGAAGTGTATGTTCCCACCATTTGAGCTCTCTGTAATAGTAGATCCGAGAGGCTCCTATACTACAGCCAGTGCCGCTGTGGTGAAGACTCTAGAAGTACTACAGAAACTAGGCCTAGGTACTATTGAAGGTAAAAATGTTACAGTATTAGCAGGCACAGGGCCTGTTGGAGTTGCAGCTACATGGCTCTACGCTGCTGAGAAAGCAGCGAAAGTCACTGTAACTTCGAGAGATCTCGCTAAGGCGCAAAGAGTCGCTAGTAGAGTTAACGAGGAGTTAAAGACAGATGTGGTAAAGCCTTTTCAGGCTAAAAGCCCGGATGACGTGGGCAAGGCTATAGAAGATGCAGATGTAGTTCTCGCTACTGGTGCACCTGGCGTACAGCTACTTCCACTAGAGACTTTGAAGACATATGGGAAGAGAGTTAGAGTAGTTGCAGACTGTAATGCTGTTCCACCCTACGGTATAGAGGGTCTCAACCCGAAGTGGGATGGAAAAGAAATTATACCAGGAGTATATGGAGTAGGTGCACTAGCTATAGGTACACTTAAAAACAAAATCGAAGCAGATCTAATTAAAAAGGCTCTACAAGAGCCAAAAGGAATATTTGACTTCAGGGCTGCCTATGAAATAGGCAAGGCAATGCTCATAACTAAGTAGTTTTTTCATAAACTACCTCTACCTAATTACGAGAAATTCCTAGCTCTAACCGCCAATTCTCATAGACTTAACATACACATCGCGGAATTCGGGATCTGCTGAGAGCTCTATATACTTAACTTTACTCTCTATTACATCTTCTATTTCTCTTCTAGCTTCAGAGGATTTTAAGGCTATTTTAGCACCTACAATAGCGCTTTCTCCTACAAATATAATTCTCTCCTTGCTAATTGGGGGTAGTAGCCCTACTTCGATGGCGTTATCGACATTTAACCTAGCACCAAAAGAGCCGGCAACGTATATTCTCCTGATCTCTAAGGGGTCTATGCCCAGTCTCCTCGATAGTATAGTCCACGCTGCCTTAATAGCAGCTATAGCTAATAATATAGTCTCTATATCCCTGAGTGTTACGTGTATTTCTGTTCCAGTAGCACTCTCCTCTGCAGGTACTACGATAAATCTTCGTAACCCCTGATCTCTACGTACTCTTGGGTGATTAATTCCCGTGAACCTGCCGAGATGATCTATGATTTTATTTCTATGTAGCTCAGCTATGAGGTCTATTAAGCCAGTACCACAAATCCCCCTCGGCTTAACACCCCCAATAGTCTCGTATTCTACATCTGAGTTATTAACTCTAAGAGACCCAATAGCCCCCGGCAAAGCCCTCATACCGTAGGTAATACCAACACCCTCAAACGCGGGTCCGGCCGGCGCGGATGCTGCAAGTATGATCTCCGAGTTACCTAGGAGAACCTCTGTATTAGTCCCTATATCTATAGTTAAGACAAGCTCATCTATCTTATACATTTGAGTAGCTAGAATATTAGCTACAGCATCTGCACCCACATAAGCTCTTATAACTGGGTGGAAATAGACATATCCATACCCGTTGATCTCTACGCCGATCTCTCTAGCTTTACACTTAAAGGAGCGAGAAATAACCGGCACATAGGGAGAGCGCGCTATAAAACTCGGCGGAATGCCAAAAAACAAGTGGTGCATAACTGTATTCCCAACTACTACTACCTCATATATTTCCCTCTGATTTACTCCAGCCTTCTCGGTAAGATCTCTAATAACCCTGTTTATTGCTGAGACTACGAGTTGTTGTAGTTTAATTAGATTTTCTTGAGACCTCTCTGCGTACATAATCCTGGACACAACGTCAGCACCATAGGTTAGTTGAGGATTCTCTAAAGAGTCCTCTGCGAGAGTCATACCACTATTTAAATCCACTAAATGCACAATGATCTTAGATGTGCCAATATCAACAGCTACACCGTAAAGTCTACTAGTAGTATCACCAGGCTCCACAGAGATCAACTCATTCCCATATAAGACGACTGTTACATCCCAGTTACTTGTCCTGAGAATAAAGGGTAATTCGCGGAGAACATCAAGAGGTACGATCAAATCCTGTTCTGCAGGTAGAAAGCCTTGGTCAATTAGCGCTTCCCTGAGCCTCTCAAGATCTGATCTATTATCTTCCAGAGTCGGCCTGGGTAGTTTAACATAAACCTTCTTAACAACAGGGTTTAAGGGGAAAATATCGTCTCTTAGAGTAACTGGCGCTACTGCTCTCCCGCGAGAGACAATAAGAGATTCCTCTGGTATATAGACAGACACATAATCTCCAATAATTCTAGCTTGACACGCTAATCTCACTCTTTTTTCAATATCTCGAGGACTTAGTAGTCTTAACTCAGCTGTTGACAAGTGATCCAGGTTCTCGACACCGCCGTCCACTACTACTCTACACTTGCCACAAACACCCCTCCCACCACAAATACTAGCTAGAGGTATCCCTGCTCTTTGAATTACCTGGAGTAACGTAGAACCCCGCTCAGTTTTTACACTAATATCTCCAGGTCTGAGTATAACGCTCGGCACTCTAATCACCCTCTTAACGAAGCTCACTAACTACACTTTTACATTAATAACAATTTCTTGTTTAACGATATTCGATTTACAAGAGGGCCTCATCAAGGTTATAAGTTAATTTACTTATAGACACAAGTTCTATTATTCTATTTATAACATTATCCTTAAACCTCGACCTACCTACTAGAATACTGTGGGAAGAACCCTCTATTCCAATACTCCTCTCATTAGTGAGTATTGGAGTAGTCTTATCTAGTATGAGATAATAGGCGTAATCACATACTAAATCTCCTAGAAAGCAGTGTTCACTAGTACACTCCTGCATACTCACAGATTTAATTAAAAAATCACCTAGTCGTGGAAACACCTCGTAGATACCAGTGATTGAAGTTGTAGCTCTTGGATTTACTTCAATAACATACATGTCATCCTTACTCCATACGACATCTAAGCCGATGTAGCCTCTAAGCTCTGGATAACACTCGTAAAGCTTACTGAGAACTACCTCGGTTCTCTTCCTGAACACGTGGTTTCTAATAGGCAGTACTCCACCCACATATCTAATCCTATTCTCATCTAAAATTATTAGTTGCAAGTTTAGAGAATAGAGTAAGTAACAGCCTTTTCCATAAATAACTGATATACTTCCATGTACACCACTCACATATTCCTGTACTAGAGCTCTACCACTAGGATCACACTTCACAGCTCTACGTGCATACTGCAGAGCCTCATCCACGTCTCTGGCAAAGTAAACACACTCAGAACCAGCTAGGAGAGTAGGCTTTACTATATAAGGAGGGTTCAGTTCTTTTATGCGAGAACGATCAATATGCAGGCTGTCCACAGGTATAGATCGGGGGGTTTTAATACCACACTTCTCAAGAACTATGTAAGTATTGAGCTTATCTGAAAAAGTCTCTACTAGAAAGTGTGATGGACCCAGGAGCTTCTCGCCAGCTATTTTAGACAACTTAATAAGCTCTAATGGAGGGGCAATGAACACTATCCAGTCAAAGTATTCTCTAACTCGCTCCACTAAGTAATAGTATTCAGACTCACTACTTACAGTAATTACTCTATCCCACAGTATTCTAGGAATTTTATCACTAATAGTCAAGTACACATCACAACCAGCTGCACTGAGTGTCTCAGCGAGCGAGATCACCATAGCATATGCTTCTGGCAGTAATTCGAGATAGTGATACTGGTAACTACTCAATACATACTCTGATATAAGAATCTTCAAGTATACTCACCAGAAATTGTTCGTAAAGCCTCCTAACATGGAACATTACCTACACTAAATAGCACTAAGCCAGGTAAATTAAATTCAAAGTCTTTATAAAAACTTAGCACAATTCCACTATTAAAATAATTCTCAGCACAACATATATTAACACGTTTAACGGAGAAAAGATAAATAAGATCATTTAGGCTTATTATTCATAAAACTCCTTCTAGCTTCAGCTTATTCCTTTACCTCGATAAGGTCTTGTAAATAAATACTCCTACCAGTTACTTACGGTACACACCATATTTGAGTACTGCGTTTATTAGTGATCTGAGATTTACGTCTGGTGTTGCTGGGTCTATTTCTGCTACTCCTGGTGCTAGTATAAAGCAGCCTCCAGGGGCTAGATCCTCTATAAGCTTCTTAACATACTCTTCTATTTTATCTGGAGTCCACCCTATTAGTTGTCCTGGTGTTATACCTCCTGCAATACATGTGTGTCCTTCTAGTTTCCTTTTAATCTTCCTTATGTCGCCACGCTCAAATACTCCTATACCCCAGCCTTTTGGAAGCTCAAGTATAGTGTCTAAATGTGGCGTGTGATCTCCTTCAAATAACACAAAAGATTTTATACCATTATTGTAAAGTTCCACTATAACTCTCTTTAGATATGGCCAGTAAAACTCACTATATAATTTAGGAGGTAACATTTCATTTAGATGTAATGGTATAAACGCGTATTTTGCCCCAATAGGTTTTAAAATTAATGCCACTTGAAGTATTGGCTTAATAAGAACTTCTACAGCTTGTTTAACTTCGCTAGGATATCTCCTAGTATCAAGCATTGCTCCTGTTGGGTGTCTGAGGAAGTCTCCTATGAAGTCTAGTGGTGAATATGCAAATGTTACTGCAAGTGGTGGGAACCCTAATTTAAGCAGTGTACTATTTATCTCTGTTAAAGCATTAAAATAATTAATAGCTTCTAGAGTTAACTTAGCTACTGTTTGTGCATATAGAGCTGAACCGGGCTTTGAGAGGTTCTTACACACTCTGGGTAGGATTGCGTTATGTATGAATTCTAGTGGGTTTTCTATAAGCTCTTTATATTCTTCAGGCTTCATATACTCTCCTCCAATGAATTGAAATGGCAAGTGTTCTGGGAGTTCTCTACCGGGCCATCTAGTATATTTATCCATTAGAATGTCGTGCATAGGACCTGTTATGAATCTAACAATAGGGGCTATTTGGGAGACTTCTACGAAAGCTGTAGCCATTATAAAGCCCTCAGCAGCAGGTGCGGCAATAAATACATCTACTGGGAAAGAAGTGACGAAGTTTGTAATTGCATCTTTCATTTTATTATAATTAAAGTAAACATCTGAAAGCTTAAACCATTTTGCAAATACATGACCACAGGTAAAGATCATTAATGGAACTCTATCCGGCTCTTTCAACTCAACAACTTTATCAAATCTCTCAGCTTTCTCCTTAACTACTATGTCAGGTTCTCTTTTATGTCTCTCAATCCAATCATCTATAAGTAGCTTACTCACACTCCTCACCTCTTCTTTTCTTCCATCCACTTGAGCATTATTCTAATTCCTTCAGCCGCGCTGTTAGTCCACGCATCTGCATTTACATATTCGCAGGCATACTGATCTACTCTACCACCACCGATAATAATTTTAACTTTTTCCCTTAAACCAGCTTGTCTAATTGCATCAACTGTCTTCTTCATAGAATCTATACCAACTGTTATAAGACATGACATTCCAACAATATCAGGATTATATTGTTTTATAGCTTCTACAAACTTACTTGGAGATACATCTACACCCAGATCTATTACTTCAAAGCCAGCTGCTTCAGCTATTGTAACAACAATATTTTTACCAATATCGTGAATATCACCCTCAGCAGTGCCAATAATAAATCTACCTATTGGTGTTCTAACCTTACCAAGTTCTCTGAGTTTAGGTCTGATTAACTCAGATATCTCCTTGAGAATTTCACCAGCCATAACGAGATCGGCAATGAAGAGCTCACCTCTCTCATAAAGCTCTCCAATTTTTTCAGCAGCTCTAGTTAAGTCATCGAGAATTCTCAAAGGATCTTCGGCAACTTCAAGTCTTCTCCTAGTTAGCTCAAGAGCTTTCTTCTCATCTAGACTAATAATAGCATTAATGAACTCTTCAGACAGAGACATAGCTCACCCCCCAAAGAGTTTAAGAAGCAACCTATATATATTATCTCGCAAGAGAGATCTCGTGAACAGGCATTGAGTAAAATTTTAAACCAATGCTTGAACTTAGGAGACTATTTACAAGAATCTTTAAGAAGATCTAAAATGTTTTAAAGTTACTGCTAGGAGGAGTAAGTGCTTTAGTATTGGGAGCTTATAGATAAGCTATATTGTGCTGAGATCAGAGGCAAACACGGAACTCTAAAAATTGGTTGAGAATTTGAAAAAGTAGTGGGACTATTAAGCTTTCATTTGTTATATTGAATGCTAGATTATGAGTCTTGAATACTCTAGCTGAGAGTACTAGATTATAAGTGATTTAGATTACAAGCTCTAATTGTGAGTTTAAAAGTGTAAAGAGTAGAATATTGAAGTATGAGAGTTTTCTTGCATTTAAATCCTTTAACTGGGTAAGCAATATTCTTAAAAGAAAGTGTAAATTTAAAGATCTAGTTAATATTAGAAAGTATTAGAGTTTTAAGAGACACATGGAGAAACTAGTATACTGGTTTATATATAACTCCTTTGTGTATAGCTGTAGCTACTAAAACCCCTACAACTCCAAGATTTTTTAAGTAGACTATGTCATTTTCATCTCTAACCCCTCCTCCAACAATTAACTTTCCAGGAAAGATCTTGGCTAGTTCTGATATAACAACTCTATTTATTCCAGTTTCTGTACCGACACGACTTAAATCAATAACGAGAATTTTCTTAAACTCTATAGTCTTGAGAATATCAAAGAGCTCACTTAGTTTTTTACGAATATTACTAAATACTACTTCATCTCCATACATATCTAGACTTATTACTCTACCAGTAAGAAGACCTATTTCATCAGGGTATTTTGTGTACTCTGTTCCAATAACATATGCTATTTTATCAGTGTCAAGTAATCTTAAACCTCTCCTTCCAACATCAGCTAGTACTTTAAAATTTAACGTTAATGCTGCCTGGATTACAATACTATTATCTCCTCTCTCCATAATGGCGTCTAGATCAGCTATGTAAACAGAAGTAAAACCCATATTCTTAAGACTAGTTAAAATGCAGTATGGATCTGGTTTATCTGATAATACACTTCTTCTTAATGGCTTATATTCTTCTCTACGACCTGCAATAGCATGGACAACTAAACCACTCATAATATCTAAAACTGGGATAACTTCTATCAAACTCTAATCACCAGAGTAATAGTATTTCCGTATTAAGGATAATATCTAGGTTAAGAAAAACACACTTATGGTGTTTAAATGAATATTCTTGGACTTGATATAGGAGGCGCTAATGTTAAGGCTGTTAATATTACATATATTCCTGGTAGAGGAGGCATAAGTGTTACTGGCGTAGTACGTGAGTATCATCCACTATGGTTGAGAGGAATAGAGTCTCTTAAACGACTTCTCGAAGAGATTAAACACGAGTTTTCTCTGAGATCAGGAGAGTACTATGTAGGAGTAGCTATGACTGCTGAGTTGTCTGATGTATTTAAGACTAAATACGAGGGGGTTAAGACTATTGTAGAGATCGTCGAGGACGTGTATAAGGATTCTAGAGGGGTATATTACGTCACAGTCGACTTAAACCTCGTAGACTACGCTGTAGCTGTGAGAGAATACTTGAAAGTAGCGGCTGCTAACTGGGCTGCTACTGCGTGGCTAATGAAGTATAAGTGCTCTGAGTGGGATATACTTAACGCTATACTCATAGATATTGGTAGTACAACAACGACAATAATACCTATAGTTGACTGTGATATAAGGGTTAGAGGTTACACAGATCCCGAGAAGCTAGTTTACGGTGAACTAGTCTATACTGGTATACTTAGAGGTAATGTAGCTACTCTAGTAGATCGTGTTCCCTACAAGGGCTACTACGCTAGAGTGTCCTCGGAGAGGTTTTCTCTAATAGGGGATGTTCACTTAATACTAGGCCATATTAGTAGCGAGAATTACACTACAGAGACCGCTAATGGTAGAGGTAAGAGCCTAGAGGAGGCTGTGCAGAGACTAGCTCGCGTACCCTGCGCAGACTCTGATATTATTAGTTTTGAAGAAGCAGTTGAAATTGCTCGATACATTTACGAGAGACAAGTGTTTACAGTATTTGAGGCATTAATGCAAATCAGGTCGTGGCTAGCCTCTCAGAGAGTGAAATTAGATAAATTCACTGTTATAACAGCTGGCCTCGGCGAGTTCTTAGCCGCTGAAGCTAGTAAGAGAGCTGGTTTTAAGAGAGTTGTGAGTATTAATGATCTCGTTGGTGAGAAAATAGCAGGCGTTCTCCCATCTTATGCCTCGGCATTAATGGTGTTAGAAAGGGTTTCTAAGAGTGAGTAGACTAGTAGTTCTCAAATTATCTGGTCACCTTATTAAGCATAGAGAGGCTATTAGAGAGACATTACGCGAGCTAAGATCTCTGATTAGAGTAGTGAGATTTATACTAATACCTGGCGGTAGTGTATTTGCTGATTTTGTGAGAGAATTACAGGGAAGTATGAGTTTTAGTGATGAATTAGCACACTGGCTTGCAATTAAAGCCATGGAAATGTACGGAGTTTATATCATGGACTTAGACGAGTCAAACATACTAGTAGAGACATACGACCTCGCAGAGACACGCGAAGCTATAGGTAGAGGTAAAATACCAGTCTTAATGCCATATAGAATTGTAAAAGCACTTAATGAGCTCCCACATAGTTGGAGTGTAACAAGTGACTCTATAGCTATATATATCGCTAGACTCTTAGAGGCGAGTATAGTTATACTAGCTAAGCCCGTGGATGGTATTTTAGACGAGAAGGGTAACTTAATTAGGAGAATAACCACTACTGATCTAATACGACTAGACATAAATATTATTGATCCACACTCTATAGAGCTCATATGTAGAGCTAAAACACCAATAGCAATATACAATATGCTAAAACCATACCTACTAAAACTCATAGTGAACAAAGAGATCGGAGATTATACGCTTATACTTCCCTAACCCCTTTAGATCACATTTTGTTTTTAAACAATATTCGCCGAATTGTCTCAGGAGATCGGGGAAAAGGTGCTTTTAATAAGTTAAATCATTTTTGAGAGCTATAATTATCGCTTTTTTTAATTCTTTTACAAGTTCTTCTGAGATCGCCGCTCCCCTGCCGCCAGCACATACCGCCCCCCTGAACCCAATTACGTCAAACTCTAGTTTAACAGCATCGAAGACGTGGTGTTTTCTTAGACTACCAGCTATAGCTGCCATTAAGCCACTTTTGTGAGCGTCTTTAACAAACTTCTCTAAGTAACTTCTAGTTAGAAAGTCAAATGTTGTCTTACCGTCTTTTACGTATGTGTCGATCATAGCGACACCAGCCTCTACACTCCTAGCTACGTCAAGTACTCTTAGAGGCTCGATTGATTCTGCACGCTCGTAGTCTGCATATCCTACTAGGACTAGCTTAGTGTTAAAAGACTTTAAGATATCTGAAAGCCGTGAACCTATTACTCTTGCCTCGTTTAGTGACCTCGCTGCAATACCTACTTTGAAGTAGTTAACGCCAAGAGATCCTGCAGTGTAAGCAATATACTCTAAATATGGCTCAAACTTCTTAATATCACCACTAGCACAACTCACTTCTATCTCAAACATATTAAGCTTCTTAGCTCTCTCTACAACTTCTTTTAGAACATTATAATCTGGTAATCCTAGACTACCCCTAGAAGGCTCTTTCACATCAACTATGTCAGCTCCACCGTGCATAGCGCTCTCAAACTCAGAAGGGTGTTTTATTGAAATTAATAATTTAACCATAAACTCACACTCAAACTCATACTCAGCTAATTTAACACCTAGTCCTCCTAATTAAATGTAAGGTAAATGGCAGGGGCAGAGATGAAAGATACTTGTCTCGCAATATTAGCAGGTGGTAGTGGAGAGAGATTTGGAGACTATAAACCACTAGTACAGTTAGGTAATAAGAGGTTAATAGAGTATATCTTAGAGAATTTAGGTCCTTATTTTAATAGAGCTCTACTAGTAGTTAAGAACGATCTTCAGAGGGAACTCTTAGTTAACAGTGTTCATGAAGCTATTAGCAGGTATGATGTTGAAATAGTGCTAGATAAAATAGATCTTGATGGACCAATTGCTGGTATTATTACTGCTACTGAGTACTGTAATAGTGAGCTGTTAGCACTAGCTCCATCAGACACTCCTTTCATAAAATTTAGTATTTACAAGAAACTTGGAGACTACGTGATTAAAAAACACTATGATGCAGCTATACCAATATGGCCCAATAACTACACTGAGCCTCTAATTTCACTTAGTGTCAGAAAAAGACTTGCACAAGCCGCTCGTGCATGTGTCTCAGAGAGGTGGAGAGTTCAAACCATGTATAATAAGTTAAACACAGCATATGTTAATATTTACTCTCTCAGTGAAAATCCCGAAGTAGACTTCCTCAATATAAATAGCCACAGAGACTTAGAGTTAGCGCAGAGATTTATTAGTCAACGTAACTAAGCCACTTCATAGGCTTAATATAGTCTCTGCCAGTAGCTTCAAATGTGCCTATTGTTACCTGGTAATACACCTCGCCATATCTCAAGTCTTCTACCTCTTCTAGTTTACCATAAGCTACTATTTCGTCTCCAGGCTCAGCGAGGTCTATGTAGAGGCCTTCATAGCTTACAATTCTCGATATTTGACCAGGAGGAGTAACTCCTTCTAATATTCTTACATTGCTAACTACGTATATAGCGGGCATGAAGATCGCATCTTTATTATCTATAACTCTACCTTTTACTCTCACTAATCCTAGAGGTCTGTGAATTTTATCTTCCCAGTGCTCCTTCACTTCACTCTCTAATTTAACTGGATGTATAGAAAACTGTCTTCCCCTGTAAATAGCCCTGTTCCACTTATACTTACTATATAGGATCATTGCTTCTCTTAGACTTAACGGGTGATGTGATATTATATCTCTACTCCACTCCTCGAGTATTTTGCCTCTAGGTAGAGAGAAGTGTGATTCTTTTTCACTACGTAGTAGTTCTCTCAGAGCATTCCTGAGAACCCAGCTATTATGCTCACCATAGATAATTACATCTATATCTGAGTACTGTAAATTGTGTATTTTTAAGAGGAGAGAACCTGTTATTCCAAAATTACCTAAGTTTATGTGCGTTATATCTGATAACTCCTCAACTAGTTTTAATGCTAATTTTTCTAGATCATCTCGCGGTGAACTAAGTATTTCTTGCAATCTCTCTTCGGGTTTAAAGTGAGTTTTAATTTTATATCTGGGCACTTCTATTAGCTCAATTGACCTATACTTATCGAAGACTATGTACTCTGGGTAGTGATCTCTTAGATAGCTCATAGTGTCTTTAACTCCCATAGCACTGTAATGTGGTAAAATTCTACCATACATAACACCACTCCTACTCCACTTAGTCCTAATACTCGAGGAGTAGTGTGGTATGTACTTCAAGTACGCTACTACTCTCTCAGCTGGGTGTATATTGCCAATTACACAGAAAATTAAGCCTTCACTAGACTCTAAGAAATCTCTATCTCTAAACTCCCTCATCTAATATACCTCTACACTACCATACAACTATTAATTCTTGTGTTTAATATGTCTATTGAAATATTTTATGTCTTGAAATTTGAAGTCTAATAGCTTATAGAATAGTACTTGTAAATGTGAGGTTGATGATTGAAGGTTACTTAGTTAAATATAAGGGTTATTTCTGGGTTGTTAAAGGCTGTGAACACTTTGATGACTACGTAATTGCTTATCCTCGCTATGAGATATCTAGTCAGGCAAGAATTAAGAGTACTAGTGTAGCGCTGGATATAGCTAAGAGACTTGGGGTTGTGAAATACGATGAGTGCTTAAAGTTAGAGATCCCACTACTTAAGAGAGGCGAGATCGAAGATGTACTCGACCCCTTTAAGAGAGAGATGTGGCCACAACTACCCCGAGAATTAGATTTAGTTCTTGGAGATCTCGACTCGAGCGAGCTGAGAGATGTAGGATTAACTGGAAGCTACTTAGTGTCGACTGTGTTGAAAAGTGTTAAGCCAAGAGATGTAGACTTGATTATTAGAGACGTGGATGTTGGTTTCAAGGTGTATAGAAAACTTAGAGAGTTGAGAGAGAAGGGGGGTAGTAAGCCTTTGGAAAAGCCGGAGGAGTTTGAAGGCTGCGATCCAGAGACTAGAGCTATGTTATTAAAGAGCAGAGTATTAGAGGGGGTTATAGGCGACATGGTCTACAGTATACGAGTATTGTCTTGTAGAGAGAGCTTAAAGCCTATTTGCGTAGAAAGCTATGAGTTTTTTAGTGGTGAGCTTATCATAGCCAAGGATGTATCTTCATTGGCAATGCCCTACATATACATTGCCGAGAGTAAGCTGGGTAGAATTCTAGTGAGGAGTTTACGAATGAGGTATAGCGAGATACCCATGGGAGCAAAACTACTAGTATCAAACTGTAGAGTAGAAAAATGCTCTGATAGCTCAACGCGTATCAGCTTAGATGAATGTACAGTTA
>Ga0105155_1000267_pt1 | contig 17873 bp, 16 predicted proteins | sample SSWtaG_2_FD_89589 | JGI IMG/M metagenome (GOLD analysis project Ga0105155, IMG submission 89589) | Hot spring microbial communities from Sandy's Spring West, USA to study Microbial Dark Matter (Phase II) - SSWsed_130316 | ecosystem: Environmental > Aquatic > Thermal springs > Hot (42-90C) >...
GAAATGCTAATAGATACGTACTATGGTTTTAGAACAGACTCACTACTACCAGTAGCTACACCAGGCGAAGTACTAGTCTTTATGAGCGAGTACGAGGAGTACCCACGCTACAAGCCTGGTGAGAGGTGGTTTTATCTCAATGAGGGCTATGTAGTACTAGGCGAAATTATTGAGAAAATTAGTGGTTTAAAATACGAGGAGTATGTAAAGAGAGAGATCGCAGAGAAGCTTCAATTAGAAAAATTCTACTTTACTAGAGAAGATTACATGAGAGACTCTGACAAGGCAACACCATATTACAGTAACCGTGAGGGTAAACTAGTGAGAGCTGAACCTATATTTGGAGTATCAGCTGATGGAGGTCTCTTCACAAGCCCCTTAGACCTAGTGAAATTCGCTTACACACTAGCGTCTAGAGGTAGATTTAACTCTACTAGCATACTCGAAGAGAAATCTATAGAGTTAATGGAGAAACCACACGTAAAATTACCCTACGAGTCGCCAACTAGCAAGTACTATGGGTATGGCCTCATAATACACGACAAATTTGCCGGCGAGTATAAGCTTATAGGTCACAGTGGCTCAGTATACGTGTACACGGCTTATATGGGCTACTTACCCGAGAAGAGAGTTGCTGTTGCACTTGCATCTAATAGTAGTGGATACTCGCTATCACTAATAGGCGCCTACGCGCTAGCACTCGCTGCTGGTATTAGTGAGAGTAAACTAGACTTCCTCCGCGTAGATAGAGTTGTAGATAGACTAGAAGGCGTATATGTAGGCTACAAGAACACTGTTAGTGTTAGAGTTAAGAGAAGTGGTGATAACTTACTCTTAGAGGACCTCTATGAGCGCCTACCCCCGCTCACGCTAATTCCAGAGCTCATTGAGGAGGACTACGTGAGATTCTACATAGTTACACTCCACACTAAAACACCTATAGAATTCTACATTAAAGGAAACACAGTAACACTAGTTTACGATAGATATCTACTACTCAAAAAACAATAACTCAAAACCCTACTCACTTATTCACTAATAAGCAGACACAGTCATAGAATATACATCTCTGCGCGAGAACAGTATTATTATTCCAAACTAAGACTTAACTAAGCTACTCTATAACACCACTAAGAGGTAAGAGTTGTTAGGTATAATGTGTAATAAATATTATTCCTATTAAACCATAAAGAGACAACTACTCTGAGTTTCCCGCGAGGTGTGCTGAGTTTTTGTCGAGCAGAGCTGTAAAGGTACTCAGAGAGAGAATTATTGAGTGGTATAGTGCTCATGGAGACTACTGGTTACCGTGGAGGTTGAGAAGCGATGCGTGGAGTATTCTTCTAGCTGGTGTATTATTAAGAAATACTACTGTTAAGCAGGTGTTAGGAGTTTATAGCACTCTAATAGAAAAATACCCCTCGCCAGCTTCTATGGAGACTGCTAGGATCGAGGAGATTAAAGAGCTAATTAGGCCTCTCGGAATGCAACATACTAGAGCACCACTACTAGTAGAGCTCGCTAAGACCATTACTGCTAAATATCGTGGTGTAATTCCATGTAATCTAGAAGACTTACTCAGCTTACCGGGTATTGGAGCATATACAGCTTCAGAAATACTACTAGCTGCATGTAACCAGCCAGTACCACTCATAGACAGGAACTTTATAAGAGTAGTGTATAGAGTTCTGGGATTTAAGCCAAAGAAAAATAACCCTTATAAAGACGCAGAATACTATGCATTAGCTAAGAAACTAGTGCCGAGTAATATTAAGAGAGCAAAGAAATTTAACTACGGGATTTTTGACTTTGCGAGAAAAGTATGTAAAGCGAGAGGTCCCAAATGTGTTATTTGTAGTTTGAGAGACATCTGCGCTGCAAGTCTAGCCTGATCTAAATAGACCTGAGCGGCTTAAAGCAGTATTTAAGTAATTTCGTTATCTCGAACTTAGATAGCGAGAGCTTTATGAGGATTATTTATGAGGATTATGAGAATGGAGGCTGTGGAGAAACGTAGAGGAACAACTCTAACTAGTCTAGTGCTCTGAACAATAGCTGTCCCCTTTCAACGTAGATTTTTATTCTTCGAGTAAGTGCTAGATTATTAATGATAGCTCTAAGAGTAGTATGTGTTAGAAGGTATGAGAGCGGTGTCTCTTCAATGTTTAGCTTTGTTATAACTAGTGATGTTAACTGATCAAGTGACCTGGGCTCTTTTAGCAAGGAGAGTACTAGTTCTCGTGTAGCTTCTAAATAACTCGTATTTAAATCAACGAGTTTGACCAGGTCACCGGTATTTGTAATTATTGGTCCATGGCCTAGAATAATATACTTATAACTAGTTTTAGCAACCAGCTCTTTAACTCTGCTAAGACTGTTAGTAAAGGCTGCGTAATCGTTATGATACGGAATTTTAACTCTCTCTAAGACTCTCTCACCAAATAGTGCATCACCGACAAAGAGTACTTCGCTTCCTAGTGAGTAGCCAACGTGCCCGTGACTGTGACCTCTAAGATCAATTGCTATGAAATCGCAGACTTCATCGCCGGGCTTTAAAGTCAGAACATTATCGAGATCTAAGTCGGGTGCAACAACGCTGCTTGCTAAACTATTAATAGGTGTCAAATCTACACCGTAGTCTAGAAATACCCTAAAAGACTTACTAGTAACTAGTAGCTCTTCACCATAAGGCACGTAGACCTCGCTAGGCATAAGTGTTGATAGCGCGTAGACGTGGTCGCTGTGATGATGGGTAATCAGGGCTACTACCTTATCTGCTCCTATCTTGTATATAAGACGTTTTAATTCAACTCCCCTCTCACTACTTGAGCCAGGATCAATTATACACGTTAGGCCGCCAATTACCCTAATGAGTGTTGCAGGCGATCCCTTCAGCAAGTACGTATCCTCTGTCAACTTGACTAGAGACATAAATCCACAAACACCCAGTCAATGTATTAGTAATAGTTAACTAAGATTACCTATTGAAGTTTTACTTAAGATTCTTAAGTAAGACGCTCTTCTACTATTTCAACGTCAAATTTTACACCCACTTTACTCGCGATCTTCTTGAGGTTTTCAACTATGTTTAAGTGTAATGGTACTCCTATCTTGAGCCTTGTCTGCATTGTGAGCCAAGCTTTCTCACCTGGAATCCATATGTTTTCAGTCCACGGAGACTTCTTCAGCGACTTTATCTCGCTAATCATTTGCTCAAGCCTCTCGTAAAACTCTCCTAGCTTCATAAATCTAGATATGTCTACTGCTATAAGTGCGTGTCCTACATTGGCATTTCTCACAGTAGTATAGCCTACGTGATTACCCCAGGCCGCGCCTGAGAGCACTCCACATAATATATCTACTACTAGTGCTAGTCCTGAGCCCTTGTGACCACCAAACTCCTCGAGGTATCCTCCAAGTGGTAATATTGCTGCCTCGCGCCTCCTAATAGCCTCGTAGACTCTCTTTGCATCACCACTTATAATCTCACCTGAGCTACTAATAACCCAGCCTGCGGGAACCTCCTTACCTATTTTACTATAAACTTCTATCTTACCAACAGGAGTAACTGAGAGTGCTCCATCATAGAGGAGTGGTGGCGGTTGCTTCCTGGGGATAGCAAAGGCTACTGGATTTGTACCGAGATATCTCTCAACTGTACCAATATATGCTACTAGTGGTTCAGAATTTGTCATTGAAACACCAATCATATTATACTCTACAGCTTTAAGCGCATAGTAGCCGGCTATACCGTAGTGATGACTACGCCTAACTAAAACTACTCCTACACCAAGTTTCCCCGCTTTCTCAACAGCGTGTATTATAGCTTTAAGAGCTGCCACGTGTCCAAGCCCATTATCAGCGTCGAGAACACTAACAGCACCACTATCTACAGTAAACTTCATTTCGGCATTAACATTAACAGCACCACACTCAATACCAGCAACATATCTCTCAACTCTCTGAACACCATGACTAGAAATCCCCATAAGGTCAGCTGTAACTAAGACATCAGCAACTACTTCAGCATCATAATCATTAATATTGAGCGCAGTAAAAATTTCTTTAACAGATCTCTTTAAACTACTAGCAGTTACCCTAATATATGGTGGAATAGGCTTCTCTTTCTCAAATAAAAACTCCACATAAAACACCAAAGTAGAATTAGGATTACGAGATAAATATTTCTCACTAATCAGACTAGGATGCCCTCATCAGCAACTCAGACCCGTGACTCTCATCACGAATACTAGTAGACCCTCTCTTAGTAAAGAGATTATATAGCTTTTTAATTCTTTATACTGTACTCTTATTTAACTATAGTGTTTAGCCATCTCCTCGTTTCCAGGTAGTTTGAGTATAGCGTTTATTACTGCGTTGACTTGTTCTGTACTCTTAGTCCTCGGGTCTATTATTAACCAGTTGAAGAGGTGCTCTCTACCACCAGTTAGAAATGCCTCAATAGCCCACTCAGCTCTCATAAGTCTATACATCACGACGTACTTCATGATCCTACTCGGCAAGCTCGTGGTAACTCTACTCACAATACTACTTCTACTTACAGCTCCAGGTACTTCTACAACTACATCATCTTGCACTCCGTGCACAGCCCCCTTATTCGGCGTGTTTACTTGAATTGGCACTGGTATTAGTGGAGCACCGGGTACTGGTAGTTGAAGGTAGTAGTGATCTTTACTAGTGCCAAGCGCTAGTGCCTCAATAATCTCTACGAGAGACTCGCCACTGGGTACTAGTGGGTATTTCTGCGTGAGGTGAGTAGTGGGATTAAACACATCAAGCTCTATTTCAGCTAGTTTAGCTTTTAAACCAGCTGTATACATTGCCCACCCAATTTCAGAGTCAGGGCCTCCATAAGGCCCATACCAGTACTGCTTTGTCTTTAAATCCCAGTGATATTTCCACGTACCACCACGTACTGTATCTCCAATTGGTAAAAGCCCATATGTCTTATACATATCTATAGCTGCTGGTGAGAGTTCTATGTCGAAAATATCTCTAGTATAGAGTCTCCAAGACTCCCAGTATTTTTCAGCATCTTCTTTAATCCACTCATCAATGTATTTATAAGCATCTTCACCCTTATACTTAAATTTCGTTAACCATATGACGTGATTAAATCCTATCATTTCAACTTCTAGATCTCTGAAATCAATAAGCTTTACTGCTGTAAAATAACACTCTAAATCACTAGCTCCACATGCATGTGTAATATCGATTCCAAGTCTCTCTTTAGCAAGTCTCATAGCGAGTACTAATACTGCTCCTCTAAGATATCTTAAATGTCCATGACAAAGCCCAATATACTTTACCCTAGTCTTCCTAGTTATTAGCGTCGAGAGTTCAAAGACAGGATTAGCTACATTTATTAGCCACGCATCCCTAGCATATTCTTCAACATCACGTGCTATTTCAAATACCAATTTAAACTGGTAATAACCCCATATTGTGTGGTAATCTGAGACATAATTCCACTCAACACTATTTATTCCACGATAATACCCGTATTTCTCAGATACTGTTCTCATAAGCTCGTAATAGTCGTGTCCACCATACATAGCAGAGTTTATTACAAAATCAGCGTTGCGAATAGCTTCTAATCTATTTATTGTCTGATATACTCTCGCATTAACACCAAGTTCTTCAATATATCTCTTTGCAAAGCCATAAATCATATTAAGTCTCTTCTTGTTAATATCCATAAGCCATATGTCTACATTATTTTTTAAGCTATCTTTAATTAAGAGGTCAATTATTACTCTACTAGACCAGACAGCACTACCAGCACCTATAAAAGCTATTTTAAATCTCTCCAATTAAAAACACCGCTAAGATACTAGAGAGAACAAAAGAATTTAAAGTATTTAAAATATCATTTTAAACTCTGCTTTAAATAACACGGTAAAGTCCTCTTTATAGAACTATTAATGCTAATTAGCTATATTTTAATTAGCGAAAATACTTAAAAATGAGGGTAATGCGTTTTGAGTGGAGAGTACGTAGGAAAGTTAAAACGTAGAGCAAAAGTATTTCTTAGAGAAGCTATTTCTGTAGGAGACCCGGATCTAGCGGCTTTTTTCGCAGAACAAGCAATGCAATTATACGTAAAAGCTGTCTATTACGAGCTTTTTGGTGACATTATACGTGGTCACAGGTTAAGAGAGCTCTTATCAATACTTATTATGTCGCTGGATAGACACGGCTTTAGTGACATCGCAGATAAACTTCGAGAATTTATTGAGAAATTTAGAAGAGCTCTAGTTCTAGCCGAAGAAGCATATACTATGGGGAGATATGGAGAAATCAGTTATAGTTCTGAGGAAGTCGAAGATATTGAAATTCTCGACGAGGAGGTTGAACATGTCAAGCTGGGTTAAATACCACTTTGATCACCTTAAAAAGTGGCAAGAATATGCTTTAAAAATCGCGAAAGCCACCAAAGATTTACTGCCAGACGCACGTGTATATGTTATTGGAAGCGTCGTGGAGAATAGGACAACTATTTATAGTGATATCGACATACTTGTAGCTCTATTGTCAAGAACCCTAGACAGTGAGGCGGTGAAAAAGCTTACAGTAGAAATTATTGAGAGAGCTATTACTATCTATGATCTCCCGTGGGACGCGCCAGTAGAAATACACATTGCTGACTTAAAGACTATTGAGAAATATCTGAGAGCGTGTAAAAGAATAATTCCCATTGAAGAATAGAATTAAGCCCATATTCACTCGCAATACTCACGCTAACACTATAATTCATGCTTAGATAAGTAGCCTGTAAAAGCACATTACTTACGAGTTTCTTTAAGCGTAGTGAGGAGTTTACTTAGTAATTTCTCAACATCTTCTACATATTGTGAGGGGTCTGGGACGAGAACTTTTTCTAACTCACTCCTCCGCTTAGACTTTAACCTGCCATAGATATAGCTTAGTGACTGGACAATTCCATTAAGAGGTCCGAGTAGTCTTGTCGCGTAGCCGTAGAGACAGCTAGGTGTACACGAAGAGCAGTCTAATCTACGTGTAGCACAAAAACGTTTACTCGGCTGTCTAGGCTTTACTCCAAGAACACTAGCATAATGTCTATCTACTGGTGCATGTATTGTTAACCCATAAGCGTGTAGTAAATACGCCTTAGCACTCTTCACTCCCACGCCTTTAACACTAAGCAACTCAATAGCCTCACTTATAGGGTCAATATTCTTATCGAGGACTTGTCTAAGATCATATCTCCTCTTAGTAAACTCTCTAATCGTGTAAGAAGTAGAGCTCACAATACCCCTCGTAACCAGCTCATAAACCCACTTTACAGTGTTAATATAGTAATCTGTGTTTCTCGACAAGTATACCGAGTAGAGTACTAGCTCTTTATCACGTGGCTCATAGATTAACGTGACATATTTCCCAACACACTCCTCAAGCTTAGCACACTTACACACCTCCTCGAAAAGCACTCGTTTATCTAATCCTAGAAGACTCTCTGAAATCTCAATCCCACTTGGAATTTTACAGTGAGTTTCAAGATTTCTCTCTCTAAAAACACACTCTAAGCCTTTACCAGCTCCAGCTATTTTTTTAAACACAAATCCACCACTAGATTCTTCAACACTATATAGAGGTAATAGATACGAGTAGAGTAATGTCAATCCAAAATGTATGCCTTTTAACTCCACAGGCCCTCTCCAAGTTATAGTGTTCTTACTAAAATAAACTACTTAAAAGCCTATATGTGGGTTTAAAGTGCTAATACACTTTCTTTACACTAACAATATCAAGGTGTATATATAAACCCTACCAGTAATACTTCAATACATCTAGTAACTTCTAAATAGGTGAGAGTGACGTGAAGACAACAGTACTAATAGCTATAATGATCATAGTAGCTATTATTGCAGGCGTAATTGGCTACTATGTAGGCTTGATTTCAGCTCCTACGCCCGCAATCACTCCTACAACACCACTAACACCCACACCTACACCATACGTGTGGACACCCCCCGAGAAGATCAAGGCTGCCTGGATATATGTCGGCCCTGTAGGAGACTTTGGATGGAGCTATATGCATGATATTGGCAGGAAATACGTGCAAGAGCTCTTTAAAGACTGGCTTGAAACAACTTATGTAGAGAGCGTTCCCGAGGAGAAGCTCATTGAAACAGTTGATAGACTCGTAGCAGAAGGCTATAATGTCATATTTACCACGTCATTCGAGTTCATGGATAAGACTATTGAAGCCGGCAAGAAATACCCCAATGTCATATTCTTCCACTGTTCAGGCTATAAGAGAGCGCCTAACGTCGGCACATACTTCGCAGATCTCTACGAAGTCTACTATCTCAACGGGTTAATAGCAGGAGCGCTTACAAAGACAGGTAAAATAGGCTATGTAGCGGCATTTCTAATACCCGAAGTAGTCAGGCATATTAATGCTTTTGCTATAGGTGCTAGAGAAGTTGGCGAACAATTAGGGAAGAGTATTGAAGTAGATGTCATCATGATCGGCTCATGGTATGCTCCCGAGAGAGCCAGATCAGCTGCTGAGACTCTAGTAACAATGTACAATGTAGATGTACTAGCATTTACAGAGGACTCTACAGCTGTAATTGAGTATGGTGAGGAAAAAGGCATTTATGTTTTCAGCCACTATGGTCCAATGTTAAAGTACGGTCCAAACTACGTTGTGAGTGGTCAGCTTGTTAGATGGGAGAGGATATACGCAGACATACTCGTCAAGATCAAGTCTGGAGTATACACGCCATACAACCTAGATAAAGTAGACTATTGGTACCTCTTATCAAGTGGAGCTGTAGATCTAGGCGCTGACATAGCACCAGACGGTTCACCAGTAATGTTTAACCCCAAGTACATTGACCTGTTAAAAGGCATTATTGTAACAGACAAGACAGATGGACAGAAACTAAGTGTTTATGACCTCGTATTAAAGAGATACTGGCAGATGAAAAACGCCTTCATGGTTATACCACTACAAGTATCTAGTGAAACACACAAATACGAAAACATATTAAACATACCTTTAAATTGGGGTGGAAAACTAGGCACTATTCCATACCCAATAGCGTCAGTATTTGACCCCTTCACTGGTCCACTTGAAGGATACTGCCTCTTTGACCCCGAAGAATCTACTTCAACTTACTGTAGAGGTGCAAGTAAGGGTGCGCCAGTGAAAATACCAGCCGGTGTAAGACTAGGACACGAAGACCTCTGGACCATGGACTACTTCATGACCTACGTAAAGTGGGTTGGCTAGACTATTTTTTAAATCTCTCACTTCCTTCTCTTTTTAACATGTTTGTGGAAAGATTACATATGAGGTGAGAGATTATTGAGTAATGTAGTTTTAAGTACAAGTGTTGATACTAGTATTGCCGAAAACGCTGAGAACGTTATTCTCTCAGCTAGAAATATCTCAAAGAGTTTTCCTGGACCTGTTATAGCTCTAGATAGAGTATCATTAGATCTCTATACTGGCGAAATACTAGCTCTCCTCGGTGAAAATGGCTCTGGAAAATCTACTTTCGTTAAGATCCTCTATGGCATATATACACCTGATCACGGGGAGATCCTCGTTAGAATAGGTAGAGTTCTAGAAAAAGTAGTAATTAGTAGTCCAGCTGATGCTATGAGTAAAGGTATACTCATGGTTAGTCAAGTACCTCAACTAATTAGCAAATTAACCATTGCCGAGAACATAGCACTAACATTGACTTCTCTGAGACTACGCGGTGTTAAGAGCTTCACATCTCTCACAAAAATATTGAAAATTATTTGTGAAGAATCAGAGAGAATAGGCATAAAAATAGACCCTAACGAGAAAGTCTATAATCTTACATACACGCAAAAACAGCTCGTAGAGATACTCAAAGCCATGATTGTCGACGCTAAGATATTACTACTTGACGAGGCTCTAACATATCTACCACTACTTGAGAGAAAGAGGCTCTATCAGGCACTCTATAAGCTCAGAGATCAGGGCAAGTCCATCGTGATCATAACACACAAGATCCCTGAGGCAATGGAGATCTCTAGTAGAATTGCAGTACTCAGAGCTGGTAAACTAGTAGGTGTTGTAAACACGCAGGAGACAACTATTGATCAAGTAAGAGTTATGATGTTTGGTGAAGAGAGAGCTAAACAAATAAGCTATATCAAAATGCAAACTATAAGCTCACGTGGTGAGCCGAGAATAGTTGTAAAAGATCTCCACGTAGAAGACGACTACGGTAGAGAAATTGTTAAAGGAGTTGATCTAACCGTTCACGCAGGTGAAGTTGTAGGTATAGCCGGTATTGCTGGAAATGGTCAGAGAGAGCTTTTAGAGGCTATTGTGGGTTTAAGAAAGATGAGGAGTGGAGAGATCTACGTGGGCAATGTTAATGTAAAGAAAAAAGGAGTTAAAGGTGTTAGAGAAATAGGCGTTGGTTTTATACCAGATAGGCTCCTAGAACATGGTATTTCACCAGAAGAGAGTATATTGGAGAACATTGCTGCATCAACTGTAAGAAGTGGTGTAAATATTCCCTGGAATGTAATTGAGGAGATATCACGTGAACTCATAAATCTATACCAAATACTAACTCCTAGTACTAGAACACCTGTTAAATACCTCTCTGGCGGCAATATATTAAAAACTATAGTTGCTAGAGAAATTGAAAATGCTAAAAAAGCTCTCGTAGCATGTAACCCCACGAGAACTCTAGACGAGGTTTCAGCTATATATGTAAGGAGGAAGATTAAAGAGAAAACTGTTAATGAGAATTTAGCTGTTTTAATAGCTTCAGAAGACCTAGACGAGATCTTAATGGTGAGCGATGTTATTTACGTAATGAATAGTGGGCGACTCTACGGCCCCCTAGCTCCAGAAACACCTCGCGAAGAAGTCGAGAAGCTCATGGTGATGTAGTTGAGGTTTGTAGTGCTTAAAAGAAAAATTGTGCCCAAATACTACACGTGGATCTCTACAGTGGCCTCTCTAACTCTAGGTATTCTAGTATACTTGATCATAACACTGCTAGCAGGGATTAACCCACTAGAAGTCCTCGTGAACATTGCTAGGTCTTTTATCAGTCCGAGTATTGTAAAAGACTTCTTTGTACTCATAGCCATGGGTTGTGCACTATTAATTTCATTTAGGGCTGCTTTGTGGAATATTGGTGGTGAGGGTCAATTTTACATAGCAATGATCCCTGGAGTACTACTAACACTCTTTATCTTTAATCCTCGATATAACCCAGCATCAGCACCATTAGTAATTCTACTAGTAGCTTTAACAGGCGCGATCATGGGTGCCCTGTGGGCACTTATTGCAGCTCTATTTAGAGCCTATTTGAAAATAGACGAGGTTCCTGTTACACTAATATTAAATTATATAGCTTATTACATTGTAAACTACCTAGTATTTGGGCCTTTTAAAGGCCGCTATGTCTATGGCTACTTGAGAACAGACGAGATACCTGAAATCTACAGGCTCAATGTGAGAATTTATTTACCAATGCGTGGAGACCCTCTACAAGTAGCTCTTCAAGGCTTAACTGTACAACTAGCATATTATATCGCCTTACTAATTCTCGCTGTAGTGGTCTACGCGTTTACATGGTGGTTTTTCAAGTATTGTAGATTAGGTCTTTATACTAAAATTCACGGCTCTAATCCCAGTTATCTACAGGCTATGGGTGTAAGTGTTAATCACACTATTCTATTAGCAATGACTATATCAGGTGCTCTCATAGGCCTCACAGGCTCTATGTACCTGCTCTCAGAACTCGGTAGAATACCCTATGAAATTGAGAGACAAACAGCTGGCTACGGCTACCTAGCAATACTAGTATCTTGGCTCTCACTACTAGACCTCAAAATGATACCATTTTCAGCATACATAGTCTCTGCTCTGAGAAATGCCGGTATAGCTTTACAAGTAGCTGGTCTTGGCGGAGTAGAACAATCACTCCTACTAATAGGTGCAATACTACTCACATACTCTATAACGAGGTTTCTCGTAGAGTACGAGGTGAGAGTTGAATGGTAATAGAGACTACAATTATACTCAGATTAACAGCTGCATTTACAACAATGTATCTAGTAGCACTAGGACACAGCGTATTCGAGAAATCCGGGATATTAAACCTCGCTATTGACGGCGTCTTCTTCTTATCAACTGGTGTGACAACAGCCATGGTTATTCCATTAACATGGCTTCTCACAGCTCAGGGACTCCCACTAGCACTTTCAGCAACACTAGCAGCCCTCATAGCTGGTTTAACCACAGCTATTATTGGTGTATTCATGGCGTGGACACTGACAAAACTACCTATAAGCCACGGTGCTGTAGGACTCTCACTAATGTTTCTAGGCTATGGCCTAGGCATAATAGCAGGTTACGAAGTTAGACTACGTGTTGGGAGTATTAGACCATACGCATACCCAGACTCTCTGAGCGTTTACCTAGCGATCTTAGCTATTACGGTGTTAATAGGGCTTCTTGTTCACTTCTTCTTGACAAAAACAGCTCTAGGCACAACTATAAGAGCTTGTGGTGAGAACCCACACGTAGCACTAGCCCTAGGTGCAGATGTTTTAAAAACAAGACTCATAGCGGGTACACTAGGCTTCTTTATTATGGGTGTAGGTGCCTCACTTTTTGTATTACTATGGCAGAAATACTGGGATATAAAGACATATCTCCTAGGCTATGGCTGGTTAGCTTTTACAATAGCACTAGCAGCTGGTAGACACCCACTAGTACTAATACCACTAGCACTAATGTTCGGGGGACTCGTAGAATTTAGTATAACACTACAAGCTAGACTTGGTTTACAAGCAGACTTAGCTAAAATGCTACCATTTATAGCCGCACTCGTACTAATGATAATATATGGTTCAACAAAATTAAAAAGAATATTTGAACCACCAGGAAGCCTCGGCAAAGTATTCTATAAAGAAGAGAGGACTATATAGTGTTGAGTTAAATTTAAACTACAAACTACTTAGTAAACCGTGTCATAAAATAAATTAAGCACAAAGAACTACAAGTACTATGAGAAATTAATATACGCTAAGAGAATCTCACATATCACTCACAAATTGTTGAAACAATAAATTAAGGAGTTAAAAACTATTTTACTATAGTGCCTTTGACCTCTCTTAACCACTCAGGTGTAACTTCTTCTGCGAAAGCCTTAAGTAACCTAGCAGTATTGTATATATCGCTGAGATCTACTACTTCAACTGGGCTGTGAATATATCTTGATGGAATAGAAATTGTTCCTGCAGGTACCCCCTCTTTATTTAGTGCTATAATACTAGCGTCTGTTGTACCACCTGGTATTACTTCTACTTGGTATGGTATATTGTGTTTTTCAGCTAGAGAGACTAGTAGATCAAATATCTTAGGATGAGCTATTAGCCCTGAAGCTCCGCGGCCGTCAGCTACTTTTATAGCTGGTCCTTTACCTAGTCTTGTATACCACTCACTCTTAGCTACACCTGGCACATCACTAGCAATAGTGACATCAACTGCTAATGCAGCATCAGGTGATATTGCAAAAGCAGATGTCCTAGCACCCTTTAAGCCTACTTCTTCTTGAACAGTAGCTACGAAGTACACGTCTACTCTCGGATTACTCGTCATCTCAGCAGCCTTGATCAGCGCTACTACGCCAACACGATCATCAAAAGCCTTACCAGCAACTCTAGTGCCGGCAAGCTCAACTACATCTCTATCAAAAACAGCAATATCACCAACTCTTACACCAAGCTTCTCTGCTTCTTCTCGCGATGAGACACCAATATCAACAAAGAGCTCGCGTAATTCGGGAACCTTCTGTAATTCCTCTGGCTTAGCTACATGTGGTGGTTTAAGCCCCACTACTCCTCTAATAAGCCCCCCATTTCTAGCCCTAATCACAACTCTCTGGTATAGTAGAGACCTCTCTACTACACCACCTATAGGTATAACTCTGAGAAACCCATCATCCTCAATGTGCGAGATGAAAAATCCTATTTCATCCATGTGAGCTGCTATCATAGCTCTACCTTCGCTACTACTACCACGCTTAACACCAATAACATTACCCCACGTATCAATCCAAAGCTTATCAACATGTTTCTCTAAGAGCTCAATTACAATACTCCTCACAGAATCTTCTCTACCACTAGGACCAGGAGCTTCAGCAAGCCTCTTTAACAACCCGTAGAGCTCATCTCTCCACTCCACAAAACATCACCTATACTATGTGTATTATAAGTCAGAAATAATTAATTTTAAATAAGCTTCTTCGAGTATATAGTTTCTCGCTGTTATAGATATAATGGTGTAAGACTAGGCATGTTAGAGCTTATAGTATTTGTTACGATTACGAGTTGTGGCTATATTTTGAGAGTAGTACTAGAAGTGTTTTCACGTAGAAAAGACCTCTTAATATTCAGAATTCCTGTACTCATAAACATACTGTACTATTTCATGATCCCAGTAACCTTCTTCACCACGTTCTTATATCGAGGTATTTCAAGTAGAGATCTCTATGTAGTCTCTTACTTCCTTTCGTTCATGACGATAACTTACGTGCTTTTATACTTAGCTCACAATAGTCCTGTTCAAAAAGCACTATTCTTGACTCTGCTTTCCCCAATAATGTGTTCTGGGCTTCCCTCTGTGTTATGTACTATTTGGTAACATTAATGTTACCTCTCTTTTCGGCGTGTTCACAGTTACATTAAACGTTATTGTACCGGATCCTCTAGTGCACAGAGACTCTTAACTATATACGGTTGCTGGAAGTTTTCATGGATAGGGGTTTATGAGTGAGGAGTACTGCAGAAAGTTAAGCTCCCTACTTGATTACCATTCACGCATTAGAGGACTCTTATCAAGGCATTGTGGGGAGATAGCTGTCTAAGACCGGTAAGGTGTGTGACGATGGCACAAGAACTTCTAAAGAAGAGTAGAGGTTGTTATTAGCACTTAAGGTATTATTAAATAGGCATTAAGGTCTCCTCTCCAACAAGGATCCTCATCTTCAGGGTACTTAGTTATACGACATATAGGCATTGCCAGTATCTCTTTCACCTTGAACCTACTAAAGAAGTTCATCGTGTAAGTCGCGGTTGCCAGTATAGCTGTATCTAAACCTTTGAAAGTCCCGGCACAGGATACCACATCTTCACCCTCTTCTATAGCTCCAGAGTCTGTTGCTAATAGTACGGCCTCTACAGCTATCTTAAAACCGGGACTTACTACCTCTAACACCTTATCAATCACAGCCTCTGGAGTTGGGTAGTGCCAGCTAATCATGCGAGAGGGAGGAGCAAAAGGTCTTGTACCCTGAACTACGATGCACCCCTGCTCTACGAGGTACTTATACCTCTCCTGATACTCAGATCTCATTAGACCTATCGGTATCTTCCCTCTACTCGTGTAGGTATAAGCTGGGTAGTGTGTCACCACGATAATCTTTACTCCAAGCTTCTTGAACTTCTCAACAGCCTTAATAGCACTCCTACCGGTTTCAGATGCTATAACTACCTTACTAATTTCTCCTCCCAAAATTCTCTCCTCAACGACTTCTAGCACGGCGTCAGTATTAGCTTCACCAGCGTACTTGAAATACCTAATCTTCCTATCAATAAATAGTGAAGACACAACTCTACACCTCTAGGCAGTATTGAATACTAGACTATATATAGGTATACTAACCTCCTCCCCACTCTAAAGGGTGAGGATTCCCTTTAGGGAGTTCACTAGTTCCCCGAATCTATTTAGAGCTACATCTATAAACGAGCTTGCTAGAGTCTTAGCTAGAAGTATTTTTACTTCTATAGCTCTACTAGGATTCTCAGCTGGCATTACAGGACATTACTTAGTTAGTGAGGCCGCGAGATCTTCTCTCTATACAATACTCGCGTGGAGTCCAAGACTACTCAGCTATATTGCTACTTTTACTATGGGTTTGAGAATACTACTAAGTTCATTATTTACAGCGAGTTAAGAGAAGCCTTAGTATTAACATCACTCTCTAGATTTATACTAGCATCCCTACTCGCAGCTCTATACTCTACATTTGCCGGTTTCACGTTAGAATACACTCTACAATTTATAATTGTCTCTGCAATACCACCAGCAGTGATAAATGCTATTGTAGCTGAAAAATATAAGTAGAGTCCTGAACTAGTAGCACTAGTAGTAACAATGTTAATAGTGTTATTCCTACTAGTAGTCTTCCTGGTACTCTACGTAGTTTCTATAATATTACACTAGATCTCTTCTATAATAATACCTATCTTAGCTATAAACCTCCTCCCAGCTCTAATAACTTCGAGTACAGTATAGCCTCTATCAACATCTCTCTCAATAATCTCTCTTAACTCAGCAACTCTTCTCACAGGTTTCTCGTCAGCTTTAACTATAATATCACCTTCTACAAGTCCTCCAGCATCTGCAGGTGATCCCGGGATGACTCGGGCTACTAGTAAACCCTCAGTTACCGGGAGCTTATATAGAGCTGCCATAGTGGGGTTTAGTGGTGTTACATATACACCAATCCACGCTCTCACTGGGCGACCATACTTAGCAATCATTTCTACAAATCTCTTAACAGTATTTATTGGAATAGCAAAGCCAATTCCCTGAGCAAAAGGTATTATAGCTGTTGTAACACCAACACCCTCTCCCTCTAGATTTACTAGTGGGCCACCACTATTACCAGGATTAATTGCAGCGTCTGTTTGTATAACATCTTCTAGTACTATGTCTCTAGAAACTATTGTCCTCCCCACAGCGCTAATAACACCCATAGAAACAGAGTTTTCAAGTAGTCCTAGAGGTGAGCCAATAGCTAGTACTATTTCACCTACTTCGAGCCTATCAGAATTACCTAGTTTTAGTGGAGTTCCATGCTCTTCTGTCTTCAAGAGAGCTAGATCTCTCACAGGATCGCTCGCTACAACTCTAGCAGAACTCAAATACCCATCACTAAACAACACATTAACTCTACTAGCACCTCTAATAACATGGGCATTAGTAATAGCATATCCAGATGCAATAATAAATCCCGAGCCATAACCCCTCACCGGCTCATAGCCAAAAAACTCTAGAGGATGAGGTATCTCAGTGGAAATTGTAACAACTGATGGTTTAACTTTCTTAACTACATTTACAATTTCAGAGCTAAGGCCCCTAATACTCACCTAGAGCTCACCAAGTTTAAGAATATAGATAAGAAGTAAAAATATTACTTTAACACACTAATCCCAGCATCTCTAATCCCAATAGGTTTTCAAGAATCATCTTGTACATATAAATGTAAAGCAGCTCCCTCGAATTAAGTGTTTGTTGCTATGAATAGAGTCTTTACACTTATGATTCTACTTAGAGCTAGAGTTAATTTATAATAAGAATACTTAGGGATAAAGTTGATGAACAATACTTTAAAACAGTAATAGTAGAAGACCCATACAACTTTGAAAACATAGCTAGAAGATACAATGCTCCAACTATCTAACCGGAGTCAGAGAAGAAATATTACCTAGTAATAGGCGATATAACATAAGCCTACTTAGAGACTTGAAGCTACAATAACTAATTTCCACAGTGGTTTTTCACTTACCACTAGACTTTCTCGTAGTGAGCTGTAACACTGTGTTTTAAGGTTTAAATTAGCGTGAAAACTCCCTTAAAGCACTTAGTAATTTATTTTTATCAATAATTTTCTTGTGAGCATTTAACTTAGTTTGCTTGTCGCAAATGAGTGCTGTAAAATCCCACTTAGAGTAGTCAACACTATAGAGTACGTAAATTGTCCTCACACGAGAATTTAAAACATCATTACTAAAACCCATATTAC
>Ga0105155_1000273_pt1 | contig 17774 bp, 13 predicted proteins | sample SSWtaG_2_FD_89589 | JGI IMG/M metagenome (GOLD analysis project Ga0105155, IMG submission 89589) | Hot spring microbial communities from Sandy's Spring West, USA to study Microbial Dark Matter (Phase II) - SSWsed_130316 | ecosystem: Environmental > Aquatic > Thermal springs > Hot (42-90C) >...
CGTCACGGCTGCGGGCAATAACCTCGCCGTGCGCCCTACCCCGTGCAGCACAAGCAGTCTGGGCGCAGTTCCGTCGGGGATGGACGGCGCGGTGCTGGGTGCGTCGCAGGCATGCAACAACCTCACTTGGCTGCCCACGCGCTGGGCGAACGGCTTGCAAGGCTGGACGGCGACGGGCGCGGGCGGAACGGACTACCTCGCGCCGCTGGCGGGACAGGGCGTCTTCCCGAATGTATCCGCGCCGCTGGCGTACCCCGTGCGCGTCGGACCGAACGCCTCCGCGCTAAATGTGCGCACAGGACCTGGCACGGAGAACACCATCATCGCCACAAAGTCTGCAGGTGCGACGGGCTGGGCATACGAGGGGTTTAACAACACCGCCGCGAACACTGTTTGGTGGAAAATCCGCTGGGACGACGGAGTGATTGGCTGGTCGGCGGAGGGCGTGCGTGGCGCGGGCGTCTACCTCTCGCTGGCGGGGCAGCCGCGCCCGAAGGCGACGCTGTACCTGCAGACGCTGGGCACATCAAGCGTAGGAGTGCAAGTTTCGCCCACAGACTTAAACACAGGTGCGACGACCATCACCCTGCCTGCGACGCTGGTGTACCTATCGGGTGAGCGTGTAAGCCTCACTGCGCCCGAAATCGCCCCCAACGGCGCACGCTTCACCCGTTGGCTGGTGGATGGCGCGAGCCACCCACGCCGCACGCTGACCCTCTACGCCGCGCAGGTTAGCCGCATTACGCTGGTCTACAGCCCGAACACGCCCCAGACCGAAGAGCAGTTCCTGCGCAGCCTCGTCGCGCCGTGGCGACAGGGGCAAGTGTGGCTGCCCTCTACCTACGACACGCACGCAGGCAACAACCCTGAATACGCCGTGGACTTCAATCGCCTCTCCAGCGCGCGGGCGACCTGCCCCTACTACAACGGCTTCCTGCAGGACTGCAACGAGCCGATACTGGCGTCGCATGCGGGGCGCGTCTACACCCGCGCTCAAAGCGGCTGCACGGGCTACGGCAACTACGCTATCGTGGTGAGCAATGTGCGCCCCACAGGCGGAGGTAGCAACACCTACTTGGCGACCATCTACGCGCACCTCAACTACTTCCTCGCGCCGAACGGGAGCTGGGTGGAAGCAGGCGCGCCGATTGGACGACTCGGCAGCACGGGCAGCTCGACGGGACCGCACCTGCACTACGAGATTCGCCATGTCACGGTATCGGGCAGCACGCTGACGCTGGGCACGCGCGTGCAGGTGCTGAACAACCCGCGCATCCGCCTGAGTGGGCAGCCGCTGCAGGTCAACTTTAACTGCCCGATTTCGGGGCTGGGCTACGGCGGTCCCGCGATTACGGGAACCGCGCCGCTGGGCAGCCTTCCGCCAAATAGCAACCCGCCCTGCACGCCCTACAACTGCCCCGGCGGGCTGACCGATGGGCTGGACGGGCTGCCCGACTTCGCGCCCAGCCGCTGCGACGGCGAACTGCCCGACACGCTAACGCTGTGCCTATCGGATGTGAACGGCGACGGCTGCGTTGACGATGCCGACCTGCTGCAGGTGCTCCTGCGCTTCGGCGAGACCTGCGACGGCGGCGAGGACATCACTTGGGACGGCGTCGTAGACGACGCCGATCTGCTGACACTGCTGACGGACTTCGGACGGGGCTGCGATGAGGCGAATTAGCAGGAAACGGCGACCGCCTGCAGAATCCTGCGTCCATGCAACGGACGCGATTACTCGAATTAGCGCTGCTGGCGACGCTGCTATCAGCGGGCTGGGCGCAAAAACCGCTGGACGACTACTTCAAGCGACCCGAACCCGCCTACCGCTGGGAGAAGCGCGAGACCAAGCGCGTCGACGGCGTCACGATACACACGCTGTTTATGATTTCCCAGACTTGGCAAGGGATTGAATGGGACCACTTCGTGCAGGTGTTTTACCCCGACCGCCCGCGCTTCCCGCGCTTCGCAGGACTCTACAACAAAGGGGGTATCCCCAACGCCGAGGACGAAGCGTTCGGGACGCACATCGCCCGCGAATCGGGCGCGCCGTTCGTGATTCTGTACGGCATCCCCAAGCAGCCACTGTTTAACAACCTTGTGGAAGACGCGCTTATCGTCTACACTTGGCAGAAGTTCATCGAGACAGGCGACACGACATGGCCACTGCACTTTCCGATGGCGAAGGCGGTGCTGAAGTGTATGGACGCCGTGCAAGCGTTCCTGAAAGCGGAGCGACTGCCTGTGGTGGAGCGGTTTATGGTTTCGGGCGCGTCGAAGCGTGGCTGGACGGCGTGGCTGGTGGGCGCGAGCCAAGACCCGCGCGTGGCGGGTATTGCGCCGATGGTCATCGATGTGCTGAACCTACCGTTGCAAGTACCCCATCATCTGGAGTTCTACAAGGGCAAGCCGAGCGAGCAGATTGGCGACTATGTGGCGGGCGGGATGCTGCAACTGCTGAACACCCCCATCGGGCAGCGATTGGTGGAACTGGAAGATCCCTACAGCTATCGCGACCGCTACACGATGCCCAAACTCATTATCAACGGCACAAACGACCGCTACTGGGCGCAGGACGCGCTGAACCTGTATTGGGACGGCTTGCCCGAGCCGAAGTGGATTCTGTATGTGCCCAACAGTGGGCACGGCTTGGACGACCGCACGCGCGTGTTGGCGACGCTGATCGCGTTCATCCAGACGCTGGCGCGCGGGCGGTCATTTCCCAAGATGGAGTGGACGCTGAACGAGACGCCGCAAGGGCTGGAGATTCGCGTGCGCAGCCGACCCGCGGCGCGCGAGGCGCGGATGTGGTTCGCCAGCACGCCCGACTACGACCTGCGCGAGTCGCGCTGGGCGAGTGCACCGATGACGCGCACGCGCGACGGCGGCTGGCAAGGCTTCCTACAGCGACCTCGCCGCGGACGCGCCACCGCCTACGCCGAACTCGTGTTCGACATCGACGGGCGGCTGTTCACGCTGACCACACAACTGAAGGTGCTGGAAGCAAATCCGCAATAGGAGGTGAACGATGAAGCAAGCAAATGCGATGACACGGCGCGAGTTTCTGAAGGCGTCGGCAGGCGTTGCCGTTGGTGGCGCGCTCGCTAGCCTGCCGATTGAACTCTTCGCGCACGCGCAGGGGTCGGACAAGCTGCGCGTCGGACTCATCGGCTGCGGCGGGCGCGGCACAGGCGCAGCCATCGATATCATCGACGCGCACCCCAGCGTGGAACTCTACGCGATGGGCGACGCCTTCAGAGACCGATTGGAAGGCTCGCTGAACGCCCTGCGCGAGGAGCTGAAAGACGAGCGCAAGGCGCAACTGAATGTCGGCGACCGCCTGTTCGTCGGACTGGACGCCTACAAGCATGTGATTGCCAGCGGGGTGGATGTGGTGCTGCTTTGCACGCCGCCTGCGTTCCGACCTATCCACTTCCGCGAGGCGATTCTGGCGGGCAAGCATGTATTCATGGAGAAGCCCGTCGCAGTGTGCCCTGCAGGAGCGCGGCTGATGTTCCAGATGGGCGAGCTGGCGACTCAGAAGGGCTTGAGCGTCGTTGCAGGCACGCAACGCCGCCACGAACCGAACTACATCGAGACCATCCAGCGCATCAAAGACGGTGCAATCGGCGAAATCGTCGCTGGCGCTTGCTATTGGAATCAGGGCGGGTTGTGGCATGTCGAGAAACGCCCCGAATGGAGCGATGTGGAGTGGCAGATACGCAACTGGCTCTACTTCACTTGGCTCTCTGGCGACTTCATCGTCGAGCAGCACATCCACAACATCGATGTAATGAACTGGGTGCTGGGGGCGCATCCCGTGCGTGCGATGGGCATGGGCGGACGCCAGTCGCGCACTGAGCCGCACTACGGACACATCTACGACCACTTCGCCGTGGAGTTCGAGTACCCCAACGGGGTCAAGGTGCTGAGCATGTGCCGTCAGGTGGACAACTGCGCAATCCTGATTGGCGAGCGCGTGTACGGCTCTAAAGGCACGGCTGACCCGTCGGGCACCATTACCGTGGGCGGGACGACATGGCGCTACGACGGTCCCAAGCGCAGCGGCTACAAACAGGAGCACGTCGCGCTGGTTCGAGCAATCCGCGAGGGGAAGCCCATCAACGAGACGCGCGCCGTCACGGAGTCGACACTGGCAGCGATTATGGGGCGCATGTCCGCCTACACAGGCAAAGTGGTCACTTGGGACTTCGTGATGAACCAATCGAAGCTGAACCTGCTGGAGCGTGCAGAGAAGCTGGAGTTTGGACCGATGCCCGTAGACGAAGTGGCGGTGCCAGGCAAAACGCCGTTGGTGTGATTTTGCCCTCAACCCCAGTCCCTCTCCCACGCTGTGGGAGACGAGTGTAGGGGCGCGCGGCAGAGCGCCTACAGCGCGTTCTCCCTTTCACGCCTGTGGGAGAGGGGACGAGGGGGGTGAGGTAAGGTATCCTTACATCCAGTGTGGCTGATTATCTACGGCGTGCTGGCAGTGCAGCTGGGCATCCTGCTGTATAACCTTGCCTATTGGCGCAGGCGGCAGCTGCGGGCAGCTGCATCGGTGAGTGCGCCGACGCTTTCGGTGCTGATCCCTGCGCGGAACGAGGTGGAGAACCTACCCGTGCTGCTGGCGAGCCTCGCGCCGCAGCTGGGCGCGGGGGTGGAGTGTTGGGTGTGCGACGACGGCTCCGACGACGGCACGACCGAGTGGCTGGCGCAGCACGCCGAGTCGCTGGGCGTGCGCTGGTTTCAGAGTGCGCCGCGCCCTGACGGCTGGGTCGGCAAAAACTGGGCGTGCCACCAGCTGGCGGAACGAGCGCAGGGCGACTGGCTGCTGTTTCTGGACGCCGACCTGCGCTGCGAGGCGGGTTTCATCGACGCGCTACGGGCATACCTGCAGACGACTGATGCGCACTTGGTGAGTGCCATCCCCACGTTCGCGCCTGCGAGCCTGCCCGTCGCGCTGCTGAAACTGATGGTGCCCTTCTCGGTGTTCACGCTGCTGCCGTTGCCGCTGGCAGAGCGACATCCGAACCCCGCGTTCGCCTTCGCGAATGGGCAGGTCATCGCCTTCCGCAGGGACGATTATCGGCGATGGCAGCCCCATCAGACGGTGCGCGGCGCGGTGCTGGAAGATGTCGCGCTCGCTGCGCTGGTGAAGCGGCAGCGCGGGACAGTGCGTCTGCTGGACGCGCAGGCGTGGCTGCGCGTGTCGATGTACCCGACGCTTCGGGCAGCGATGGATGGCTTCGCCAAAAACGCGGTCGCCATCTGCCGCACGACGCCAACGGCAGTGCTGGTCGGCGTTATGCTTACGCTGGTCTATCTGTACCCGCTGGGCGCGGCGATTGCGATGGGGCAGCACGCGCAAGCATCGGGAGCAATTGCAGGCGCAGTGCTGGTGTTCGGGCTGTCGGCGCGGGTGGTCGGGATGCCGCTTGCGATGGGGTTGGGCTACGCGGGCAGCGTGCTAATTGGGCTGCTGACGCTTGCGCGTTCGATCGTGTGGTATCGGCGAGGCTGGGTGCGATGGAAGGGACGGGTCTACCAGGCGCGCTCGTGAAACTGCAGGCGCGGTTTGTGGACTGGCTGATTGGGCGCAGCTTGCGCAAGCATTTTCGGGCAGTCTATGTGCGCGGTGCGCTGCCTGAACCCGACCGCCCGCTCATCTTGTTTGCGAACCACCACTACTGGTGGGACGGCTACTTGGGCTACTGGCTCATCCGCGCGTGGGGGCACCGTGCGCTTGCGTGGATGGAGGCGTATCGGCGTTTTCCGCCCTTTGGGGCGCTGGGTGCGCTGCCGTTCCCGCCCGATAACCCGCAGGTACGCGCCCGCACGGTCAGGCGCACAGTGCAGATTCTACGCACGGAACCTGCGGCGCTGCTGCTGTTTCCTGAGGGCGTGCTACACGGCGACACGGAGCGGCTGTTTCCGTTCCAGCGGTCGCTACACTGGCTGGCGTGCCGCGTCCCGCAGGCGACGCTGCTGCCGCTGGCAATCTACATCGAGCCGAGCTATCACCAGTACCCACGCGCGTTTCTGAGTGTGGGTGCGCCGTTCCAGAGCGCATCGACCGATGAGGCTGCGTGGCTTGCGGAGGCGGCGGGCGCAGTGGAGACGCTGCTGCGCCAAACCCGCGCCGACGCCCGTGCCGCGCTCACCGACGACGAACACGCTGCGCAGGGCTTCCAGGTTCTACTGCGGGGTACACGCTCGATTCACGAGCGGTTCTGAGCGTTTTGGGTATCCTACTGCCGATGCGTTCGCTGATGGCGCGCCGTGGGGAGGCGACGACGCTGGAGCGGGACTACGCGCACTGCCGAGCGGTGCAGCGGGCGTACGGCGTCAGCTACTACTTTGCAACACGCTTTTTCCCGCCCGACACGCGCCGCGCCGTCCACGCGCTCTACGGCTTCGTGCGCTACCCTGACCAGTGGGTGGACTGCCCCGACGCGCGCAGCTCGCCTGAGAGTATCCGCGCGCAATTGGACGCTTATGAGCGCGACCTGATTCGCGCTGTGTGCGGCGAGCCTGTGCAGCTGCCGCCACTACGGGCATTCGCCGATGTCGTGCGCCGCTACAAGATCCCCCTGCGCTACCCGCTGGAGTTTCTGGACGCAATGCGGATGGACTTGACGCGCACGCGATATGCGACTTTCGATGAGTTGCAGACCTACACTTGGGGCAGTGCGTCGGTGGTGGGCGTGATGATGTGCTACATTCTTGGCGCGACGGGGCAGGACGCGCTTCATTACGCCGCGACGATGGGGCTGGCAATGCAGATGACAAACTTCTTGCGCGATGTGGGCGAGGACTGGGCGCGCGGACGCATCTACCTACCGCAGGACGAGATGCAACAATTCGGCGTCTCGGAAGCGCAAATCGCCGACGGCATCGTGGACGATCGCTGGGTCGCGCTGATGCGCTTCCAGATTGACCGCTGCCGCGCGCTGTACGCGGAGGCGGAGCAGGGGATTCCTCTTTTGCCGCGGGAGATGCAGTACCCTGTGCTACTGGGCGGACGGCTTTACGCGCGGATCTTGAACGCGATTGAGCGCAACGGGTACGATGTGTTTCACCGACGCGCTCACACCACGCATGCCGAGAAGCTCGCGCTGGCGGCGGCGACCTACTACGAGTGGCGCTACAGCATCATCACAAACCGCTCCGCCTCGCGCATATAGGTATTGAACGGGTCGCGCATATCTACTTGGCGGTTGCGATCAACATACACGATATCCCAGTCGATATAGTAGCGGTTGTAGCGGCGTTCGGCAAGTCGCTTGATGACATAGCCGCGTGCGCAGGCGCGTGTGTTACTGGGCGGCGTGGTGACGCCCGCCTCGATTTGGACATCGTCTACCACGCGCTTCACTTCGCCCATCTGCTGCAAGGCGTAATACAGCCCCTGTTCGGGATTGATATTGTGGTACTCCATGTCAATCGAGTGCAGTGCGTCGTCGCCCCACTGCGCGCCCGTATCCTCCATGTATTCGCGCAAGACACGCAGCTTGATAAGCCAGTCAATACGGTCTTCCAGTTTTTCGGGGTCGGTCTCTAAGGTGTCCAGCACGTACTCCCACTCCTGCAGCACCCAGTCGGTTTCTGGGTCGCGTCCTGCGAAGCGTTTCTGTGCAAGTTGCAGGTAAGCGCGCTGGAGGTCGATTGCCGAGATGGTGCTGCCATCCAGCAGCGTGACGATCCACTTGCGTGTCGGGTCACGCGAGATGCTCTTGAGGGTGTGGAGGGCATCTTGCAGGCGCAGCCAGTTTGGTATCGCGCGTGCTTCGACAAGGTCTAACACAAGGCAGGTCGTGCCGATTTTCAGCGCGGTGGCGTACTCGCTCATGTTGCCTTCGCCGAACAGCAGGTGCAGTCGCTGATAGTTCTGATAGCCGTAGACGCTATCCCACTTGGGGTTGATGATGGCGCGGTTGAAGCGCACGCGCGAGGCGTTCTCGCGCACGATGTGGTCGGCGCGCTGCGACAACTGGTACTGCACCGTCGGGTCAGGCTCCACATTGTAGACATTCGAGACCCAGATGAAGTCAATCGGGTGTTCGGCGACTTCGGAGAGGGAGGGTCGGAAACCCGCGTGTTCGAGGCGATGCCCGCCAACGCGCCCCGCGCCCGCGAAAATCTGGCGCGTGGTCAGAAACGGCAGAATCAGTTTATGCCAGTCGCTGGGGAGCCGCTCGTCCGTGCGCACGAGGTAGTTCTCATGGCAACCGAAGGTGTGCCCCGCAAAGTGATCGACGTTGTTGTTGTGGAAACTAACGCGCTCGTCCCAATTCATCTGCTTGAGGATGTTGTAAATGATGCGCTGTCCTGCTTTCTCGTGGGCGACAAGATCGAATAGGCTGGCGCATTCGGGCGTGGCGTACTCCAGATGGCTACCGACCGCATCAATATAGAGTCGTCCGCCGTTTATCAGGAACCCCCCACTGCGAGCAGGTTCGAACGCTTCATCGCGCGCGGTAAGGTCAATTAGTCCCAGTCGTGCTTTGTGAAACACATAGTTCTTGACGGCTTCCACAACAGTTTCGGAAGTGCCCACGCGCTCGTCTCGCACGAAGCATCCGAACTCGGTCTCAATGCCAAACACACGACGCCCGATCATTTTCGGCTCCCCCTACGGCTCATACACCTATTATACACCATGCGACGGCGTTTCGGTTCCTTGCACTTGCGCGCGCCTGCGGAACGCGCCCAGAAGCAGACCCACCAGCACCATCCCGCTGCCCCACAGGAACATCAACTCGTGCGTCTGCACGGCTCGTGGCTCGGAAAGCGCGTCGAAGAACGGCTTGAACACCCATAGCTGCATCGCAACGAACTCGGCGCGGTTCCAGAAAAACATCAAGTCGATAATCACGGGCAGCGTGATGACCCCCGTGATGATAACCAGCGTCAGGGCGCGCGCTGTCGCCAACGAACGCGCCCGCAACATCACCGAACAGTACCGTCCAATTCCCCAAAACAGCATCCACACACCCGTGAAGTAGGTCAGCGCTGCAATCAAGTAGCTCCACAGCAAAGCGTCGATGACCGCCAGCACACCTGACCAGTGAAATGCGAGAAAGAGCGCGCCAATCATCAGTAGCCACGCCGTCCAAAGGAATGGCAGTGCGCCCGACGGCGCAGCGGTGAACATCCGCGACGGCTTGAAGACCCCATCGTCAGGGCACGGCGTGTCGCCGTCCTGACCAAACGGTGCAATCCACGCCGCCAGCACTAAAAAGGGCACGACACAGATAAGGATAACTACCAGAATGTAGGCTGTATCGGGCACCCCAACAGCTCCGCCTCCCAGCGCAAGCAGTGGCAGCACGCACAGCAGCATGTTCAGCGGGAATAGCAGCATCAGCTGGCGTCGCGCGGAGGGCAGCACATCCTTGTCGTACAGCCCGACCTTGCGCGCAGCGGCAGTGAGTATCAGGCGCGTGAACAGCAGGCACAGCACGACGCCCACAATCCACGCAGGCGCCTGCCAGCGCACAAAGTCCACCTGCATGTCCGCCGCGAACGGCGCCGCGAAGGGATTCAGCAGCACATGCGGAAACGCCAAGTTGAGCGCGCCCGCGCCGCGCCCGCCGAATGCACCAAATGCAAGCGATTCTTGGAGCGCAATCAGCACACCTGTCGCCAGCAGAAAGCCCGCCACGCGCAGATAACTCCATAGCACTGCCAGCGTCGAGTTGCGGGCGTACACCGAGCTGAACAGCGCAATCGCGCACAGCACCAGCCCGCCGCACGCAATCAGCAGATACGCTTTCAGCAGCTCGGGGAACGACACCCCGCCCAGCAGCACGCTCACCGCGCTCACAGGCAGCGTTAACGCAAGCAGCAGCACGATAAACGCGAACGAGCCAAGCAGCTTGCCCACCAGCAACTGGCGCGCGGTCAGCGGCGTGGCGAGCAGCAAGTCCATCGTCTTGCGCTCGCGCTCCAGCGTAATCGCGTTCGCCGTCAGCGCAGGCGCAATCAGCGCAATCAGCGCGACCAGCATGCTCATCACGATGCGGTAGAACCCCACCAGCGCTTCCTGCACGCGCACGGGGTTTCGGAGGTCAGGGTTGTCGCCAATCGCCGCTTGGTACGCCAGCGCGACAATCAGGATCAGAAACGCGAGGTAGAACGCCTGCAGCAGGTAGGCGCGCCCGACGCGCACCCGCACGCGCAACTCCCGCCCAATCACGGGATTGCCCAGCACCTGCGTGAACACCCCGACCAGATACTTGCGCCAATCGATCAGCGCCGTGCGTATCGCTGCCATTGCTGTTGCCGTTCAGATTCGCATCTGCGCAGGGGACTCCTGCAGGCATCAGTCGGGAATCAGCACGCTCTTCACCGTGCGCCGTTGCTCCATCGCGTGGAACGCCTCGCGCCACGCCTCCAGCGGGAAGACGCGACGCATCGGCGCGAGCGTGAGTTTGCCCGCGCCCATCAGCGTCAGCACGCGCTCCCAAGTGCCCCAAGTGTGGCTGAAGGTTCCCTGCAGGCGCAGGTTCTTGCCCACCAGCGGGTCTAAACTGTAGCCGAGCGGTTCGGGTCCCCAGCCGACTTTGGTGATTTGCCCGTCGGGGCGCGTGATGCGCAGGCACGGCTCCAGCACGGCGGAGCTGCCCACCGCGTCGATGACCAAGTCCGCGCCCAACCCATCGCCCTCACGACGCACAATCGCCTCGATGTCGTCGCGGTCGGCGCACAAAATCGCATCCGCGCCGACCGCTTCGGCAATTCGCAGCCGTTCGCCGTCCGTGCTTAGCCCGACCAGCATCGCCTTGCGCGGGCTGAACAGCTTCGCCATCTGCAGGCACAGCAAGCCGATGGGTCCGCTGCCGAACACGACCACCAAGTCGCCTGGCTTGGGCTGCGAGCATTCAATGACGGCGTGCGCGGCGACGCAGCACGGCTCGGTCATAGCGGCGTCCTCAAAGCACAGGGTGTCGGGCAGGCGGTGCAGGATGCGGGCGGGCGCGCGCACATAGCGGGTCATCGCGCCGTTGACGCCGTAGCCGAAGCCGAGCCGCTGCGGGCACAGGTTGTACCGCCCTGTGCGGCAGTAGGCGCACTGCTCGCAGATGACCGCCGCCGTCTCGCACGCGACGCGGTCGCCCACCTGCCAGCCTTGCACGCCCTCACCGACCGCTTCAATCACGCCCGCGAACTCGTGCCCCAGCACGACGGGCACATTCACCTGCCACGACTGCGTGTTGTGGTACTGGTGCAGGTCGGAGCCGCACACCCCGACGGCGCGCACGCGCACCAGCACTTCGCCCGCGCGGGGCGTGGGCTCCGCAATCTCGCGCAGCTCCACGCTGCACGGCTCCAGCGCGTAGTGGACGACTGCTTTCATTTATCCACCGCGATTTGCACGCGCTTGCGCAGCGCCGCTTGCGCCGCCGCCAGCCGCGCAATCGGCACGCGGAACGGCGAACAGCTCACATAGTCCAGCCCGACCTCGTGGCAGAAGGCGATGGAGTCGGGGTCGCCGCCATGCTCACCACAGATGCCCACCTTCAGGTCGGGGCGCACCGCACGCCCAAGGTCGAACGCCATCCGTATCAGCTTGCCCACACCGTCGCGATCCAGCGTGATGAACGGGTTTTCGGGCAGGATTTTATGCTCCACATAGTACGCCAGGAACTTGCCCTCCGCGTCGTCGCGACTGAAGCCGAAGGTGGTCTGCGTCAGGTCGTTCGTGCCGAAGGAGAAGAACTGGGCGTACTGAGCGATTTCGTCAGCGGTCAGCGCGGCACGCGGGATTTCGATCATTGTGCCGAACTTGTAGTCCACGCGCACGCCCTCGCGCTCCATCACCTCTTTGGCGACGCGCTCCAGATGCTCGCGGGCGAGTTTCAGCTCGTTCACATGCCCGACCAGCGGGATCATAATCTCCACATGGGGGTCGTAGCCGCGCCGTTGCGCTTCGGCTGCTGCCTCCAGAATCGCGGCGACCTGCATCTCCACGATTTCGGGGTACAGCAGCGACAGGCGCACGCCGCGCAGTCCCAGCATCGGGTTCGCCTCGCGCAGCTCCTCCACACGCTGCAGCAGCCGACGCTTCTCGGCAAGCGTCTCCGAGTCGGGCGCGGTAATCTCCAACTGGGCGACCTCGCGCAGCAGGTCTTCGTAGCGGGGCAGGAACTCGTGCAGCGGCGGGTCGATCAGCCGAATGGTGACGGGCAGCCCGCGCATCACCTCGAAGATCTCGAAAAAGTCGCGTCGCTGGAAGGGCAGCAGGCGGCTCAGTGCCTCGCGCCGCTCCTTCTCCGTCTTGGCGAGAATCATCTCCTGCATAATCGGCAGGCGTTCCTCGCCGAAGAACATGTGTTCGGTACGCGCCAGCCCGATGCCCTCCGCGCCGAACTCCAACGCTTTGGCGGCGTCGTGCGGGTTGTCGGCGTTCGCCCGCACGCGCAGGCGACGGAACTCGTCCGCCCAGCGCAGGAGCGTGTGCAGGTCTTCGCTGAGCTCTGGCGCAACGGTGGGCACAGCACCCTTGTAGACCTTGCCCGTGCTGCCGTCGATGCTGATAAAGTCGCCCTCGCGCACGACGACCGTCTGCCCGTCTACTTGCACGGTGAACAGGCTCTCGTGTTCGTCGACGCTGATGGCTTCGCAGCCTACGACGCACGGGATACCGAACCCGCGTGCGACCACAGCGGCGTGGCTTGTATTGCCACCTCGTGCTGTCAGTATTCCTTTAGATGCGAGCATCCCACCCACATCGTCGGGGTTCGTTTCGGGGCGCACGAGGATCACAGGCTCGGTCTTGCCCCGCTCCATCGCGCGTTTGGAGTCGAACACGGCGCGCCCGCTGGCTGCGCCGGGCGACGCGCCCAAGCCCTGCGCCAACAGCAGGTACTCGCCGGTTGCCAGCGCGGTCTCGTCAAACTGGGGGTGAAGCAGTTGGTCTAACTGCTTGGGCTGCACGCGCAACACCGCCTCGTCGCGCCCGATAAGCCCCTCTTTCGCCATGTCCACCGCGATTTTGACCGCCGCCCTGCCCGTGCGCTTGCCGACGCGACACTGCAACATCCACAGTCGCCCGCGCTCCACCGTGAACTCCAAGTCCATCATGTCGCGGTAGTGGCGCTCCAGTCGCTCGGCGATCTCCAAAAACTGCGCGTACACTTCGGGCATGCGCTCGTGCAGTGCGCTCAGAGGCAACGGCGTGCGGATTCCTGCGACGACATCCTCGCCCTGCGCATTCGGCAGGAACTCCCCGTACAACTCGCGCTCGCCCGTAGCGGGGTTGCGCGTGAACGCCACGCCCGTGCCCGAATCGTCGCCCATGTTGCCGAACACCATCGCCTGCACATTGCACGCCGTGCCCAAGTCGTGCGGGATCTTCTCGCGCTCGCGGTAAATCACGGCGCGCTCGTTGTTCCACGAGCGGAACACTGCCTCAATCGCCATCTCCAGCTGCTGGTAGGGGTCTTCGGGGAACTCTTTGCCGAAGTCGCGCACGATTTGCTTGAACTCGCTCACCAGCTCGCGCAGCGCGTCAGCGGGCACTTCGGTGTCTTGCGTGACGCCCAGACGCTCCTTAAGCGCATCGAACCGCGCCTCGAAGTACCGCTTCGGAATATCCATCACGACATCGCTGAACATCATCACGAAGCGGCGGTAGGCGTCGTACACGAAGCGCGGGTTGTTGGTCAGCCGAATCATCCCCTCGGCGGTGGCGTCGTTCAGCCCCAGATTGAGGATAGTGTCCATCATGCCGGGCATGGAGAACTTCGCGCCTGAGCGCACGGAGACCAGCAGCGGATTATTCGGGTCGCCGAACTTTTTGCCGACGCGCCCCTCCACAATTTGCATCTTTTCGCGCACTTCTTGCATTAAGCCGTCGGGCAGTCGCAGGCGTTTCATATAGTCGCGGCACACATCGGTGGTAATCGTGAAGCCTGGCGGGACGGGCAACCCGATATTGGTCATCTCGGCGAGGTTTGCGCCCTTGCCGCCCAGTAGGTCGCGCATGTCCGCACTGCCTTCCTCAAATAGGTACACTCGTTTCATAGTCCTGCCTCCTGTAGTGTTCTCTTGATGCGCGACGGCGGCGTCCGCACAGCCTCCGACGGTGGAGGCAAGCAAGTCGCTATATTATGGCACATTCGAGAAGGCAGCGTACAGACTTTGCAAGCAGCAACACCAACCCACGCCTTACACCTGCCAGACTTTGTGGCGCGTTGGAGTATAATTGCGGGTGTAAGCCCGTGCAGGATCGGGGTGAGCGATGTGTGACGAAGAGCTACTCCAGTCCGCGTTTGACTGGGCGTTGCGTTTCTACCAGCGAAAGGGGCTGAACGCGCAGGACGCCGAAGACTGCGCCGCCGAAGTGCGCCTGCAACTGCTGCAGCACCTGCAGCAAGGGCGCACCCTCTCGTTCGCCTACGCGGCGCAGGTGGCGCGAGGCATACTGGCAGATTTCGCGCAGGCACAACAGCAACGCCCCCAAGCGATGCCATTAGAACACGCCGACTCCCACGGGGGGGAGGGAGCCATCTTTGGAACTGCGGGCGGCTGTGCGCTGGGCGTTGGAGCAACTGACGCCTGACGCCCGCGCCCTCGTGTGGCTACACGATGTGGAGGGCTACACCGCAGAGGAGCTGACAGAGCGGTTCGGTGCAACGCGGCGTGCCTGCGCCAGCGGCTGCACCGCGCCCGCAGACGCTTGCGCGAACTACTGGAGTGAGCCTTCGGGAAGTACTTACCCCCAATTTCCCCCAAATTTGCCGTCCCCCCTGTCACATTTTGCCCGCCGCGGGGGATTCTATGAGTGCGATTCTCGCAAATCGGAGGTTCTACGATGCGCACACGAGTTTGGTGGCTGATCGGGCTGATGGTAGCGCTGCTGGGCAGCGGCTTGGCGCAGTCGCTGGTGCTCACAAACGGCGATGTGAACGGCGACAATCAGGTAGACGACGCGGACTTGGTGTCTATTCTGTTTGCGATGGGTCAGTCGTGTCCGTCGGGGTGTCCAGAGGACTTGAACGGGGACGGGGTGGTAGACGATGCAGACCTCGTGATTGTATTGTTCAATTTTGGGGCACAAGGCGCGCCTGCGTTTGCGGGTCAGGTGCAGTCGCCGCAGGGGGCGTTTAGCGTTTCGCTTACGGTTCGGTTGGGCGATTGGGTCGGCAGTGCGCAGCAGGTGGCAGCTCAAGCCTGTGGGCAGGGAGAGCGATGCGACTGTGCCGATTTTTGAGTATCGGGTGTCGGTTGGGGGTACAGACACTACGGTGCCGTTAGCCAACTTGCCTGCGGGGGTGTACACGGTGCGTGCGGTTGCGGAGGCGTCTGGGCGTTGGCTGCGCACGGAGGGTAAACTAATAACCGAGGTGCCGTGGACTTTTGCGGTGCCGACGGGGGCGAACAAGGTGACGGTCTATTGGGATGAGGTGCCGGGAGCAACGGGCTATCGGGTGCGTTGGGGCACAGGGAGCGGGAGTTATCCGAACAGTTCGGCTGTGCTGCCTGCGACGGCTCGGCAGCATACGGTGTTGGGCTTAGTTTCGGAGCGGGAGTATTACTTTGTGGTAGAAGCGGAGTACAACGGGCTTTGGGGGTCGCCCTCGGAGGAGGATAGTGCTATCCCGCATGTGGGAGCGATTCCATGGGATACGCAGGATCCGAACCAGATTATTCCAGCAGTTCGTAATCTGATGGAGCCACCATATGGTTATCTTGTTGTGCTTTCGCCAGAAGGCTTGCTGTATATAGAAGATGAACTTGGAAATCGTCAGGTAAAACCTGCTCCCTACCGATATAACCCTACTGCTGGTCAAGTTGAGGATCGCCAAGGAAACATCGTGGCGCCTCTCCAGCGAACAGGAGAGGATGCCGAATCCAGTACAGGACCCTATCGGCGCGTCGTGACACGGGGCACGGGATGCATAGGCGCAGTGGTAATGTTTTATGTGCCTCCTCCTGTGTACACATATTCGCGATTTATAAATGTTCCAAGTGAAACTAATCGCACTACGCGGGACACTCCCTATGTTTACTTGGGCATCTCGTATGGGGATACCGATATGGAAGGTGGAATCGGCTTCCACCCTGCAGGGCGTGGAATCCGCAAACGGGGTCAAGAGTGGTCGGATCCAGAAAGAGAAATACCCCCTCCGTCCTACAATCGTTGGCAACCCTATCTGAAGATCGCGAGAGGAAACCGCTTGTTTCCAATCGGCTTTGAAGAGATAGGGGTCCCGATGAACCACATTCGGTATGAGAATGCCCCATATGGACTGATTGTAAGGTTGCGACTAATCCCCGATGTTCGCCGAGCCAAAGGGGTGGAGTTCAGAGCGAAGGTGTGGGCAGCAGAATTTGACGATCCAAATGACTATCCGCGTTTTATTTGTGACTTCTATGGATTTGCGGATGTGAAACCGCCAGACCGCTCTAGGGGAGCAAAGACGCGTCGTGTGATCTCCATCGCCCAGATTAGACCAGGATCGGATGGCTATCAGCGCACAGGCTCATTCTTCGAATTTGTCGGTGTTGGTTATCAGCCGTTATTCAGCATAGGCGAACTTCCATATTCAGCGTATGCATATTGTCCCCCGTTCTACCAGCTTTGGACAGGTGACATTAGTGACCCACCAACAAACTTTCCTCCTGTGGGCGGTGTTGTAAATGCAACGGTAATAGAGCCATATTTTCAAGAGTATGTCCACATTAACCTGAGGAGGTGATGGTAGAAGTGTCTATCCCTACCTTACAGATGATTGACTTTGGTCCCCCTGTGGACAAAAGGGGCAAGCCAACAGGTCCGATTGCTGTCGAGAGCGACCGACGCTCGTGGGCGACGATTCGCAACTACTGGTACGCCCAGAATGAGTGGCATCACGAACTGCTGTTCTACATCGGCAATATGTTCGATTATCTAATGGGCATTTCTCCCAACTATCGGTACTGGTGGCACAGTGCGCATCGGCTCTACTACGCTCGGATCGGGGAGAAAAAGTACCGCCCACTCACTGACGATTGGGAACGCTACAAGTGTGTCTTTTCGCCCGACTCTCGTTATCTGGCGGGGGTGGCGATTGGCGTCTCCGATAGGAATGTCTCGGTTTTCGAGATGCCGTCTGGTCGTCGGCGCAATCTCCAATCGCCTCACGCGAAGTTCATCGGCTGGTATCCCGACAGTCGCCGCCTTTGGTTCGGCGACGGGAAGCACTGGTATCAGCTGGAAGTGGTGAGTTGGCAGGTGCGGAAGTTGAATCGCACCGAAGCAAGTGCGCTGCAACAGGATTGGGATTTACTCAACCCGCGCTTGCGGTATGTCGATCAGAAAGTCTTAGACCCCTTGCTGGAGCCTTACGACGGAGCCTGTCGGCGCTATGCCTACTCTCGGAATGGTCAGGTGCGGATAGGAGCGTTTCCGTGTTGGTGGATACCCCGCTTTGAGCAAGCTCAGCCGATTGTGTGGCGTCCGCAGACGGTCTGGGTGGAGTGGCGCAACGGCAAGCGCGTTCGACTTTGGCAGAACCGAGAGCAAGGGATTATGGTGACACCATCTGATGTGTCTGACGATGGGCGTTGGGCAATCGTCGAGGTGGCGCGAATGGACGAAAACTTGGTGAATGTGGTTGAGCGAGAGTGGGTGTTATTTTCCGTTGCTGCGAGGCGGATTGTCCGACGCTTCCGATTCAGCAAGGAGCTACAGTTTGGGCATATTGTGCCGTTGCACTTTGGGATTGGCTCGGTGCTGCAGTGATTGATGCGGCTGTAGCCCGTATCTGGGAACGAGGCTGGCA
>Ga0105155_1000283_pt1 | contig 17544 bp, 31 predicted proteins | sample SSWtaG_2_FD_89589 | JGI IMG/M metagenome (GOLD analysis project Ga0105155, IMG submission 89589) | Hot spring microbial communities from Sandy's Spring West, USA to study Microbial Dark Matter (Phase II) - SSWsed_130316 | ecosystem: Environmental > Aquatic > Thermal springs > Hot (42-90C) >...
GTAGGTTTTGATAAGCAGGTTGTGGATGGTAAGGTTAAGGTTTACGTTAGGTCTGCTAACGATGTTATTCTCTACAATCTTGCTAATGAGTATGAGGGTGTTAGTCTTGAGTACATTGAGGTGGGCGATGTTAGATTCATGTCTTCGGAGGTTCCCAATAGGGGTAAATTTCGACCGCTCAGACCAGGTGTCTCGGTAGGTCTTCCTGGTTGGGGTACTGGGACGCTTACTGGTGTTTTCAGGGATTCTCGTGGTAATGTTTTTCTGGCTTCTAATGCTCATGTCTTTGTGAGGGATCCTACTCTATGTCCTTATGAGGTTAGGGATAGGGATATTATTCAGCCTGGTGTTCATGATGGTGGTAGTGTTGAGACTGATGTTGTTGCTCGTTATTCTTGGCATCAGCCGATTGTTACCTTGAGGAAGCCTGTTTCCTGCTGTAAGGTTAGTAGGTTTATTTCTAGGGTTTTGAACTGGGTTTCTGGTGTTCTTGGTCGTAGGACTAGGTTTGTTTCTACACAGGTTCCTGTTAACTATGTTGATTTTGCTGTTGCCCGCCCGCTTGTAGATGTTGATACTGTTCCTGTTGGCTTGGAGGGTGTGGATTTGTACATGTTTGGTATTGGGTTTGCTGGTAGCCCGTTTGTTTCTGCTTTCGTTAACGTGTATAACGTCCTTCAGGTTGGTTTTGAGCCTGTTGGGTTTAAGGTGTCTCCTGTTAAGCAGGGTTCTTCTGTTGTTATTTCTGGTCGTACTTCTGGTGTTGTTAGGGGGGTTGTTTTGTCTCCTTCTGCTGTTTTGAGTGTTAGGTTTAACGAGGATGTTGCTGTGTTTGCTGATGTTGTTTTGACTACTGCTATGCTTAAGCCTGGTGATTCTGGTAGTCCTTCTTTTGTGTTATGAGTGTTTGTGATCCTTTTTCTCTTCTTTTGATTGCTTTGGTTGTTTTGCTTGCTATTGTTGCTTCTTATCTTGCTGGTTACCTTAGCTGTTATATTAGGTGTTGTGTCCGTCGTTGTTGTTAGTTTTCTGGTTTGGCGTTAGGTTTTTAAGCTCTGGCTTCTATATATTTTTTCTGGTTGGTGTTGTTGGTTGGCTGGTGGTAGGCTTAGTCGCCGATTTATTGAGAGGAATGCTTTGACTCTTGTTAAGTTGATAGCCAAGTATGGTTATTACAAGCTTTCTCGTTTTAAGTGGTCTTCGTATATGTTGATGCTTTATGATCCTCAGTTTTTCCTTTCTATTGTCAATCGTAGGTGTCCTGCCTGTGGCTATGTTGCTCCGTCTGTTTTTGCTTTTAATGTTCATTTGACTACTAGGCGGGCTTGTAGGTCTCTTATTCTTGATATTGTTGCTGAGGCTTTGAGTGGTGGGTATTTGAATAGGGGGTGGGTTGATGTTCTGTTTCCTCGTGATGCTATGCGTCCCTATTTTAACTTCTGCTTTGGGTCTTCGCCTCCTGGTGGTGGTGATGGGTTTATGTGTTCTGAGGTTGTTCATTTGAATTGGTTTAGGAGGAGTAGTTCTACTTTTCTTGTTGCTAAGGTTCCGAGGGACTATAAGTATGATAATGTTAATGAGGTTCACATTCCATACTATACTGCTAGGTTTTCGTTTCCTTTTGATGTTTATAGTAGGCTTGTTGAGATTGCTGATAGGCGTGGTGTAACCATCTCTGATGTTGTTAGGGATGCTGTTACAGCCTATGTTAGTGGTCGTTGTGGTGGTAGTGGTTGATGTACGAGGATGTTGTGTGTAGGTGTGTTTGTCGTGGCGTTAGTGGTGATGGTGGTGTTGCCGTGTTTCGTGGGGTGGATTTTGATACCTGTTATGGTGTTTGTTTTGGTAAGCTTGGTGCTAAGGAGTTCTATTATGAGTGTTTTAGGGTTGCGGTTCCAGGTTTGGTTTTGGAGTTTGAGGAGGGGGTTGAGGAGGTTTGACTCAGTTTAGGTTTAAGCGTGTTAGTGATGGTGTTAATGTGTTGTTACGTTGTGAGCTTTGTGGTGCCATGTTCTTTACTGAGAACGATGCTAAGGGTCATGTGGTAGCTCATGTTAAGGGGTTGTTGAAGCATAGGAAGCCTCCGCCTAAGCCTGGTGGTTAGGTTTGGAGTCTTTCAGTACTAGTCTCGGTGTGTACTATCTTGGTGATGCTCGTGATGTGTTGAAGGTTCTTCGTAGCTCCTCTTTTGATGCTATAATTACGGATCCTCCTTGGGGTGTTGGGTTCGATAAATACGATAATTTTGATGTTTTCCTTGAGGTTATCCCTGAGCTGTATAGGGTTTTGAAGCCTAACTCCTGGTTTGTGTTTTTCTTCACGCCTAAGCGTATCTATGAGCTGACCCCTCTTTTGAAGTATTTCCGCTACGTTTGGATGCTGCCTTACGTTTACTGGGCTTATGGTACTGTTTCTAGGAATCCGCTTGGTGGTCAAGCTTCGTACTCTATTATCATGGTTTTTGCTAAGGGTGAGCCTAAGGTTAGGGTTGCACGTAAGGATGTTATCATGAGTGATGAGCTTCCTGTTGTTGTTGAGAGGTTTAAGGAGCCTCAGTTTAAGCCTACATATACTATTTCTGTGTTATTAACGATGTTCACGAAGGAGGGAGACTCTGTATTAGACCCGTTTGCTGGTTTTGGCTCTGTTCCTTTGGTGTGTGAGCTTTTTGGTAGGAGGTGGGTAGCTGTTGATATTGACCCTGTAAAATACGAGATTGCTAGGAAAATTATTTCTGATAGAAAGATTTACAATATTGAGAAGCTTAAGAAGCTTATTGAGGCTAGGCGTCAGCTGGATTCTAAGGTTAATTTGAGGAGGTTTATGTCTGGCTAGGTGGTTTGTTTTGGTTTTTCCTCCTAGTGTTGTAATGGTTTGTTCTCGTTGTGGTTTCGTTCTATACAACGATATTAGTTTTAGGTCTGGTTCTCGTGTTAGGTTTGATAGCCCGTCTTCTGTTGTTAGTTTTTATAAGCGTTGCCCGTCTTGTGGTAAAAGGCTTTCGGTTAGGTCTGGTAGGCTTGTTTTCATGAGTTTGAAGGAGTTTAATGAGAGGTATGGTGGTTTGATGTCTTTGTCTGGTCATGTTGCTATTACTTTTAGGGTGCCTGTCTGGTATTTTATTTTTCTTGACTCGCTCGTTTCCAGGGGCGTTTTTAAAAACAGGTCTGAGGCTGTTAGGGAGGCTTTGCGGTTGCTTTTCGAGTCATTTGGTCTTTAGTTTTTCTTCTAGTTCTTTTATGTGTTTTGATGCTATGAATAGGGCTAGTTCGAGGTGTTCTTTTGAGGGTGCTTTTCCTCCAAACGCATATAGCATCGCTAGTATCCAGTCTTTGAGTGTCATTTGTTTTTCTTGTTTCTCTTTGTTGTCTTCCATGTTTTTCACCTTTTTTCATGTTTTTTGTTTTGTTTCTAGTGTTGCTGATAGTGCTTCGCAATGTTCGGATAGTTTTGTTGTTAGTGTTTCTATGCATCTGTTTATTGTTTCTTGTGTTGGTCTCCATTTTAGTGTTAGTTCTAGTTCTTGTGTTGTTTGTAGGCATAGTCTGGTTGCTACTGTTCTTGTTCTTCGTAGGCATTCGTCTATGTCTATTGCTAGTCTTTTCTTCGGGTCTGTCATTGCGTCGTGTAGTTCTATTGACCTTTTGAGTACCTCTATTACACGTTCGTAGTTTGTTGTTAGGAGTCTTCTTAGTGTTTCCTCCTCTGTTTCGCTTATTATCTCTCTTGCCATTGTTTCTATTTGTTGTGCCATTTTTGTTTCACCTTGTTTGTTAGAGTTCTTCTTCCTCCTCTTCTGTTTCTTCTTCTGTTTCTTCCTCTGTTTCCTCTCCTAGTTCTTCTGGTGTTATTTCTGGTGTCCATGTTGGTGGTGGTGTTCTTCTTTCTGTTTCTAGCTCTGTTAGGGCTATTTGTTCTGCTTGTTGTTCTGGTGTTGGTTGTTGTCTTTTTTGTTGTCTTTTTTCGGTTTTAGCGGTTATTCTCTGTATTAGTTTTTCTAGGTGTTTTGTTTCTATTTCTATCTCTTCGGTCATTGTTGGTTGTCCTGTCATCTCGTATAGTCTTCTTAGTAGGTCTGGGTCTATTGGTATTGGTACTGTTGTTGTGAATGCGTATGCTCTTATGAGGTCGTCTACTGAGTCTAGTAGTGTCTTGCAGTCTGTGTAGAATGCTCGTGCTGTTATTATGTTTCCTTTTACTGCTTCTTCTATTGCCTGGTTGCACATTTCGAATGCGTTTGCTAGTCTTTTTCTGAGTAGGTTGAGTAGGTCTTGTGTTTCGTCATGTAATCCTGGGGGGAATTCTGGGGGTATGAATTCAGACAGGGCTTTTCACCAGGGCTTCTAGGTGTTTTCTGAGGGCTAAAAGCTCTATTGCTGCTATTGTTTCTTCTGGGTTTTCCTTGCACATTTCCTCGTATAGTGTTTTGAGCCGTTTTGGTAGTTTTAGTTGTGCTAGTATGCATGGGTTTGCTGGTGTGGGTATTTGTTCTTCTGCTAGTCTTCTTGCGTATTCGATTATTTCATCTACATCTTGTGCCATCCCATGTTCCCCGTAGTTCTATGCATTTTTCTTCTAGCTCTTTTATTAGTTGTTCGTATCTCTCCTGTGTTATTCTCCCTTGTTTTAGTCTTCTTTCTAGTGTTCTTGCTCTTGTGTTTACTCTTTGTATTGTGTACTGTGTGCATGCTCCGCCTGAGAACTGGTATGGTTTTGTGCAGTATATCTTCATTATTTGTAGTTTTGCTGTTACGAATGCTGGGTCTATTTTTCTTTTTGCTTCTGCTTCTAGTAGTTGTGTTGCTGTTCTTGTTATCTGTGTTGCTTTGTCTTCGTCTATTTGTGGTTTTATTTCGTATGCTTTTGCACATGCTGATAGTGTTAGTATCATTGTGTTTAGTGTTCCGAATATTCCTGGTGGCGGTGTTGGTGGTGGTCTTTCTCTTCTTTTGAATGGTTGGTCTAGTTTTCCTACTCTGTATCTTTCGGTGTAGGATAGGATTTTAACTGCTCTTAGTAGTGCTCTGTATCTTTCCCAGCATTCCTCTGTTCCTGTTTGTGTGCATTCGTAGTGTTGTATTTTCGCTTCGTCCATCAGCCTCATTGCCTCGTTGAATATTCTTTCGTGTCTCTCTATCCGTCTTATTAGTAGGTCTAGTTGTGTTGGTATTTGTGGGTGTCTTTCTCTTATTAGTCTTCTTGTTTCTTCTAGTGCTTCTGTGTATCCTAGTTCTTCTATTAGTTCTGCTAGTTGTTGTTCTTCTGGTAGTGGTTGGTTTAGGCATTCGGCTAGTGTTGTGTTGCATTGCCATTGTTCTCTTGGTGTTGGCTGGTATGGTGGTATGTCTAGGAATGGTTCTCCTTCGTGTTCGCATATGTTTGATGTGTAGAAGTCTGCGATTGCACATAGGTGGTCGAATGCTGACCATATTGTGTATAGTGCGTCCACCGCTCCTAGTATGTCTCCGCATCTTAGCCTTTCTATTGCTTCTTCTTTTGCTTTTGGTACTGCGTCTCTGAGGTATTCTAGTACTGTTTCTGGGCATGTTCTCCTTATTCCTATTATGGGCGGTATTCTTACTATCTGTGTTGCCATTGTTTTGTTACCTCTCGAATTCTATGAAGTTTAGTGTTTCCCTTGTTTCTCTCATTATTGCTGCTATTGTGTAGTCTCTCATTATGTCTAGTATGCATTCAAGTAGTGTGCATGTGTTTACGCATGCTCTTATTTTCACGTTTGTTGTGTAGTACTCTATTGCTTTTACCTCTCCTACGACTTCTGCTTCGGCTTCTACTGTTGTTGTTATGAGTTCTGGTGTTTCCGTGTGTTTCTCTATTGATACGTCTACTGTTGGTCTGCATATTGGTTGTAGCGGTATGCCTGCTGGTATTATTGCTTCTGCTCTTGTTTTCTTCATTATGTCTATTAGGTATTCGTGTTTTTTCAGTAGGAATTCTGGTATTACTTGTTTGATTACTTCTGCTTCTTTGGAGAAGTCTACTATGTGTGTTCTGAGGGGTGGGGGTGTTGTGTAGCATGTTGTGTCTATTAGGGTTGTTATCTTTCTTTCTATGTTTTCCTTGTATATCTCTATTGCTATTTGTTCTAGGTTTTTTGCTCTCCTTACCTGTCTTAGTAGTTGTGGTTTGTGTTTTTTGAGGTATTCTAGTAGTTTGTCTTTTTTGTTTTCTGCTAGTTTCGGTCTTCCTGGTATTGTCATTTCTATTATTATTTCGTCCATGTAGCCTGGTATTGGTAGCTCTGGGTTTATGTATCTTGTTACCTCTGTTGTTAGTGTTCTAGCTATTGGTGATATTTCGTTTGATTTTATTATGTACGGGAACATGTAGGTTTTTCTACAAATTTCTGATGTTAGTTTTAGTGTTGTGTCTCTGTCTACTGTGTATTGTAGTGTTTCTGGTGTTTCGCAGTATAGTAGTTTTGCTTCTGTTGTGTCTGGTGCTACTGGTGGCATGTAGAGGAGTAGCTCTGGTGTTGCCATTATCGTGTAGTACTGTCTTAGTCTTGTTGAGCACGCTCTTATGAACGCTTCTCTTATTAGCTCTGCTTCTACGTCTGGTGGTATTTCTTTTGGTTCTCTTCCTGTTTCTGCTTCTCTACCTATTTTCCACGCCTCTAGCAATGCTTCTAGGTGTAGTTTGAGTAGTGTGTCTCTGTCTTTCATTTGTGGTGCAGATTGTAGTGGGTACATTATCCTTGAGCATAGGTCTATTTTCTCGTTTCTGCCCATGTCTATGAATTGTGCGTATGATCTTATGCGTGTTGGTGGTGGTGCTGTGAGCCCTACGTGTCTTGCTACTATGTGTCTTGATGGTGTTAGCTCTCTTTTTGTTTCTTCTGTTGTTGGTTCTGGTGGTGGTTGTATTGGTATTAGTGATGCTTTGCCTCTGTATATCTCGCATATTGTTTTGAACTCTGTTAGTTCCTCGTTTTTAATTGGGTAGGGTATTTCTAGTGTTGCTCTTCTTTTCCTTTCCAGTCTTTCTATTTCTGTTGACATTTTAGAGCCCCTTTCTATTGTTTGTTTTTTGCGGGCTTAATTTTATATGTTTCTTGGTCTTTTTGTTGGCGGTGAGTATGGTATTAGTGTTGGTAGGTCTTGTTCCTCTGATATCTTGTTCATGAGGTTGTGTAGTGAGTCTGGGTGTGTTTCACGTAGTAGGCATTCTAGTTCTTGGCATGTTGTTGTGCATGCTGTTATTTCTACTTTTATGATTAGGAAGTGGTCGGTTTTTACTCTTCCTCTTGGTAGCTGTATTGTTGCTTGACCGAAGGGGTTTGTTGTTATGTCTACTTTTAGCTTGCACATTGGTTGTGCTGGGTGTCTTAGGTCTACTGGTATGTTTATTGTTGTTTTCAGTATTTCTTGTGCTGTTTCTATGTGTTGTGTTAGTGTTTTTTCTGTTCCTTCTGTTAGTGCTGTTTCTATGTATTTTGCTGGTTCTGGTATGTGTGTTGATAGTATGCCTGCTGTTGTTGGGCATTTCACTCTGAGGTGTTTTGTTATCTCTTCTTCGTATATTCTGCTTATGTCCTCAAACATTCTTTTGTATAGTTCTCCAGGTGGTGCTCTTATGAGTTCTAGTGTTGGTGTTTTTCTTGTTGTTTTCTCTAGTAGTCTGTCTATCTGGTTTTTGGTTGTTTTTATCTTGAAGTAGTAGCGGGTTTTTATTGTTATTTCGTTCATGAGTATTGGTGGTCTTGTGTATTTGTTTAGGAATCTTCTTACTTCGAGGGCTGAGTCGTAGTATGGGCTTTGTGCTTCTGTTATGTCTAGTGAGTGGTTGATTTTCAGGTCTGCTACGCATATTTCACGTAGTATGTTTATTGATGTTTCTCTGTCTGGGTAGTTTGGTTCTTTTGTTTTTATCAGGCATATTATGTCTTGTGCTGCTACTTCTTGTGTGGCTTTATGTTTGTTTTCTCCTAGTACTCTTAGTAGGTTTTGTAGTGGGCTGAGGGGGGTTTCTAGGTGTTCTTGTGTTGTGTAGTATTTCCTTATTCTCTCTTGACATGTTTTTATGTATGCTTGTTTTCTTAGTTCTTCTAGTGTTTCTCTTGGCGGTGTTTTCTCGTGTTGTCCTGTTTCTTCTTGCCATCTTAGTATCTCTAGTTGTAGTATTGCTGATAGTAGTTGGTCTCCGTCTAGTCTTAGTGGTATTTCTTGTGGTGGGTACATTAGCTCTGTGCATAGTTCTATTTTTTGTTGTTGTGTCCCTGTTGTTATTGTTTTTAGTGTTTTTTCTGGGTCTTCTGGTGGTTTTGTTAGACCTGTTGCTATTGCTATTAGTTCTGTTGCTCTTTTTCTGTCTAGTTTTAGTGCTTCTGTTGCTGGTTCTAGTAGTTCTACGTCTCCTGATATTACGAGCGTGTTTCCTCTGTGTTTTTTGCAGATGTCTAGGAATTCTAGTAGCTTGTTTAATGTTATTGTTTCGTGTAGTGTTAGTGCTATTGATTTTTTTGTTTCTAGTCTTCTTTCTTCTTCTGTCATTGTACCACCAGTTTTTTTATTTGTGTGCTGCGAGGTATAAGTATATTGCTTCTAGTATTATGTGCTCCATTGGTTTTAGTTTTTTTAGCTCCATTTGTTTTAGTTCGTTGAAGACGTTTAGCGGGATTTGGATTGTTACTGGTGTTGTTATTAGCTGTTCTATGTTTGCGTTTCGATCTTTGTTTTCTGCTACTTTTTCTCTGAATAGAAAGTCTGATTTGACTTTCCACATTTTATGCCTTGCCCATGTGTACCATGCTCTTATGATGTCTGAGCCTAGGCATAGTTCTGCGTGTATTTTATCGTTCATGTCTATTGGTTTGTCTAGTACTATTGATATGTGGGTGTTGAATGATTGCGATGGGAATATTGCCCATCGTTTTACTCTGTTTCCTGTTAGCCTTGTGTAGTAGTTTATGTGTTCTACTATGAAGTCTAGTATTTCTGTTGCTACGTCGAATGGTATGTCTATGTCTATCGTTAGGTGGTCTATTTTAGTCTGTGTATGTTGGTGCGTCATCGTATATCACCTCTGCTGCTGACGTTCTCAGCGTGTGTGTTCCCATTGCTTTTGCGAATAGCCTTCTCCATATCTCTTCTTTTATTTCGTATGGTAGTGGTTCGTATAGTTCTGGGCAGTATAGTCTTCCCAGTTCGTCTATTTCGCATTTCTCCTTATCAAAGCATCTTATTGTCATTTCTTCTAGTGATATTGCGTGTTGGTGTTTTGGTCTTGCGTAGCAGCAGTATGTTTCGCATGGTTGTGTTGTTACTAGGTATGCTTCTACTCTTGGGACGTGTATTGGGATTGCTGTCATTTTTTCGAATAGGTCGAAGCATATTGTGCAGAGTTGTAGTAGGAATAGTGCTACTGTTCTTATGAGTTTCTCGAAGTCTGCTTTTGATTGTAGTTTTATCCATTTGTCTTCTGTGATTTTGCCTGCTTGTACGCATTCGATCCAGATGTTTTTTGATGTGTCTTTTCTTTTCTTTTTTCTTGGGTATGCCCATTCTCCTTCTGGTGTTCTTGTGTCGAAGGATTTCACGGAGCATATGTATAGTTCTCTAACTCTCCTTATGAATCTCTTTGTTGCTATGTCTCTCAGCATTACTACGAATTGTTTTATTCGTGGGTTGTAGAAGTACATTATTTCGCATGCTGTGTACGGGTCTACTATCCATTTTTTGGTTGCTGTTGGCATCATTTTATTATCACCTGTACTATTCTTGATTTTGTTATTACCGCTCTTGATTGTAGTATGTCTACGACTATGTAGTTTATCCCTACGGATACTAGCCTTCCGTGTGTTTCGCCTGCTGTTGTTTTGATTATGACATAATCACCTCTGCATACGGTCTGGTCTGCTATCAGGTAGCATGGTTTTTCTACCTCAGTCTTCAATTATTATCCGCTCTTTGATTATTTCTAGTAGTGTTTTTGTTACGCATTCACGGTCTACGCATATGAGGAACATGGGTATGCCTGGGATTGGGTGTGGTGTTATTCTTTGTTTTCTTGCGTTGCATCGTTTGAGTGCTTCTTTGATTATTTCTCCTTCTATTTTGTTTGGTTCTATGCATTTTACCTTTGATATCTCTATTATCCCTTTCTTCATGAGTTGTCTGTATTGCTCCTCGATCTTTTCTTCTAGTGTTAGTCCTGCTACTTCTACTTGTTGTAGGAGTTCTTCTAGCTCTTGTTCTTTCATTTTTTCCCACCATACTATATATTTGGCGGGCGGGGGTTATATATTTCGTTGATGTTGTTGTTTAGCGAAAAGGATATTAGGTTTGGTTACTGTATATATATAGTGAGCTGGTGATAGGTAGTGTCCAGAAGGAGAGCTGGTAAGGAAGGCGAGACTGATAAGCCAGTATACGAGGAGGAGGTTGTGATGGAGGTTAAGCCTACTGGTGAAGTAGTCAAGTATGAAGAGCCTGCTAGGGTTGAGGAGGTTGTTGAGGTCATACCGTCTGCTGCTAACGTAACTACTAGTGAGGAGAAGCCTGTTGTTAGCTTCGAGCCTGCTGTTCAGCCGACTGCTACTACTCCCCTCGGTGAGCTGAATGTGTCTGTTCCTGAGAGCTTTTTTGAGGGTCTGGTTGGTGTTATAACCAATGTTGGCATTAGAGCTTTCCCTGCTCTTGGGACTACTGCTCTCGTTGTTGAGATTACTGCTGATGACGGTAAAGTTTATTCAGAACCACTCTGGGTCAGGGAGGTTGTTGGTCGTAGGAGCAAGCTTGGTAGCTTCATATCTGCTTTGGGTAAGAATCCTAGGGAGTGGCTTGGTAAGCGGGTTAGGATTGTTAGTTGGAGGCAGGGGGCTAGGTCTATCGAAGTTGTGCGTGAGTTCTGAGGGTTGTTTGCTGTCTACCTAAACATATCTTTTTTTCCTCTATTCTTTTTGGCATGCTATTGGTATGAGTTTTTCTGCTTCTCTGTCTCCGTAGAGTGCTAGTAGTTTCAGTTTCTCGCATATTTCCTCTCGACTTGGTAGGAGTTTCTCTGGGTGTTTTGATACTTCTTCTACTAGCTTTGCTGTTTCTTCTACCAGTTTTTCAAAGATTTTTTCTGTGTATGTGGACGTCATATTATCGCCACTTCTACTTCTGTTTCTTCTATTTCAATGAATAGTGGTGTTAGTTTTTCTATTATTTGATTGAACTGGTCGTGTGTTAGTAGGTGTACTTTCATTAGTGATAGTGTTTTCTGCCTTGATTCTGACTCTATTGTTTTTTTGCAAACTCTGCAGGTTGCTTTGTAGATTTTCATCTCTGTTCCCTTGTTTTAGTTTGCGGTTCGAGGCTTAAATATTTAAGCTTTGGCGGATATACTATATATCGGGGGTGGTGTGGTTGGGCGTTATAGAGATGTTTAATGAGCTTGGTGTTAGTCTTAATCCGCCTAAAATGCTTGTGGTGTATGGTGAGCCTATGGCTGGTAAGACTGTTCTATCTGTCATGTTAGCTTCTAAGCTTGCTGATACTATGAATAGGAAGGTAGGAGTGATTTATACTGAACCTGTCTGGGAGGACGGTGAATACCAGTCGTTTGTTATGAACGTTACGGGTGCTAAGTTTGATGCTGTGAAGCTTGCTGATTGGAGGCATTTTAACTCCATTGTTTCCTCGTTCAGGGATCGTGTTATTGTTTTTGACTCTATATCAGCCTTGATTACTGATATTGTGTCTCGTTTTACGTTTGCTGGTTGGGATTTGCGTGCTGTTACTCCTCGTGTCCATCAGATTGTTATTACTCTTACTCATTTTATGAGGGCTGTTGTGAATAACTCTAGGACTGTTGCTGTTATTGTAGCTCATTCTTCGTCTACTGCTGGTGTTGGTAGGTACAGGGGCATTACCGATAACCGTCCTGCGTTTGCCAAGCGTATTCTTCATGAGTGTGATGCTGAGCTCGAGCTTAGAGTTGATTCTGATAATAAGGATGTGCGTGTTTTGACTGTTATTGCTAACCGTGTTAACCCGTTTAGCGAGGGTAGGAGTGTTGCCTTTAGGTTTGTTAAAGGTAATGTTGAGCCTGTTGGTGAGGAGATGCTTAAGGTTAAGGTGATGTGAATGTTTGTAGCGGAATGTAAATTGTGTGGGGCTTATTTCATTGAGAGGAGTGAGAAGGCTTTGAGGAGGGATATTGTGCTACACTATTCAGTTCACTACTGTGAGAAGCGTTATGGTGATAGGAGCCGTTTTTTGAGAGGTATTTGTGTTAAGGAGGCTTTTGAAGCTGTTAGAAACGATTATGATGTTTTTGAGTTCTTTGTTGTTAAGCAGGTTCAGAGGTGATGGTTTATTACGTCTGCTGTTAGTTTTGAAGGTGTTGTTCACCAGGTGCTGGATACTAGTGTTACTGGGCGTCGTGTTGTTGCCTATAATGTGGAGGATACGTCTTTTTGTTTTGTTGTTGTTGTAAGCACTCAGGGGTAGGTGGTTGTTATGACTGTTTATGTTTTTGTTAATGACCGCTCTTATGGTTGGGCTACTACGCTTGGTGGTGGTGATAGGCTTGCCTATGTTGTGATTGATGCTCCTTTTATTGTGTTTGTTTTTGACGTGCGTATTCGTCCTCGTGTTGGGTAGTTGTCTACCTTTTTGATAGTGTTTTTATTACTGTTTCCTGTATTTTTGTTACTGCCTGTCTTGTGCAGTCAATTTTTATCGTGTATCCGAGGATGTCTGGTGTGTACTCTACTGTTTTGCATTCTTTTGCGTCTATTAAACTGTATATTAGGTTTATTATTTTTTCTGCTTTCTCTACTCCTGTGATCTCGACTCCTCTTGTTTCTTCTGTTGCTATTATTGCTTTGTATGTTAGTGGTCTGGCAATTGAAGTATAAAACGCTTTAATTAATACGAGCGTCATTTCCTTCACCGTAGTTGTTTTTTGTGTTCTGGGGTTATATTTGTTCTGGTGGCTGGTTTTGCTGTTTTGTTGGTATCATGTCTTCTATGATTCTTTCTCCGACTTGTTCAATGTATACTTTTAGGTCTTCTATGTAGTATAGTAGGTGTTCTAGTTTGAATATTGATTCTATTTCCTCGTAGTCGAGTATCCTTGGTTCTAGTCCTTCGTAGTCTTTGATGCATGTTCTGATTTTTGGGGTGTGTGTTGTTGTGTTATGGGTGTGTGTTATTGTAAAGTTGTCTATGCATATGCTGTTGTTTACCCTGTATATCTTGATGTACGTGTGTTTGTATTTTTGTTTTGTTTTGTCTTCGTATTCGTGTTTCTCGATGGACACGTTTGTGATCTCGTAGTCGTCTTCTTTCACGTAGTACACTAGTATGTATTCTGTTTTGCCGTCGTCTGTTGTGAACTTCTCCTCTTTCCACATCTCTAGCTCCCTGTTGCTGTTTGTGTGGGGGGTGTTTTGTTCATTTCTTTTGTCGCCTCGTTATGATTAGTTGTTCTGTTTGTATTCTTTCGTTTTTGAGTTTGAATATTCTGTGTCTTGCTATTGTGTCTGTTAGTGTTTTTTCGTGTTTCCATCCTAGGTGTTCTAGGTGTTCTACTAGTATCTTGTCTGTTTGTATGGTTATGTTTTTTGCTCTTGTTTGGCTTACGAGTATTGCTATTGTGTCTGTTATTTTCTCGTTGATGTTGTTTAGTGTTTTTGCTATTGAGTTGAAGTATGATGTGTAGAGTTCTAGCAGCTTTTCGTGTCTTAGTTTTTCTATCTCTCTTTTGATTGTTTCGTATGTTTTGCTTGATATGTAGCCTTCTCTTATGTTGTTGTACGGTATTTCGTGTTTTATTAGTGTTGTTATGAAGTGTTCAGAGAAGCCTAGCCACGCTAGTTCTAGTTTGAAGCTTCTTATGTATTCTTGTGCTTGTAGGTATGGTGGTGATGTTATCATTGTTTCTACTTCTCTTTGTAGTTTGTGTTTTGTTGAGTCTACTATTGTTGTGGTGTTTGTGAATATTTTTTCGTCGCTCGCTTCTACGATAATCTCTGTTTTTGTTGGTTTGCGTTTCTGGTAGTCTCTGATTTTCTCTATTGTTTTTCTAGCTTGGTTCCAGTACATTTTCTCGATTTTATCCTTCCAGTTTGTGTTTAGTAGCGTTTTCACTTTCTCTTCGGCTCGTTTGGATCTGTGTAGTTTTGGTATTTTTTCGTCTGAGTATGAGAAGTACCTTGTTACTTTTAATAGTGGGATTGCTGTTATTGGTTTTAGTTTTCTGTCTACGTTTTTGTGCCAGTACCCCCATGCTTTTGATAGCACGTTGTAGAACTCTTTGGGGTGCCAGTATTTGATGTTGGTGTATCTTGGGTGGAATGGTTCTGTGTGGTTGAAGTCTATGTACATGTCTTTTAGCGATATTGGCTCTGTGTATGTTGATGCTTCTACAAGCAGCCGTGTCATGGGGTTTAAGTCCCATAGTATTGCGTTTCTGTTTGTTAGTGTTGCCTCTATCGCTACTGTTCCGTATCCTCCAAACGGGTCGAATAACCAGCTGTTCGTGGTTGTGTATTCGTTGATAACGTATCTAACTACTTGTGGTATGAATTTCGCTGGGTACATGTAGAGGTTGTGTGTTGTGTATGTTGTTGACTGTATTTCTGTTATTATGTTTCTGAAGAGCGTCATGTTTGCTCTACCTCGCTAGCTCTTCTGCTATCGCTTCTATTTTGTATGTTGCTTTTTCCGAGCATATCAATACTATTTTTTGTGCTTCTGTTTCCTCGGCTTCTAACGTGTCTTGTGTGAGTGTTGTGCACTCTTTTTCTGCTTTTAGTTCTTGTATTGTTTCTAGCATTTTTTCTATGTCTTCTTGTTTGTATATTATGAGTGGTTTTTTGTTTCCTTCTGTTTTTATTTTTGCTAGTGTTGGCTGTGTTTGTTTCTTTTGTTTTTTGTAGAATATTGTTAAAGTTACCCAGGGCATGGTTGTTCCTCTGTTATTTCTGTTTTTGTGTTTTGAAGTTTTGGATGTATTGTTTCAGTATGTTTGTTATGAGTCTTTCTGGTGCTGTTTTTTCCTGTTCTGCTATTTCGAGTATCTCTATTGCTATTGCTGTTTTCATGTATAGTGCTACGTCGTATTCTTCTATCATTGTTTTTATTTGTGTTAGCTCTGCTTCTGCCTGCTCGAGTTTTGACATTATTATTATCTTGTCGTATGGGTTTGTTTGGTATATTTCTTTCGCTTCTCTGACGTCGTGTAATGCTCTTTTTATTCGTTGCCATAGCCAGGGCGGGGCTATTATTGCTTCTTCTGTTGTTTCTTCTTTGTTCATTGTTGTTTCACCTGTTTCAGTATGTTTATTACTTTTCTTAGTGCTGTGTCTGTGATTTGTAGTGTTTCTGATATCTTCTTTTTTGTCATTAGTGCGTTTTTGTTTTTGCACGCTAGGTATAGTGCTGCTCCTGCCAATATTCGTGGGTTTCTTCCAGCTAATTTGTATTGTGATGTTTTTCTTACCTGTTGTATTATGTTTATTGCTTCTTCTTCTATGTCTGTTGATAGGTTCAGTTGTTTTGTTAACGCTCTTATATATGATTCTGGTTCAACTGCTTTGATTTGAATTTTTAGTTCCTTATTGGCAAGTTTAACTATCTTCGTGAACATCCCGTCTGGTGATATTTCGTAGAATTTTTCGTGTGGGATGGGTGTTTTTGTTTTTCTTGTTGCTATGTATAGGCATGCTGTTGCTATGTCTTTTGCTCTTCTTCCTTTTGTTATTATTTGGCTTAGATGTTTTGAGTAGATTTGTATTGCTTCATGCTTTGTCTCTTCGTCTATGTTTAGTTTTGTTGCTATCTCTTCTATCATCATTATTGTTTTGTTTTTGGGTTTCATCTTGTTTCGCCTTGTTCCTCTATTATGTCTTCTGCTATGTCTAGTAGTAGTGAGTCAATCTTTAGATTCACTTTGTAGTAGCACTCACCATCATCTGCTAACAGGATTTCTATTGATGCTAGTATTGAGTCTTTTCCGTGTCTGTCAACATACGGTATTATTGTGAAAATCCTTTTTACTCTTGTCTTCTCTATTACTCTTGTTACTTTAACGTTTTGTAGTTTAGTGCCTTTTAACATCATTTCGTCAAGGTCGTACGATACGAGTATTGTCTGCTTTTCGTTATCGAGTTCGTCTTTGAAGTCAGCCTCGAAGCAGAAGTTTATTTTCAGCATGTCTTTAACGTCCTGCTTTATCTTTGCTATATTCTTGGGTGTTAAAACAGATTCTATTCTAACCATTTACTAATCACCGTGTATGTATTATATATAGTGTTCAGGGTTTATAAGTGTAGTTGTTTGTTTTGTTTTTGTTTAAAAAAAGGGGGTGTGGGTTTGAGGTGGGTTGAGTTTTGCTGCTTATCTCGGTAGTTTTCTGTAAACTTCAGTATATCGTTTTGTTGTTTTTTCGTTCAGTTCTTCTATGTGTACGTTCTTAATTTCATAATCTCGTATCTTAGATGGGAAATAGTCTAGTGCTTGATGGGGCTTGAGTATTAGTGCTTCTGTGATTCCGTGTGAATATGTGCGTCTTAAAATATCAACGTATGCTTTGTATCCTTTGTTTGCGTTTGCGTCTAAGATAACCATATCCAGCTTGTCGGCATATGCCTTTGGGTCGTCTCGGCTTGGGTTTGATATGTGGTATTTGAACAATAATTTTAGTCCGTGTTCTATCAGCACATCGTTTAATATGCTGTACTCGAATACTTCTGTGTACTTCCAGATTTCATAGAAGGCGTCCACAGCCTCTATTACTGCATCTCTTACCTTTCCGATGTCCATTTTGCTTACACCATTCACTTAGAATATATAGTGTTCAGGACTTATAAGTGTAGTTGTTTGTTATGTTGTGGGTTAAAGGTGGGTTTTTTGGTTGTGGGGGTGTTGTGCGTGGTGGTGTGGTGTGTATGTTGTGTGTGAAGCGGAGAAAAAGAGGGAAAAAAGAGTTTGTGTTGTGTTTAGTTTTTAGTTTGTTTGTTGTATGTCTTTTATCTTTATTTGTTGCATGTCTTTTATTTTTATAAGTATCCTTGGTTCTTCGTCGTATATTTCCCTTATTTTTTCGTGTGTTAGACTTTCTTCTGGTTCCTCGTCGGTGTCAAAATATTTTGTTCTAAATAAAGCTATGATGCATACTTCTCTTGTTTTTGTGTCAACTTCAAGGGCGTATCCAGCAAATCTCCTGTATATTTTGCTTATTGCTTTGAGCATTAACGCTAACTGCTCTATCGCTTCGTCATCGTAGGACTCTATATTTGCTGCTTCGATCGCAAATTCTAATGCCTGCCTGATTCTATCTATGTCTTCTACTAATATCGTTATCAAATGCTTTCACCTCAAGCTAAATAGAAATATACTGTGTTCTGTGTTTATAAGTGTTTATGAAAAAGGGGTTTGAGTCTGGGGGAGGGGGTTAGAGCTTGCAGGCTTCTTCTACTTCTCTTGATGGGGGTACTATGCTGATCACCCTGAAAACGGTCGATTTTACGGATTTAAGCTTCACGGCGATTAAAGCATCTATTTTCACCTGCGGGAATGTTGACTTATA
>Ga0105155_1000286_pt1 | contig 17470 bp, 14 predicted proteins | sample SSWtaG_2_FD_89589 | JGI IMG/M metagenome (GOLD analysis project Ga0105155, IMG submission 89589) | Hot spring microbial communities from Sandy's Spring West, USA to study Microbial Dark Matter (Phase II) - SSWsed_130316 | ecosystem: Environmental > Aquatic > Thermal springs > Hot (42-90C) >...
CCATAAAGCTCGACCTCCTGTGGGGCCGGGGCCGGAGCGTCTTTGCCGGGGAGGATGACGTCTTTCGGGTTCGGTGGTCCGTCGAGATCCTTCGGCGCCTCGGGTGGGGTCGGGACCTGCGGCTTCTGCCGGTCGTCGTGGTCCTGACGGGAAAAAGGGTGCGGAGGGGTTGTGGAAAAGGCATGTCTATCAGGATATATATCAAGACTCGAAGTGGATGATAATAAGCAACGCCTTTCGGTGCCACGTGGTGCCAAAATTTGTCCGGAATGGTCTGGTAAGCCGAAAAGATTTCAGGGAATGGCAGACAGGAAGTTTTGCTTACGGGGAAGTGGGATTTCTGGAGTCAGGGTGGTGGGGCGTGCAGGAGTTGAACCTGCAACCCCCGGATTAAGAGTCCGGTGCTCTGCCAGATTGAGCTAACGCCCCCCATCTGTTCATCATCCGTTATGACTTGGGCCCTACACCTTGCCTTGAGTCCGAGACCTCGGGAATCGGGCTTTGCGGAAAGGTCAAGCCCATCGCTTTTCCCCAGCCGACCCCGAGGGTCCGAAATGGCGCGCCTGGAGGGATTCGAACCCCCGACCTCTGGCTCCGGAGGCCAACGCTCTATCCAACTGAGCTACAGGCGCGCTCCCAAGACAGCCCTGTTTTAATCCTAATCCTCTCGACGGCCGCCGTCAACCGGACGTCCCCCCGTCCCAGGGGCCAGGTACCGGAATATTGGGTACCAGGCACCCGACACCTGAGACCCATGTCGCCATTCCCACGTCTCAAGTCTTAACAAGGCACTACCCCACATCCCTATAGGCCGGATCATGACCCGACTGCCTTCATCGCTTCGACTCGAAAGGACTCGCGGGGTCCAGTTACCGGGATGATGGTCGCCATGAATGGCCCCCCTCTCCCGAGCGGGGTGGAGGGAAGTAACCTCACACTGGCGTGCGGAGATATAAAATCTCTGTGGGTCTGAGTGCTGGAGACTTCGTGATGCACCATGGGACGGTTGGCCCCTTTGCGGCACGGGAAGGCACCTTTGGCGGGCGGGAGGAAGCTTTGGTGACGGAAAAGCACTCTCATGGGGCGGGCTGGACGTATATAGCAGCGCTGGGCCTGTTTTTTGTCGCCTTGGGGGTCATGCTCCTGAGCCTCGTAGACATTCGACGGGGGTTTCTCCTGCAGAGGTATGCCCTGAAAACCCCGTGGGTGTGTCTGAGTCTGTATCATCTCGGGGGGCTAGGCCTTGGGTCGGTCGGTCTGGTCGTGGCGTATGCGTATCTGAGGAGCTGGGAAGCGCGGCGACGGCTCGACCGGGCTCGCCTTCAGGTGCTGGCGAAGGTGGTCCTCCTGATTCTGGCCGTATTCCTGACGGTCGACACTCTATTTCTCTATCGGGGCGTGGCGGCAGGCCGGATCGCCAAGGCCGGCCGGATGAACATCGGAACCCTGGGACTGGACCCGGGTCAGCTCCCGGGTCAGACCGAGCTCTTGCCCCTGGCGGCGACGCCTCGGGTGGGGCGGCCGTTCGTCATCACGGTGAACTATCTGGCGTTGGTCTGGCATGCGACCCTGCTGGCCCTATTGTGGGCGGGCCTGGGCGTCGTGGCGCTTCCCCTCTATTTCGGCCGTTGGGTCGTTCCCGACAGGGCCGGCCGGTTTCGGAGCCTACTGGGCGGGGTCATGTATGCCTTGCCCCAGCCCTTCTGCTCGTGTTGTGCCGCCCCCATCGCCGCTTCGGTCTATAAGGCGGGTCGGACAGAGAATGCCCTGGTCTCGTCGACGGCCTTTCTGCTGGCGTCCCCGGCGCTCAACGTCACGACCCTGTTCTTGGCGGCCGTCCTATTGCCCCGGCCCTATGCCCTCCTGAGGATTTTGGGGGGACTCCTCCTTGTCTTGCTCACGACATCCTGGGTTGCCGCCATTGCGGGTCGGCTTCCCCGGCGGGTCGCTTCAAACCCACCCCGCGGGGTGGGGAGACTCCTTACGAGAGGGTTCGGTCGCTACAGTCAGCTCTTGCGGTTCGAGCCCCCCAGGGGCGTAGCCGTCACGCCGGCTGGGGTGATTCGAGCGTGGCTTGAGAGCACCTGGCGAGTAAGCCGGGTCGCCGTCCCCCTCTTAGGGGTGGGAGCCCTCGTGGCGGGTACCGTCGTCACTTTCGTGCCCTCGGCACTGACCAATGACGTGAGGGGGATCCTGTGGGCGGCAGGCCTGGGGACGCTCCTGATGGTGGCCACGTGGACTGAGATTCCCGTGGCCGCCGTCTTGGCGGCCCAGGGCTTGACGGGACCGGCCGCCGCGCTCTTGGTCTCGCTTCCGGTCGTCAGCCTCCCCTGCCTCCTCATTTTCGGGGCGGCGCTAAAGGACTGGAGGATTCCCGTCCTATTGGGGACCGTCACCTTTGGGCTGGGTGTCGTCGCGGGGTTAGTATTCTTGTGATGCCTGTCTACTTCCTGTTCCGCCTGGCCCTTCCGTAGTACTTCGTGAAAATTTCCGATGCCCGAGGGCACCCCCTTATTGTCGTCTCGTCACCCTGTTACTCCGTCGCTTCCGCCCTTGGAAAGGTAGTCTCATTTTTGAGACAGCTCTTCCGGGTATTCCGGCCGGGTTCACGGTTTTATGGCTTCCTGTCTATCTCTGTCGTGATTCATTTCTGGTACGGAACAAAAGGTCCCAGTCCCAGATTTGGCTCACCGAGGTCGTAAGCCCAGGAGTCTTTTCCGGTGGTAACACGCGCCCCTGGGATGAGGTCTCTTCATCGTCCCGCCGTCGAAGCCGGTCTGATTGGCACTGCATTTGCAATCATTCTCGATGGCATCGAGGAATGACCTGGAATCATGGGGAGGTATCCGATGGAGCGTCATCCGGAGTCGTCCTCCGAGAAAACGGGCGTCACCCGCCGGGAGGTGCTCCAGAAGATCGCCAGCGCAGTCTTTGCGGGGCTGGTCGCGCCCGCGGTCCTGGGTCGGTCGTCGGCTCATACGCAGGAGCCGGGGCAGGGCCTTCCGGAGATTCCGGAACTGCCTGAGCCTCGGCCGGATGAAGACCCGCTCATCCGCATGATGCGGGACCTCCGGCGCGCGCTCCAGAAGCCCATCGAACAGCGCCGGTGGGTCATGGTCATCGACCTGCGCAAGTGTGTGGGTTGTAAAGCCTGTACGGTGGCCTGTATCGTCGAAAACAAGTTACCGCCGGGCGTGGTCTATCGGCCGGTGATCGAAGAGGAAATTGGGGAATTTCCCCATGTGACTCGCCGGTTCATCCCGCGCCCCTGCATGCAATGTGAGAAGCCGCCGTGTGTGCCCGTCTGTCCGGTCCATGCGACCTGGCGTCGTCCCGACGGCATCGTCGTGATCGACTATGAGGCCTGTATCGGTTGTCGGTACTGCATCACGGCTTGCCCTTATGGAGCCCGGACCTTTGATTTTGGAGAGTTCTACACGGACGGCACACCGGCGGTCGCCCCGTGCGAAACGGCTCCGAGTTTTGAGTACCATCGCCGGTGGCACCGGGGGGAAAAGAAGCGGGTACTCGGGTTGGTTCCGGTCGAGACCAGTCCGGTCGGCAATGCCCGCAAATGCCATTTCTGTTTGCACCGTATCGAGCGGGGTCTGCTTCCCCAGTGCGTGACGACCTGTATCGGTCGGGCGACGTACTTTGGAGACGCCCATGATCCCGCGTCGCTGGTGGCGGAGCTCATAGGCCGGCCGAACGTCCTGCGTTTGAAAGAGGAACTGGGGACAGAGCCTCGAGTGTATTACCTCACCTGAGGAGGAACGGGCATGGAGAGTCGGCATCGTCGGGCGTGTTGCGAACTACCGGGGATGCGGTACTGGAGGGTTCTCTGGGTCGTCCTGTTGGGACTTGGGGCCGTCGGTGTGGTCCAGCGTCTGGGATGGGGCCATCACTATGCCCATTACGGCAGTTACGTCACCTGGGGCCTCTGGGTCAGTGCGTATATATATTTCATCGGCCTCTCGGCCGGTGCATTTTTGCTCTCTTCTCTGGTCTATGGGTTCCGCATGCGGGCGCTTGAACGGGTCGGTCCGATCGCCCTCGTCACGGCGGTGATCACCCTGTTTCTGGCTCTACTCAGCATTTGGTTCGACCTGGGACACATGGAGCGTTTCTACTATGTCTTTATACGACCGAACTTTCGGTCCATGATGGCGTGGATGGTCTGGCTATATTCGGCTTATTTCCTCTTGCTCCTTGGGGAGTTGTACTTGGCGGTCTTTCGGAAGGCCTCCGTGGAGGCCGTGACCGTATCCCTGGGCTTGGTGGATCTACGACGGCTATGGCGGGTTGCCGGCCTGGCCCTTATAGCCGTCCTGGTCGTGTTGATACCACTCTGGACGACCCAAGCTCACGGACGAGGGTGGATTCAAGATGAAGGGCTTATGGCCTTCTTTGCCCTGATACTCGGGGCGGTCATCCTCCTGGTCTGGCGGCTTCCTGCACCCTATACGCTTCGTCTCCTGGGGGTCTTAGGAATTCCCTTAGCGGTCATGTTCCACGGGGGTGTCGGGGCGCTCTTTGCCACGGTCGCCGCCCGTCCATACTGGCACAGCCCCATCCAGCCCGTCCTGTTTCTGACGGGAGCCCTCGTCTCCGGGGGTGGGCTCCTCCTGTTTGTGCTGAGTTTCGTTTATCCCCTGCCCGATCCGGAAAAGTGGGCCACGTTACGGTTCCTGAGCCGGATCGTCGGCGGGCTCCTGGCCTTGGACCTCCTCTTGGAGTGGGCCGAGTTCTCGGTGCCCCTGTGGTATGGATTCGGAGAAGAGGTCGAATCCCTTCGACTCATCCTCTTCGGGCCCTACTGGTGGGTCTTCTGGGTCGTGCACCTGCTGATCGGGAGTCTGATTCCCTTGGGGCTCATCCTTTGGAGCCGACGGGTCGAAGGGTGGGGTCTGGCGGGACTGCTGATCGCCGTTAGCTTCATGGCAGTCCGTCTCAATGTAGTCATCCCCGGTCTGGTGACGCCTCCCCTGCGGGGCCTTCAGGAGGCTTTCATGGACCGCCGTCTCCAGTTTGGTTACGTACCGTCTCTTCATGAGTGGCTGGTCGTGGCCTTTATCGTCACCCTGGGGCTGGGCCTCTTTTATGGTGCCTGTCGATGGCTTCACCGATGGGAGGGTTTCCGAGTCCATCGGGAGGAGGTAGAGCCATGAAGCGGAAGGACGAGAGTCGGGGACTGTCACGGCGAGAGTTTCTGGTCTCCTCGGCCCTGCTGGGTGGGTCCCTCTTGGGTATCGCCGGATGTGCGTCGAGGGACCGAGACGTCTGGGACGCGTCGCCGGTCGATTACGAATTGGCGAAGCCCGAAAACATCCTTTACACGTCTTGCCTGCAGTGCAATACGGGATGCGGCATCAAGGTGAAACTGCAGGACGGGGTCGCTGTCAAGGTCGACGGGAATCCCCGGGCTCCCCATGCCTTGTTCCCTCATCTCCCCTATGAGACCTCCCCCTTCGTCACGGCGGCCATCGACGGCGCGATTTGTCCCAAGGGGCAGGCAGGACTTCAGACCGTCTACGACCCCTATCGGATTCGCAAGGTCCTGAAACGGGCGGGCCGACGAGGCGAAAACAAGTGGATGACCATTCCCTTTGACCAGGCCATCGAGGAGATCGTCCAGGGCGGGTACCTCTTTCGGCACGTCCCGGGGGAAGAGAAACGCTATGTCCCCGGCTTGAAGGACCTTTGGGCCTTACGAGACCCCCGGGTCTTCCGAGAGATGGCGGACGCCGTGCAGGAGCTTCGTAAAACGGCCCGCCAGGTTCACGAGGGGAAGGCCCCCCGGGAGGCTCTCACCCGTGCGATCGCCGATTTTCAAGCGAGATTTCGGGAGCACCTTCACACCCTCATCGACCCAGACCATCCGGACTTGGGGCCGCGTAACAACCAACTCGTCTTTCTGTGGGGTCGGGTCAAGGACGGTCGAAAGCACTTCATCACTCGCTTCGTGCAAGATTCCTTTGGGTCGGTCAACGCCCACGGTCACACGACAGTTTGTCAGGGCTCCCTTTACTTTACCGGCAAGGCGATGAGCGAGCAGTGGGCCTATGACCCCAAGGCCCACGCCGTGAAATGGACCGGTGGGGAAAAATTCTACTGGCAGGCAGACTTGGCGAACGCGGCGTTCGTGATCTTCGTAGGTGCCTCCCCCTTCGAGGCCAACTACGGCCCTCCGGGTCGCACCCCGCGCCTTACGAACGCCATCGTCGAGGGTCGGATGAAGATTGCCGTGGTGGACCCTCGACTGTCCAAGACGGCGGCCAAGGCCTGGAAGTGGCTCCCCATCCGGCCGGGTACGGAGGGGGCTCTGGCGATGGCGATGATCCGTTGGATCTTGGAAAACCGTCGGTACGACGCCCGATACCTGGCCAACGCCAATCGGGCGGCCGCCCGGGCCGACGGGGAACCGACCTGGAGCAACGCCGCGTGGCTGGTCTCGATCGGTGAAGACGGTCGCCCGGGGAAATTCCTGCGGGCTTCCGAGGTCGGTCTGACGGGACCCCTAAAGCGAAGGGCCGACGACGGGACGGAGTATGCTTACGAACTCTTCGTCGTCCTGCGAGAGGGACGTCCCGTCGCCTTCGACCCCAACGACGACCAGAACCCCGTGGAGGGCGACCTGTGGGTAGACACGTCCCTGCAGACCCCGGACGGCCGTACCATCCAGGTGAAGTCGGCTCTTCAAGTCCTTTATGAGGCGTCCTGCGAGCATACCCTCCAGGAGTGGGCCGACATCTGCGGTGTGCCCCTACAGGAGGTCGTCGCCCTGGCCGAGGAGTTCACACGCCACGGCAAGCGCGCCGTCGCCGACATCCATCGCGGCGTCAGCCAGCACACGAACGGCTTCTACAACTGTTTTGCGTGGAACGTGCTGAACCTGCTCATCGGCAATTATGACCATCGGGGCGGTTTCATCCGGGCCAGTGCCTGGAACGTGACGGGGTCCAAGGAGGGGATGCCCTTCCCTGTGGAACGTATGCATCCAACGAGGGTAAAGCCCTTCGGCCTCAGCATCATCCGTCACGAGATCCCGTATGAAGAAACCACGCTGTTTCAGGGCTACCCGGCCCGACGACCCTTCTACCCCCTGGCCTCGGACGTCTACCAGGAAGTCATCCCGAGCATCGGCGACCGGTATCCGTATCCGGTGCAATGTCTCATCCTCTACATGGGGACGCCTGTGTATGCCCTACCGGCGGGCAACCACCTGATCCCCATCCTGACCGACCCCGACCGCTTGCCCCTCTTCATTGCCATCGATATCACCGTCGGGGAGACGAGCATGTATGCAGACTACATCTTCCCCGACCTCTCCTACCTGGAGCGATGGGAGTTCCATGGGTCGCATCCGGGCTTTGCTCATAAAATTCAGCCGATCCGACAACCCGTCATCGCTCCGATTCCCGAAACGGTCCGGGTCTTCGGTCAGGAAATGCCTATCTCCCTCGAGGCCGTCCTGATGGCGATCGCCGAGAAACTCGGCCTGCCCGGCTTTGGCCCGAACGGCCTGGGTCCCGGTGTAGATTTCACCCACCCCGACCACTTTTACCTGAAGATGGTCGCGAACGTCGCCGCCGGCGAACGGCCCGGTCAGGAAGTCCCCGAGGCCTCGGACGCGGAGGTCGAACTCTTCATGCAAGCCCGTCGGCATCTACCCCCGACCGTTTTCGATGCGACCCGTTGGCGGCAGGCGGTGGTCGACCCGACCGGACGGGACTGGTGGCGCAGGGTCATTTACGTGCTCAACCGCGGCGGACGCTTCGCCGACTACGAGGACGGCTATGAAGGAAACTGGGTGAAAAACCGCTATGGGCGCTTGGTCAACCTGTACAGCGAAAAGGTGGCGACCACCCGCAACTCCATGACCGGGGAATTTTTCAGCGGAATCCCCCGGTTTTACCCGCCCTACACCGACTGCATGGGCCGCCCCATCGAGGACGAGGGATACGACCTTACGCTGATCACCTACCGGGAGATCACCATGACCAAATCCCGGACGATCTCTAACTACTGGCTCCTAGGGTGTCTTCCCGAAAATGCCGTCCTCATTCATCGCCGGGACGCCCAACGCCTGGGCTTGAGGGACGGCGACCGGGTGCGGGTGACATCCGCATCGAATCCCGACGGCGTGTGGGACCTGGGGAACGGGCACCGTAAGCCCCTGATCGGGACTGTCCGGGTTGTCGAGGGCCTTCGGCCGGGTACTATCGCCTTCGCCCTCGGCTTCGGTCACTGGGCCTATGGGGCCAGTGACTTCTGGATCGACGGCTGGACCATTCCCGGAGACGAACGACGAGCGCGGGGGATCCACCTGAACGCCGCCATGCGCCTCGACCCGGTCTTAAACAACACGCCCTTGAGCGATCCTGTAGGAGCCAGCGTGGTCTTCTATGAGACCAAGGTCCGGCTCGAACGGGTGTGAGGCGGCAGGAGGGCGGTGAGGCAGTAAGGCAATACGGCAATAGGGGAGCCGGGGATTCGGCGAATCCATCCATCATCCGTCTTCGGTGATGGCCGGGGCCCGACGGAAGGGTCGGAAAGCCTTAACCGGGGGTTAACGGGGCCGGTTTATCCTCAGCAGGCCGCTACGTAGCCCTTTACGAAAACGCTGGAAGGAGGTTTGGCCATGCAAGACAGCACCCGAACGTTTCTCAAGGGCATCCTCTTTCCCATCCTCCTGTTGAGCCTGGCCGTGCCGGCGGGGGCCGCCGGGGAGACACCGAAGGTCGGAGGCCGCATCCAGGTGGATTGGCTGGCGTCCGCCACGGGGGACGCCGTAGAAGCCCGGTTCGGAGCCCTGAAGACGGGGGCCGAGTTCCGGCGGGCCCGTATGTTCATCGAGGGAGGCCTGGCCAGTCAGGTCAAGTACAAGATCGAGATGGACCTGGCCGGGGGCCGGGTCGCCTTCACGGACGTTTTCATCAGCCTGGAGCGATTGCCCGGCGTGGGGACCCTGCGGGTCGGTCATCAGAAGGAGCCCTTTTCCTTAGAGGAGTTGACGAGTAGCCGCTTTATTACCTTTATGGAACGGGCCCTTCCCAACGTGTTTGCGCCGGCTCGGAATACGGGTTTGCTCTTCTATAACGCCGTTTTACAGGAACGGGTCACTTGGGGAGCTGGGGCCTTTCGGGAGGCCGACAGTTCGGGGAACAGTATCGGCTCCGGGGGATGGAATATCACGGCCCGGTTAACGGGCCTGCCGTGGTATCAGGAGAAGGGTCGGTATCTGTTCCATGTGGGGGCCGCCTACACGCGAAAGGACCCGCTGGATGGGGTCGTGCGGTTCCGTCAGCGGCCGGAGGTCCATATTTCCCCGTATCTGGTCGACACGAAGGCGTTGGAGGCTGATGGAGTCAACATCGTTGGCCTGGAGTCGGCTCTGGTAGTCGGGCCGTTTTCGCTCCAAGGGGAGTATATGAGCGTCGGGGTGGACCGGCCGGTCGGGGGAAGTCTTCGGTTTCAGGGATACTACGTCTATGCAAGCGTGTTCCTGACGGGGGAGCATCGGGCGTACAAGAAGGCCTCGGGGGCCTTTGACCGGACGAAGCCCCGACGGAATTTTCGGGAGGAAGGTGGATGGGGGGCCTGGGAGCTGGCCGTGCGGTTCTCCGGGTTAGACCTGACGGATGGGGACGTGCAGGGCGGGGTACTCCAAGACTGGACAGTGGGCCTGAACTGGTACCTGAACGACCACACGCGATGGATGTTCAATTACGTCAATGCCCGACGGAAGGACGTCGGGACAGCCAACTACTTCATGACGCGCTTTCAGGTGGATTTTTAGGCCGGCGGAGTGGGGAACTGGCATCGGCGGGACAGTTCGGATAAAATCGTCTCCGCTGGCACGGGCAAGACCCTTAGGAATGGGGGATGGGGAGCCCGGCCCATCGAATCCGTGACCGCCCCCGGCGACGTGTTTGCACGCCCGACGGGGTCCGTTCAAGACCCCAGTCGGATACCGCCTGTGGAGGTTCCGGCTATGAAGATCCTGAAGAAGGTGACAGAAGCGTTGCTCCGGCGGCTCCCGGTCCCGGAGGTCGAGGCCCACTGCGACGCCCCCTGCGGCGTGTATGACCCGGCTTCAGCCCGGATCGCGGCGGAGGCCGTCCTCCAGCTGACGCAGAAGATCCTTGACCTCAAGCCGCCGGCCTCAAACGACGTGGCCGCCCAAATCGCCTACTTCAATACCCTGACCCGGTACATCACCATCAAGGAACAGCAGGCCGAAATCGCTAAGCGGGAGATCCTGATCCTGTGGACCGACTACTTCAAGGCGGACCATCTGAAGGAGTTCCCGAACCTGCACGAACTCGTCTGGAAGGCGACGAAGCTGTGTTCGGCCGTCAAGCGGGAGGTCAGTCTCGAGCACGCCCAGGAGCTTTTGAACGTGATCCGCCAGATTCATGATATCTTCTGGAAGACGAAGGGCCGGGAAGTTCCATGGTACTTGGCCAGTTGAGGGCCCTGGGGCTCGGGTTTCGCTGGCGTTGGCGGGTCTACCGAGTCCGGGGCGCCAGCATGTATCCGACCTTGGAGGACGGGGATTACGTCCTCGTCGATGGGGACGCTTACCGGAAAGTCCCGCCGCGGCCCGGCGACGTCGTCGTGGCCCGTCATCCCTTCTACGAGGGCCGCTACATCGTCAAGCGGGTGCGGTCCGTCCTCCCGGGGGGGAGCCTCTTCTTAGAGGGCGACGCGTCCTACGACTCGACGGACTCTCACGCCCTGGGGCCGATTCCCCTGTTGCAGGTCATCGGCCGGGTCGTTTGCCGGTGGCCGCTTCGGCGGGCGAGGGTCACCTCAGTTCGTTCGGTCGGTGGCCCGTAGGCCGATAGCGCTCCGAAGAGGCGATCGTGGTCGAGCTTCTCACGATATTTGGTCTCGGCCTGGTCTTGGGCTTCCGACATGCCTTCGATTCGGACCATATCGCGGCAATCCTCTCCCTGGTCAGCGAGACCCGGAGCCTCCGGCGAGCGGCCCTCTACGGGGCTTTCTGGGGGATCGGCCACACGCTGACCCTCTTCATAGTCGGAACGACCCTGTTCCTCCTAAAATGGGAGATCCCGGCCCGAGTGGCCCAGGCCTTTGAATGCCTGGTCGGCCTCGTTTTGATCGGCCTCGGGATTCACGTCCTGGTCCGGATGTATCGGGAGAAGGTCCATATCCACTGGCACTCCCACGGCGCCGTGACCCACATTCACTTTCATTCCCACCGGCACTCGGCCGACCACGACCACGTCCACCGACCCTTACTGGTCGGTGTCGTCCACGGGCTGGCGGGGTCCGGGAGCCTAACCCTCTTGGTGATGACGACGCTCCCGTCGGTCCTGCAGGGCGTCGTCTTCATTCTTGTGTTCGGCCTCGGTTCCATCCTGGGGATGGTCCTGACGGGGACAGCCGTCGGGGTCCCCTTCACGCTGACCCGACGACTGGAGCGGCTCCATCGGGTCGTTCAGGCTACGGCGGGCGGGTTGAGTATCGCCGTCGGCCTCCTCTTGATCGGAGAAATCGCCCTCCTGGGGCACTTCCGGCCTTAAGTAAGGCCGTACGGCAGTCGGGCAATCGGGCAGTAGGGTTAAGGGTGACGATCCGGATGGTTAAGGAGGAGAGATGGAGTCTCGGGAGCTGACCGATGAGCCATGGGTGTTCTTCCCCGAGCCAGGGTCAGAAAGTCGAGGGTGGACGATCGCCTGTAGGGTTCTGAGATGAGTTCTACTTATTAAGCATGAAGGGACTCAGTTCGCTTCCCGTCACTTCTTTACTTCGTCACTCCGTCACTTCTTCACAGGACCGTCCCGTCGGGGACGACGGCGTTCTTCGGGATCACGATGATTCCGTCCCGGATGTAATAGAAGCTCCCGTCGGCGTTCCGCAGGCCCTGGGCATTCACCAGACGGACGCCTCGACCGATGCGAACGTTCTTGTCGATGATGGCCCGTCGGATGACGGCGTCCGGCCCGACGCCGACGGGCGGCTCGCCCCGCCGGCGGGCGGATTCGACGTCGGCGGCCGACTCGTAAAAGTCGGCGCCCATCATGAGGACGGCTTCGAGTTCGGTATTCTCCCGAATGACGCTCCGAATCCCAATGACCGAATTCCGGATCCGGGCCCCCTCGATGATACAGCCCTCGGCGATCAGACTGTCGAGCACCTCACTCTGGAGGACTCGGGAGGGGGGTAAAAAGCGGTGGCGGGTGTAGATCGGCCGCTGGGGGTCAAAGAAGCTAAAGGGCGGGTTCGGTCCCGTCAGGGCGATGTTGGCCTCATAGAAGGACCGGATGTTGCCGATGTCGACCCAGTACCCCGAAAACAGGTACCCGAAGACACGGTAGTGGGTGATGGCGTAAGGGATGATCTCCTTCCCGAAGTCGATGAAGGTCGTCCCCGTCAGGACCTCAAATAGCACGGAGCGGTTGAAGAGGTAGATCCCCATCGAGGCCAGGTACCAGGGATGGTCTACGCCCAGTTCGGGGGGGACCAGGCCGGACGGGACGGCCAGGGGTGGGAGCCGCTCCGGCGGCGGCTTCTCGACAAACTGGACGATACGACGATCCTCGTCGATGACGGCGATGCCCAATTCCGGCGCCTGCTCGGGAGGGACGAACTTCAAGGCGATGGAGACATCCGCCTGGACGACCTGATGATGCTCAATAAAGTCCCGAAGGTCAAGCCGATAGAGTTGGTCTCCGCTGAGGATCAGAAAGTAGCGGTGGGGCAGGGGCCGGAAGTGACGGAGGTTCCGGCGCACGGCATCGGCCGTCCCCAGATACCAGCCTTCGTACTCGTAAGTCTGCTCGGCGGCCAAGATGTCCACAAAGCCGTTGGAGAAGGCGTCAAACTGGTAAGTCTGGACGATGTGCCGGTTTAAGGAGGCCGAGTTGTATTGTGTCAGAACAAAAATCTGATTCAGGTCAGCGTGGATGCAGTTGCTGATGGGGATGTCGATCAGGCGGTACTTGCCCCCGATAGGTACGGCCGGCTTGGCCCGGTCCTTCGTCAGCGGAAACAGGCGGGTGCCCCGTCCGCCGCCGAGGATGACGCAAAGGACTTCCTGTGCACCGATGGCGTTCGTTCGTCTCATAACCCGTCCGGTGGAGGTCGTTTTGAGCGGGCCCGCTTGACCAGCGCGTCCATAACCATCTGGAGGACGTCGTGCTGGGCCCGGTCCTGTTTGTGGATAATGGCCAGGCAGTGGCCCAGGGGGATGGACCGACGGACCACATCGGGGTCGTGCGAGGTCAGCACGATGATACGACTCCGGTCGATGCCCCGCTGGACGGCCCCTTCCAGGAAGGCTGGCCCGCGTAAGTCCGGGAGCTCGTAGTCCATGATGAGGACATCTACGTCGGGTCGCAGGTGGGGGAGGGCCTCCAGGGGATGGCGAAAGTAGCGGACCTCGACCTCCTCGGCGTAGCGCTCTCGGAGTTTCCTGCGTAGGTACCACCCGACCAGGGGATCATCGTCCACGATCACGCACTTCACGCTGGGACTTCTCCGGCTTGGACGGGAGCGGATACATCGCTTGGACGGCGGCGATCCACGGCGGGACCCGCAGGGTGACGGGCCGGGTCGAGCCGTCCGGAAGACGTAGTTCCGCCCCGACGGGTTCGGAGACTTCCGCATAGGGGATCCAAGTCCATCCGACCCAGACGAAGGGGTCCCGGCCGGGACCCCAGCCAAACGTCTTACGGGGCTCGCCCCGCCACCCGACGACCCCGCCCTCGGGGGGTTCCGCCCATGGCTCAGTCCCCAAGACCTGAAGGAGCCGTCGCGGGGGTCGCCCCAGATACGTCGCCTTGGCGACGACCTCCTGGCCGATGTAGCATCCCTTCGTATACGAGAGGGCGTGGTGGAACCCCACCTCCAGGGGCATCCACTCCTCGCCGGCCAGGTCGACCCAGGGCCATACCCAGCCGACGGTCCGCCGCCATCGGTGCCATTCGTCGAGGCTCATCGACCGGACTTCGACCGAGGGGTCCCACCGAGACGTCTCTGCTTCGTCCGTCCAGATCAGGTCAGCCATCCCATCCTCCCAGGGAATCTGGACGGTCCAGCCGGATGGCGCAGGGACCGTCCCGGCCGACGCCGCCGGTCGAAACCACCAGCCGGCGCGGATGGGCCGGACCTCCCATCGGACGTCCATCCGAAGCCGGTACAGGCTCAAGTGGCGGTCTAAAGTCGCCGTCCAGGCGTCCAGGGCAAAGAGCCGGAAGCCGCCGTCCGTTGGAGTGACCCAAGCGTCGGCGACGACCTTGCCCCGGGGAGTCAGAAAGAGACCGTAGCGGACTTCGCCCGCACCCGCCGACCGGACGTCCTGAGTCATCATGTTGTGCAGGAAGTCGACAGCCTGTGCCCCCGTCACGACCCACGTGACCCAGCCGGGAAGGTCGACCCACAGAGCCTGCACCGTCCTTGCCTCCAGAAGGCTCCGTCCCATAATCTATAGGGCCCTCGCCCGCCTGGCAAGGTCCCAGAGGAGGTCCTTTATGTATGAGGCGATCGTCGTCCGACCTATCGGATACGTGCGGACGGACGTGCCTGACGAGGAGATCCGGCACCGCCGTCGGGAGATTCGGGCCGAAATCGTCTTGGACGAGGACCTGGTACCGGCCCTGGACGGCATCGAGGACTTTTCCCACCTCTTCGTCCTCTTCTGGCTTCACCGGGTCCCACCGGAAGAGGCCCAACACCGGAAAGTGCACCCCCGGGGCCGGACGGATTTGCCCCTCGTCGGCGTCTTGGCGACCCGAGGCCGGAGTCGTCCCAATCCTATCGGTCTGACCGTCGTGGAGCTCCTGGAGCGTTCGGGACCAGTCCTGCGGGTGCGAGGCTTGGATGCCTACGACGGGACACCCGTCCTGGACGTCAAGCCCTATGATCCCCATGACGTCATCCCCCATCCCCGAGTCCCGGCCTGGTGGGAACAACTCCACAAATAATGTCCACTCGGTCTTTTAGGGGCAAACTGACGCAAGGTGACGAAGTGACGGAGTGACGGGTAACGAGTCACGAGTGACGAGTAACGAAGTGCCGTACTGCCGTACTGCCCTATTGCCTTAAAACCACCCCCTGCGTCCGTTACCGTACCCGTTGTCGTTTGAACACCCCTACGGCCGACCCTCCAGGATCTTCTGGGCTTCCGTCAGTAAGCGCTCCCGGACCCGGGGAGCCGCATCGGCTGGCAAGGCGCACCGAAAGCCCAGGTCGTCCCGCCGGGTGTCCGGCGGCCAACTCCGAGACTCATAGGTGAGGGCCCGGTCTCTACCTTCCCGGAAGGACCCGCCCTTGGCGACCCGTTTGCCATCGGAAGTGGCCGTCGCCGTCCACTCCCACACGTTGCCACACAGGTCCCAGACGCCGAAGGGACTTCGCCCGGTCGGATAAGCATCAACGGGCGTCGTCGAGCCGTGACGACTTTCCTTTGTATTGCACCGACTGGGGTCGAAGGACCGACCCCAGGGGAATTGCAGGGCCTGGGGGCCCCGGGCCGCATACTCCCACTGCTCAGCCGTCGGGAGGGTCTTGCCCTCCCAAGCGCAAAAGACCTGGGCCTCGTCCCAAGTGACCTTCACGACAGGGTGACGGGCGAGGTCCGGTGGATAAGTCACCGTCTGGCCATGGGCCCGGGCGACGACAACGTACCGTTCCCACGTCACGGGGAAGGCGTCTATGTAAAAGGCCGGGAGGGCGACCGTCCGGCTCGTCGGGCCGACGCCGACAAGGGCCGCCGTCGTCGCCGGGATGAGGACCATGTCCCGCACGACTCTCTGGAAGCGAGTAAGTTCGTTCCAGGCCGGCGTCCATACCGCCGCCAGTGCCTCGACCTGGCGGCGTACCTCTGGATGTCGCCAGGTCGTCTGCTCGACCTGTTGCCAGACTTCCTGAGCCTCGACCCAGTCGTCCCGGCGGACGGCTTCGGTCCACCGAGTCAGCAGGCCCATCCATAGGGAGCGCTCGGCCTCGCTCGTCTGCCGGGCCCGCTCGAAGACTCGCAGAATGCGGGGACTGGCGACGTCCTCGGGGGGCATCCAGGCGGGTTGAATCTGAAGGATGGCCCGAAACCGCTCCTCGGCCGCCGAGAGACGTCCCAGGGCTACGCTGGCGTAGGCCTGTAAAGCCAGGGCCTCGATGCGGGTGGCATCGTCCAACCCGCCGCTTTTCAGGACAGCCTGGGTCAGGCGGAGGGTGTCCTCAAAACGGGCTTCCTTGAAGGCCTGCCAGGCCGCCTGGAGACGGGAACGGACGTCTTGGGCCTGACCGGGCAGGCTCGCCAGGACACCGCCGAGCCCCATGAGGAGCCATACAGTCCATCGCCGACGGGTCATAATGGGAAACCTCCCCTCGAGGCTTCGGACCCCGAATCTCGTCCCGTCCTTATCCAAACCCCGCTCGCGAGTGCTTCGCTATGATTTCAGACTGGTATACGAGCTCCTTATGTGGTCACCGCGTCGCTCCATCACTCCGTCACTTCTGTCAGCAGGGCCTTCAGTCGAAGAGCGTTCCGGGGCGCGGACCCGCCGACGTCGTTGTTGAAAAAGGCGAAAGCCTGCTTCAGCGGAGCCGACCGAATTCGGTCGGCCCACACTCGGAGCTCGTCGTCGGTATAGTCGTATCGATACCAGGCCGTTCGCCCATGAAAGCGGACGTAGGCCGTCTCGTGGGTCACGATCAGGACCTCAGGCAGGCCCGTCGAGGCCGGGGCGCTCACGGAGACGAGTCCCACGTGGAGTGGGAGACTCCCGACGATACGGTCCAGGGCCTGGAACCAGGAGACGTGGCGGAACTCAATGAAATGGGCAAAGGAATGGGAAAGGGGTGCCAGCAGGCTCTTCCAGAAGTCGCTGTCCATACGGACCGACGGCGGAAGCTGGATCAGGATGCCTTTCAAACGGTCTCCCAGGGGCTCCATCGCCTCGTAAAAGGCCGGCCATCGGTCGTACTGCCGAAAGTGACTGATGGAGCGGTGGACCTTGACCACGAAGGCAAAGTCCGGACGGGCCGGCCGGACCCAGGCTCGGGTCGTGGCCGTCCGGGGGAAACGGTAAAACGTGCTGTTCATCTCGACGATGGGGAATCGGGCTTGGTAGTACTCGAACCACCGGTGCATGGGAAGGTCGGCCGGGTAGAAGAGACCCCGCCAGCCCCGGTAGAACCAACCGGAACATCCAACCCAATACCGCACCGACGGCATCCCCGCCCGCCGTTCCGGACACCCCGACAGGCCCCTCCTGTTCGGCCCCAGGGATTTCATACCATATCCCAACCCCGCACGCCAGTGGGGGTCACCAATGGAGTGACGGGTGACGAGTGCTTTGTATGGATGCAGGATACAGGATGCATGATGCAGGATAGAAATGGCCCGGATTCCGGTTACTTGGTACCTGGCACCCCTGCCCCATTCCAAGGCCCTCCTGCCTTACTGCCCGATTGCCTTATTGCCTTCCTGCCTTATCAC
>Ga0105155_1000294_pt1 | contig 17321 bp, 27 predicted proteins | sample SSWtaG_2_FD_89589 | JGI IMG/M metagenome (GOLD analysis project Ga0105155, IMG submission 89589) | Hot spring microbial communities from Sandy's Spring West, USA to study Microbial Dark Matter (Phase II) - SSWsed_130316 | ecosystem: Environmental > Aquatic > Thermal springs > Hot (42-90C) >...
ACTAATCTTTTCTTTAAGTTAATGGAGATTACGCTCAATTTTAATTTACTGATATATATTGTATTAATAAAGTATATATGTCTCAGTTTAAATATAATGTTGAAGTGAGATATATAGAAGAGCGAAGAATAATGTCCCTTGGAAGATCTTCGCTTGTAATTTCTCTCCCGAAATATTGGATTAAATCAACTGGGTTAAAAAGAGGGGACGTTATTTCAGTAGCTATTGGACGTGATCGTTCACTAATTATTTTTCCAGGATTAAGGAGAGAAAAATAAGTGGCATAACACTCTATATAGAGACGGAGGAGATGGAGCAAATCATAGCTTAAAAAATAGCTGCTTGCTATTTAAATGGTTACTCAAATATTAAACTTATTTCAAGGAATTTTTAGTATTCTATGGTGAAAGCAAGTTTTTTAGTTAAAGTTTCATTCTTTAAGATCCTTCTTGCGCTCTGAAGGGCATAGTTGTAGTCATAGATTGTTGCATTTTTTCTTTTCTGACTTCTCTAAGAATTTCTTGCTCCACCTTATACTTCAGCCGGCCTATAGTTAAAGCATCTATGGTGAATATTCCTGGAGCAATCTCCCTCATATCATCATTAAGATTTATTCCTTCAACACCTAATGGTGGCACTGCATTAACATCAGCTATAACTTTAAGCAAATTCATCGCATTCAACATCTCTTTATCAATGATTTGAATGCCGGGTCCAGCGGCGCAGAAGATTACATCAGCTTTCTCCATGACCTCAATTTTCTTCTCTTTTGTCGGAGCAAAGACTCCCTTAACATCGGCGCCATATTTTGTGCGGAGTAAAATAGAAAGATTTGCAACATATTCTTCTCCATTGCGCGCTTCGGATTTGGACTAACTATTGTGACGTTGCATCCATCTTAGACAGCAGGATTGCTGCTACTCTGCCTACAGGCCCGGTTCCAAAAATTGTGCAACGTTTGTCTTTTAGGCTTCCTAGATTTGAGCGGGTCAGCGCATCCTCAACCTTCGCCACCATAGCAGCAGTCGTAGTGTACGCTCCAGCCGGGTCAACTATAATACTAGTTTTAAATGGCGGAAACATGCAATCCTTAACGACTTCAAAAACTTCTTTTACTCTTTCCATGCCTCTTCCACCAATAAAGAAGCACATCTGCTTAATCCCTTTTTGGATCCCTTGAGAAGATCGCATCCTGAACTATCTTCTTCGCATCTTCGGTTGAAATATTCTCATAGGGAACTACTACGTTAAATCCAGCGTCATAAGCCATACAAATGTCAAAAAAACTAAAGTATTTTGAGAGAACTGGACATAAAATGTTATATGCTCCTAGAACTTATGATTTCACAATTATTTTAAGAACAATAATGGTAGTGAGTAAAGTTGAGTAAGGTAGTTAGAGTGGGAGTGTTAAAAGCTGGATGTATAGGCTCTCTACCATTATTAGAATTCCTTTTAGATGAGAGGGCTGATAGGGAGGATATTCAGGTTAAGGTTATTGGTTCAGGTGCCAGGGTCACCAGTGAGCAGTGCATAGAGGGCGCTGAGCAGATTCTGAAGCAGGATTTCGATCTAATAATATTTGCTGGTCCAGCGCAGACGACTCAAGGTCCCTCTGAGGCACGTAAGATTCTTAGAAATTCCAATAAGCCAGTGATAATAATATCGGATAGCCCGGCAAAGAGGATCATTAAGGAGCTTGAGGAGACTGGCTTCGGGTACATAATTGTTGAAGCCGACTCAATGATAGGTGCTAGGAGAGAGTTCCTTGACCCGGCTGAAATGGCTTTATACAATTCTGATGTCATTAGGGTTTTAGCTGCGACTGGAGCGCTAAACATTATAGTTGAAGAAATAGATAAGGTGATTAACGCCATTAAATCTGGCGAGAAAGTTATCCTACCAAAATTAATAGTTGATGGCAGGAGGGCAGTTGAGGCGGCTGGCTTCTCAAATCCATACGCTAAAGCTAAGGCCATAGCTGCCTATGAGATTGCCAAGCAAGTTTCCACGATCACTTTTGAGGCGTGCTTTAAAGTGCAGGAACCGGACCTTTATATTCCGCTAGTTGCCACAGCGCATGAAATGATGAGGGTTGCTGCAAGATTAGCTGACGAGGCTAGGGAAATTGAAAAAGGTAGCGACTCTGTTTTAAGGAGACCGCACTTTAAGGATGGAACATTGGGTAAAAAGAAACGCTTGATGGAAAAACCTCAAAGGACTAATATCTTAGAGTAATACCATCTTTGATTAACGGTATAAGACTCTACCAAAAGACATAATTGGATCTTTAGAGCAATAGTAACTTGAGGGATAATTTTGGTTTCCGCATGTGTTCTAATAAGAACTGAGCGTGGCAGATTTGAGGATGTTGTTAAATCAGTGAGCCAGATAAAGGGCGTGAAGAGGGTTTTTCCGGTTTTGGGGAGATATGATGTCGTAGCAGAGGTTGAGGCGTCGGATATGAAGGATCTTGGAGCAATAATTCTTAGAATGAGTAGATTGAGCGGCGTGGTCTTCACGGAAACCCTTGTAGAGATAGAGTATTAGAGGGGATATGGATGATGAACGCGTGCATATTGTTAAAGGTTGTTCCGACAAAGGCTGAGGCAGTTTTGGAAGCTATCAAAAAGGTTGAAGGTGTTAGAAAAGCATTCTTCACATATGGTAGATTTGATATAGTCGTCTTTCTGGAGGCAAGGGATTACGCTGAACTCCGAAAAGCAACAACCACAATAAATGGTATAAATGGTGTTAGAAGCACGGAAACTCTTGTGGAAGCCTAGCACTATAATTGATTATTAAGATCCCTTTTTTATTTTCTAAGTATAAGGCTGGCGCCTAGAAATGATACTATTTATAGCATCTAAAGTTGATGCAGCTGGATTAAACATAGCCAATAAGCTCATAGAAGTGTTTAAGTTTAAGGAGACCGGCAAAAAATTTCTTGGAAACCCGCTATATTCAAGGGATATTAAAGGTTCTGAGGAAGCTATGTTAGCTTTTGTTGATGTTGAACCAGTGGATACGCAGAATCTGCCTTACCCAGAAAACCTAAGATTAGTAATTTTTGTATCAAGGCATAGTAGTAAAAGCGGATTACCAACATTGTCCGTTCACACTCCAGGAAACATTGGTGATGCGCTGCTCGGGGGAATCCCTAGAAAAGTATCGGTAGCACCAGCGAGCGCAATGAAAGCAGCATTGATCGAGATGATGAATGCTCGAGAGGAGATGAATCTCCCCTACGAGGTCTCCTATGAATGCACCCATCATGGACCATCACTTGATATTCCAGCTATGTTTGTTGAATTAGGCAGTTCTCCGGAGCAATGGCGAGACATAAAAGCCGCTGAGGCTGTTGCTAGAGGGGCTATGGCAGCAGCGGAAAATGAAATGATTTATCCAACGGTTTTAGGAATTGGCGGTCAGCATTATAACGAGAAGTTTACGCGTATTGCATTGACAAGCAATATCGCCTTCGGGCACATGGTTCCTAAATACGCGCTTCATGAATTTGATGAAGAAATGCTTAGGCAGTGTATAAAGAGAACTGTTGAGCATGTTGAAAAAATCATTCTGGATTGGAAAGGAATAAAAGGCGCTGATAAAGAACCCCTACTTAAAATCCTGAATAACGTTGGTGTAAAGGTGGAAAAAGTTTAACTGGAAATTACCTTGCTTCGTATCTTACCATGCTGTTTTTTCCCGAATCTTAGCTTCTAATGCTAGGGCTTCGAGATGGGCTCTTAGTATTAAGTCGGGCAGCACTTCTGGTAGAGGGACTCCGCTGTTTAAAGCTAAGTTTCTAGCCTCAATCAACGCCCTTTGTAATAACGGCACTACCGTTTCAGAGGTTGGATAGGCTGCGTTTAGAGCCAAGTAGATTGCCTGAGTATAGGCTAATTCAATATTCTTCCTATACTCGTCAAAGTTTATTTTTAAGTCGCTTTCCGATAAAACTATTCCTGCATCGATATCATATGCGGCTTTAATCAGTAAGCCGAGCTCTATTGGCTTAATGCCAAGCTTGGAAAGGGCCGCTGCAAGGCTCTCACTTATTACCTCACCCTTCCTCGCCACGACAGTATCTTTGCTAACCCAAACGCTCCCACTTTCAATGCGTGTCGGTATGCCAACTGCATTAAGTTGACTGATGATTGGCCCTGGAGGGAGCCCAGTGTTGCCAGCTGGAACAATTATATCTTCGGTTGCAATATCACCTGCTTTCGCTGGCACTTTAACCTTGCTTTTTTCAAAAATTAAGGCGAGTTTAAATGGATTGTAGTTTGTGAAAACATATACATTTGATCCCTGCATATATTCCTTAAGTTTATCTAAGATCTGTTTATTTGAAAACTCTCTCAGTGCGCGCTCAACTAAGGTGTTCTTATAAACCTTTAAGTAGGCTATTCCCTCAATCTTCTTTCTTATTTCCTGTAATTGTAATGCTCTGACCTTATGTAGACTTGCAATACCTAGAATACGATATTTTGTCAGTAGGCTTTTTATTTCCTTAACTTTCTCAGACTTTTCAACTAGCGTTTTACGGACTTGAATCAGCAATGTTAATCCTCCTCAATCCTGACTTTTATTGGCGGGCCCATGGACGCCTTAATGTAAATTGAGGCTATATTTTTAATTCCCCTCTTAAGTTTTCCCTCAATCCTCTTGATAACAGCATCAATATTATCAATTATCTCATCATCACTCATGTTTTCTGTGCCGACACGGCAGCTTAAAACTGGTTGACCACGAGTTCTAATCATGACCAGTCTCTTGTGTCTCTCAATTTCACGTTCTATATCCGCAGTTGGAGGTATAGGGGTAGGCATCTTGCCCCTAGGACCGAGGATTGCACCAAAGACCCTACCAACTATAGGCATTAGGGGTGCAGTTGCAATGAACGAATCTATTTTCTTGGCTATTTGTCTCTGTCTCTTCTTGTCACCAGCTAGAGCTTCAATCTCCTCCTTCTCTAAGACCATGTCAGCCCCAGCCCTCCTAGCCCTTAAAGCGGCGTCACCTGAAGCGAAAACGCATACATTTACTTTCTTCCCTATAGGATGCGGTAACTCGATAACCTCTTGTATTCTATTCTCGGGTTTACTTACGTCCACATCTTTAAGGTTTATAATCAGCTCTATTGATTGATTAAAATTTCTCTTAGGGGTCTTTTCCCTTAATTCTCTAAGAGCTTCACTCAAATGTTTTCTTTCAACAGACATTTTTAGGCTCAACCTCGGAGGGGAGAAGATAGGAAGAAAGAGGATAAAAATATTACTGCTATTTTTCCTCAGCGCTCTTAATTACATCATCATACTTTCCTTCGTCTATTTCTCTTAAAACAACTTTTGGATCCTTTCCATCAACGGTAACACCCATGCTAACACAGCTACCGATAATCTCCTTAACAGCGGCCTTGAGACTTTTCGCTAAAAGTTTGCTTCTCTTTATCTTCGCAATCTTTATAACCTGCATTATTGATAGATTGCCAACCTTTTCAGAATTAGGTTTGCCTGACCCCTTTTGTATTCCAGCCTCCTTAACTATTAAAGCTGAGGTTGTAGGTATGCCAACCTGCACCTCGAATGATTTTGTCTCAGGATCCACGATAACTTTAACTGGAACCTTCATGCCAGCATACTCTTTCGTTAACTCGTTAATTTTATTAACGACAGCAACAACATTTACGCCCAATGGTCCAAGAGCTGGGCCTATCGGCGGACCAGCTGTTGCATGTCCACCACTAACTACTAAATCAACAACCCTTTTTTCAGCTGGCATGACTTCACTTCCCCTTAGACACTATTTTTACGTAGTCAGCGTGGACCGTAACTGGTAAGGTGAAAGTCGCTTCAAGTAATTCTACGGTTACCTCCTCTCTATCTCTATCTATATCCGTTACTTTAGCCCTCATGCCCTTAAATGGCCCACTAACGATTTCAACAATATCATTAACATCCAATTCCTCAATTACCGACTTAACTAAAACGTATTTTTCAATATCTGAAAGTGGCATGGAGCCCTGCACCCTCGACTTAACATGCTTGATATTTGCAACGGCATGCTCAACAAAGTGAGGTCCATCAGCCTCGATAAATATGTAACCCTTCAAGTTTTCGGGTATAAGTATCGCTTTAACAGGTATATTGTTTACCTCAACGCGTCCCATTATAATTTTAGCGACATTCTTTTCCTGGCCAACAGTTACGCTTACTGTAAAAATTCTAGCGGATTCTTCACTCATTTTCTTCACGCACCAGGCAGAACTCTAATGAAGCCCGCAAGCATGTATACTATGAAACCTATTAAGCCAACTATGATTATGCCTAAAAAGCATATTTTTATAGATAGCCAGAACTCATCTCTATCAGGCTTCTTAGCGAATCTAAGTAATCTCAAACTATCCTTTATGAACGATATTAAACCCAATTTAACGCCCACCGTCTAATACTCAGAAAAAGGAGAAGCCTATATAAAAGCATATCTTCACAAAATAACTGAACTACTGAATTAGGAACCCCTTAATAAGTAGGCTATAGATCTTAAGGGGGAGCTATACGCGCGGATAAAATTTAGGAATGGCGAGTATTATCGTGACACAAGTAAGTTACCTGCTTTTATCAGCGCTATTATTTCCCCCGTTTCTAGACAAATCTGGGATCATCATCTTACTTTTAGCGACTATAGCGGCCTCCTCCAATATCTTCTCGGCCTCCATTCCCTCCACATCAAAATTTAAGTTTTCACTTGCGCTTCGGCTAACGTCCAGCATCATTTCATCGAGCATCCTTTCGATCTGCATTAGTTCTGGGTTAATCCCCGGAAATAGTGGCGCTATATTTGCGCGTATTTCTCTAACAGTTCTCTTAGCTATATTTATAATTGATGTGAAGTTTCCGAGCTCGTAAAGTGTGCGGAGCCTTAATGCAGCTTTATCTAGAAATAACTTTGAATTTATGAGTAAATCCTTATGTTTACGTATCTCTACAAGCTCATTAGCAATCATCTTAGCTCGGGCATCATCATGTCTCTCGTAAGCCTGAACAATTTTCTCGGATAGTTCTTTCTCACGCCTAATGTAATGCTCGATATATTCGTTTACCTTGCTCAGTTGCGCCTCGATAAATTTTATTGCTCTATCAACCTGAATTTTTAAAGGCTCTATCGGCCGAAGTGCGCCTTTTATACCTTTGGTAGACCCTTCCCACTTTCCGGAAAAATCTCCAGTCAATACATCACCATCCGTGTGAAGAATATTGCCAAAGAAAAATTAAGATTTCTAATAGGGAGATATATAAAGCGATAAGCATATATTTGTTCGCTGAGCATTTTTAATAAAATATTAGAAGGATAGTTTGATTTAGGCTTAAAGAGGCCTTCAATTACTTGTTGGGAGGGTATCAGCATGGTTATTGATAGAGTATTGACGGGTATTCCAGGCTTCGATGAAATAGTGAATGGTGGGATACCTAAACGGAATGTGGTTCTCTTAGCTGGTGGGCCTGGAACTGGAAAATCGATATTTGGTTACCAGTATTTATATAATGGGTTGATGAGAAACCAGCCTGGTGTGCTTGTAGCATTAGAGGAGCATCCCGTTCAAATAAGGTTATCCATGTCTCAGTTCGGTTGGGATGTCTCATCTTATGAAGAGAAGGGTAAATTTGCTTTGGTTGACGCTTTCACAGCTGGAATAGGTGAAGCTGCTAAGAGAGAGAAATATGTTGTTAGAGCGCCCGATGACTTTCAAATGCTTATTGATGTTCTTAGATCCGCTGTTAAAGATGTTGGTGCAGAGAGAGTAGTCGTAGATTCGGTTACAACACTTTATATAACTAAGCCCGCTTTAGCTAGGAGCATGGTTCTCCAACTTAAGAAAGTTCTGTCCGGTTTAGGGTGCACATCAATACTCGTCTCGCAAGTGAGTGTTACTGAAAGGGGGTTTGGCGGACCGGGTGTTGAGCACGCAGCCGATGGAATAATTAGGCTTGATTTAGATGAGATTAATGGTGAGCTCAGGCGCAGTATTATTGTTTGGAAGATGAGGGGAACGTCCCACTCAATGAAAAGACACCCATTCGAAATAACTAATAAAGGTCTTATTATTAAGCCTAAAGAGATAATTATGGTATCTAGGAGGGTGAGTGAGAGTGAGTGATGTTCCTCTTTCACCAGTTGGAAGAGAAGAGATTCATAAACTTGAAGCGGTACTTCTAGTCAACAGCATCCTGAGGCCGGAGGTCCTTGAGGAGCTAAGGAGCTCGGAAGAGAGAGTAACCTGGGTTGACAGCCTTGCTGTTGCAGCGGCGGCTTTAGCGAGGGAGAAAGCGAAGATGAGCGTATCCAGAATAGCGGAGGAGCTTGGGAGAACTGAGGCTACAATAAGGAATCATCTTCAGGGGAAGACTAGGGCTGGACAAATAGTAAGAGAGACGTATGAGAAGATAGCTAGAGAGGGTGTAAGTATAATTCTACCTGAGATAACAGCGACTCTAAAAGAGGAAAATGAGCGCTTGAAATCTGAGCTGAATGAAGAGAGAAAGAAGAGACAAGAGATGCAGAAATTACTTGAGAGTATACGTGAGAAATTAACTCAGATACTTAATCAGATTGGAACCGTTTAACAGTCAGTGAGCGCGGGAAAACATTATTTGGATCGCTGCATATTTCATACTTTTGGAGGCTTAGTTAGTGGATATTTTCGATATATTTAAGCTTAGAAGGAGCATTCGCTCATTTACCAGTGAAGACATTAGTGAAGAGCAAATTGAGAAAATTATAGATGCTGCGAGATGGGCTCCATCAGCAGGAAATATTCAGCCATGGGAGTTTATTGTAATTAGGAGACCGGAGATTAAAAGGGAGATCGCTAAAGCCGCATTGAACCAGATCTTTATTGAGGAAGCTCCAGTAGTCATAGTTGTATGCGCAGATGAGGTTAAATCCAGCAGGGTATATGGAAGCCGCGGGGCAAACCTCTATTGTATACAAGATACTGCCGCTGCGATTGAGAATATGCTTCTAGCTATTTGCGCGCTAGGTTTAGGAGCATGCTGGGTTGGCGCATTCAATGAGGATGATGTTAGACGAACTTTAAGGATACCTAGAGGATTAAGACCGGTGGCAATAATACCTGTAGGGCACCCAGCTGAAAAACCCGCTCCGCCACGTAGGAGGGCGCTAAAAGAAATAATTCACTATGAGGGCTTCTAATTAAAAGGGGAAACCTTAAATCACATCTAATTATATCTTCTTGATATCGTAGAGACTTTTAGCTGTCTCTAAAAATGTTAATGCTTGCTTACTGTTAGCGGATAGCCCGTGCAAGCATCGCCCCCGCTTAAGGCCGCCTAAAAGTCTCCTTAATATGATTCTTTTCTAATTCATCTTTTAGCATTTGTAGTTATTTTGTGATTCCGTAACCAATTAACCTCCATCTTCCCATTATTTTCCGGCTTATTGCAATCCTCGAGTTTTCCTCGGCGCAAACTGGGCGTGTGAGCTTGAGAGTAATATTTTCGCCCTTCACGTGTGTAACGCTTCCAGTAGTAATGGCTGTTCCAACATCTAATAGGAGGGATTCCCCAATATTTATCTGCTTAACTTCAATTTGCTCTTTTGCTCCAATAACGCGCTCAAAAAGGTGAACCTCAACAGTTAATTCGTATCTTGTAGGCGGGAGTGAACCTGGTTTACCAGCAACGTTCCCAGATAATCCATCAGCCTTCGTTAGGGATGGATCTAGGAGAGTACCGACCCCGACTAAGCCCCCGCATATGGCCTCATCAACGTATCTGCCGCCCGCATGCAAGCTTGTTATCTTCGTGAGAAGCGGCTCATATGCCCCTTTAGCTTGACTTACTCCGGGCTTTATCTCAATATCCTCTCCAACCCTGAATTTACCTTGGAGTATTGAGCCCCCTATAACTCCGCCAACAAGATTTTCGATCGGAGTCCCAGGCTTATTTACATCAAATGAGCGGACAATATACATACGTGGTGGCTTTGCAGGGTCTCTTGGTGGCGTTGGGATATATTTTTCTATAGCGTAGAGTAGCAGGTCTATGTTAACTGAGTGGAGGGCTGACACTGGAATTATAGGCGCTCCCTCTGCTACCGTTCCCTTCGTGAACTCGATTATTTCCCTATAGCTTTCAAGAGCTCTCTTCTTGTCAACAAGATCAATCTTGGTTTGGGCTATAACTACTTTGTTGACACCTATTATCTCTATTGCCGCCAGGTGCTCTCGGGTTTGAGGTTGGGGGCATGGTTCATCGGCAGCTATAACCAGTATAACACCATCCATAACAGCGGCTCCAGAGAGCATTGTTGCCATTAAAGCCTCATGTCCAGGCGAATCAACAAAGCTTAATGCTCTAACAAACTCACCCTTTGCCCCACATCTTGGGCAAATCTCGCTTGTTGAATAGTTACGCGGCGGCTCGCAAACTGGGCATTTGTAGACTGGTGCATCAGCATACCCAAGCTTTATGGTGATTCCCCTCTTTAGCTCCTCACTATGTCTAGCTGCCCAAACACCTGTAATAGCCTCAACAAGGGTTGTCTTTCCATGGTCGACATGACCTATCGTACCAATATTGACCTCTGGTTGACGCGGTAGCCCGCCAATTTTAGCCATACCTATCAACAGAGGAAAAGAATTAGACGAATATAAAGGCATCGATAAAATTTAGTTAGACTTGTAGGAAGCTTTTATTAGGGCGATTATGTCTTTTAAAAAATGAATGGTGAGATAATATGGCTACTTGTAGTAAATGCGGCTTTAGGATACCTGAAGGTGCAGTTTTCTGCCCGAACTGTGGAGCCCCAGTTAAAAGAGTTGAGGAACATATTGTTCCATCAGGTCGTATAGGAAATCTCATTAGGCTTGGGCTGCTAGGTACTTTACTATCATTTTCAATTACGTACTTAATTGTATCGCTTGCTGGGTCAATAGAGTTGTATTTTATGCCGTCATTTCTATCAGCTCTAGTAGTTATATATTTTTCTAGGACTAAAAATCTTAAGGACGCTATTATAGTTGCTGCAGCGGTTTATCTCTTCACCGAAGCGATATTTAATGGACTCTTTCTCGGTACACTTCTCGCAATGCGACAATCAATAGATTCATATTACGCAGAATACTATAGAAACTACGTGCCGACAGTTGTTGATGTCTTAATGTACTCGATTTCACCAATCACTGCGATAATAGCTGGCTACATTGGCTCTAAGATAGCGCCGAAGGGAAGAGAGGAGGTGTATGGTTATCCTGGAGAAAGCGGCATCGGGCCCACATTATCTTGTAACGTTAGAGTTAAAGATGCCTTCAAAAAATTTAAATTAATCTTATCGGCTCTTAATACAAGTTAAGCAGCAATACTGGTGTATTCCGATGAATGTTCCTAAGGAGATAAGAACCTACTGCCCAAAATGCAATAAACATACTGTACACACTGTTTCCATTTACAGGGATGGTAGGCGTAGAGCTCTCGCTAAGGGTGAAAGAGCTCATGAGCGCGAGAGGAAAGGTTATGGTGGACAGAAATATCCTATACTTAGGCGTAAGGCTAAAACGACGAAGAAGCAGACATTGAAGCTTAAGTGTAAAGATTGCGGCCATACGCTTCATAGGGAAGGCATACGCCTAAAGAAGCTTACGATACAACAATAATGTTTTCTTAAGGGTAATGGGGTGATTCAAATGAGAATTTGGGAGAAAATTATACCGAAACCAAGAAGTAATTTTCTCCAGGTTAAATGTCCAGATTGCGGTAATGAGCAGATAACTTTCAGCCACGCAACAACAGTTGTGCGCTGCAATATCTGTGGATGTATCCTCGCTGAACCAACTGGTGGGAAAGCAGATATAAAGGGCGAGATAGTAACTAAATTTGAGTAGATAGGCGCTGGAGTGGAATATGCCCATAATTAAGAGTGGTGAATGGCCTGAAGTCGGCGAACTAGTGATATCCACGGTTAATGAGATAACAGATTATGGCGCATATGTAACTCTAGATGAATATGGTAAGGAGGGCTTCCTCCATATCTCCGAAATATCATCCGGTTGGATAAGGAATATCCGTGACTATATCCGTGAGGGGGAGAAAGTTGTCCTAAAAGTTTTGAGGGTTAGCCCGGAGAAAAACCAAATAGATTTATCCCTGAGAAGGGTCACACAACGTGAGAAGAGAGAAAAAATTTTATTGTGGAAAAGAAGCCGAAAAGCTGAAGGGCTTCTCAGAAGCGCAGCCCAAAAGCTTGGAATGACCCTAGAAGAGTTATATGATAGGGTTGCTGAAATCCTCGAGAAATCCTTTGGCGACATTTATGGTGGGTTAGAAGCCGCCGCTAGGGAAGGTGCGGAGGTACTGCTAAAAGCTGGTTTACCAGAGAATATATCTGAAGCTCTTGCGGAGATCGCTAAGGAGAAAATTAAAGTTTCGGAGGTTAAAGTTAAGGGAACATTAACTTTAACCTGCATAAAACCTGACGGAGTCTTAAGAATAAAGGAGGCATTGCTAAAGGCTAAGGAGAGAGGGTCCAAAAAGGGCACAAACGTTAGAATATATGTGGTAACCCCGCCCAAATATCAGGTGGAGGTTACGGCTAAAGATTATAAGGAAGCGAATGCCATTCTAAAAGTAGTGGCAGATACCGCTATAAGCACCATAACCAAGCTTGGCGGGCAAGGATCATTCGAGAGTGGATAAGGAATTATGGTTTGGCTGCTGAGGAAATGCGTAAAATGTGGGAGATATACGCTTAAAAAAGATTCATGTCCATATTGTAACGGAGAAGTACGCATTCCGCATCCGGCAAGATTCTCTCCAGATGATAAATACGCCATTTACAAAAGCGCTTTAAGAGGCATACTAAATGAGGAAAACAATAATAATAGAGAAGGAGAAAGTTGAATTAAAGAACCCTGTTCTTATAGAGGGACTTCCAGGACTTGGAATGGTTGGTAGAATAACCGTTAAATATTTGATAAAGCAGCTTAAGGCTAAAAAATTTGCTGAGCTTTATTCGCCCCACTTCGCCTATTATGTTCTTGTAAGTGATGATGGTAGCATAAATCTTCTAAAGAATGAATTTTATTATTGGTGTAACGATGCTGGGGAAAATGACTTGATACTTTTAACTGGTGACAGCCAAGCACAGACAGTTGAGGGACAATATGAGGTAGCAGATGCAATACTTGAGTTCGCAAAAAACAAAAATGTTAAGTTAGTTATAACTGTTGGCGGATATAGAAAGGATGTTTCAGGCGTGCCACAGGTTTTAGCTTCAGCAACAAGCCCAGAGATCCTCAAGAAGGCCCTAGAGGCTGGATCTATAAGTAGTCCACCTGGGAGCCCAATTATTGGGGCAGCGGGATTAATACTTGGTTTAGCGAAATTTAGGGATATTGAGGGAGTATGCCTATTGGGTGAGACGCCCGGTCACATACCTGACCCGAGACCCGCTAAAAGTATTTTAATGGTTATTATGAGGATGCTGAATCTAGAATTGGATTTAACGGACCTAGATAAAGAAATTCAAAGGATCGCGCAGATTGAGGAGCAAATAAGGAGGATAGAGGAGCAGCGTAGAGCCACTGAGAGGGAAATCAAAAGATTGGAGGGGGAGAGAATATCTTACATAGGATAGGTGTTGGTGAGAGAAGTTCTATTAGAGTTTGATTTGAAGTTAAATGATAAAATCCTGCTTTTTTCTGAGATATTTCTGTAAAATCATTTTATATTCTTCTAGATCACTTATTGTGTGATTTATCGTGCTTATATGGAAATTTATAACGTCATAAATTTCCGTTTCAGAGTCAGCCTCAAGTATGTCGTTTTCAATCTGCTCAGCCATTAACTGTGTAAGCTCATTCCGTCTGGAGACGGATTTAAACGAGTCCAATATCTTTCTTTTAAGTTCATTCACATGAGGCTTAGGTAAATCCCCCTTAATAATCTGGTTTGCAATATCATTAATAGTGTTTTCATCCGATAAAGGTATGCTCTTTCTAGCGGCAACCTCCCCTTTAGGTGTCAAAAATATGACTAAGGGAACGCTATTAACGCCATAAATCTCAGCTAATTCATTATTTTCCGGATCCTCAATATTAACTAAGTGAATTTGAATGTCCTTCCTCTTCCTCTGAAGCCTCCTCATTATTGGGAGCAAATTTCTTTTGCTCTCATATAAGTCCGAGTAAAAATACATTATTTCAACTTTTTTCTCTTCTTCACTCATAGTTACCTTACTACACTCTCCACTATGCACTTTCATCATTAAAAAATAAGGGATCAAAGCTATGGAAAGTTTCCGGTAAAGTTGTGGAAATTTAAGCCTTCTTAGTTATCTCCTTAACTATTCCAGCAGCGATAGTGGTTCCCATATCACGTATAGCGAATCTTCCTAGCTCAGGAAACTCCGTGTAAACCTCTAGGCACACTGGCCTTACTGGTTCAAACCTAACAAGCGCAGCGTCACCAGTCTTAAGGAACGCTGGTTTCTCCTCCACTACTTGACCAGTCCTTGGATCAATCTTCCTTATGAGCTCAGCAAATCTACATGCGACTTGCGCTGTGTGAACGTGGAGCACCGGTGTATATCCGGCGGCTATTGCTGTTGGATGATAGATAACTATTATTTGCCCTATAAATTCCTTAGCTACAGTCGGTGGGTTTTCTGGATGTCCAGCCACATCACCTCTCCTTAGATCCGTCTTCGCTACACCCCTAACGTTGAAACCTATGTTGTCTCCGGGCTCAGCTCTGGGTATCCTGACGTGGTGAGTCTCGATAGATTTCACTTCACCTATCTTGCCCGATGGCATAAATATTACTTTATCTCCCTCTTTAAGTACGCCAGTCTCAACGCGCCCAACAGGCACTGTGCCAACACCAGTTATTGAATATACATCCTGGATCGGTATTCTCAGCGGCTTATCAATAGGTTTAGGCGGCACCTCAAAGAGATCTAAGGCTTCATATAATGTCGGACCCTTATACCAAGGCATATTTGGACTCGGCTTAACTAAGTTGTCACCAGTCCACCCGGATGTTGGTATAAACGGTATCTTCGCGACATTGTAGCCTACTAACTTCAGCATTCGGCTTACTTCATTCTTAATCTCCTCATAGCGATCTTTACTCCAGTTAACTGTTGGGTCATCCATCTTATTAATGCATACTATCATCTGCTTAACTCCTAAAGTAAATGCTAGGAAGGCATGCTCTCTAGTTTGCCCTCCTGGTCCTATACCAGCCTCAAATTCACCTTTCTTGGCTGAGACGAATAGGATTGCTGCATCCGCTTGACTTGCTCCAGTTATCATGTTCTTAACGAAGTCTCTATGGCCAGGCGCATCTATAATTGTGAAGAAGTATTTTGGAGTCTCAAACTTTAAGTATCGTAAGTCTATTGTTAAACCTCTTTCTCTCTCCTCCTTAAGATTGTCCAGTACCCAAGCGTATTTGAAGCTCTCTTTGCCCATCTTCCTTGCTTCTTCCTCGTATTGTTTCAGAGTCCTCTCGTCAATTACGCCAGTTAGATATAGAAAGTGCCCCATTGTTGTTGATTTACCATGGTCTACGTGCCCAATTATGATCAAATTCAGGTGAGGTTTTTCTGGCCTGCTCATTTTTTATCCTCCACTCTAACTTTTTAGTTTGATTAAAATCATTTTCATTCAATTATTTTAAGTTTACTTTTTCCAGTTATTTAAAGGTTCTTTCAGTATTTAGAGTAGAGTAGAGGGTTAGTTATATCGTCCCTTCGGTCAATGTATTTAATGGTTACGTGTTTATCGGGCTTTACTACTGGTTTAGGTTCCCCTAAAACCTCAAACCTAAATAACGAAGACTTATACCAGTAGATTCCTGGGTTTCCGCTAACTGGAAAACATAGTCTTCTAGTGAACATTTCATAGTTTACGGTTTCATAAAGGGTTCTATATTTCGAAAAATCTCTGATTATGTCAGTTATTACGCAGTTCATCTGGAGAAGCATTTTCTCAACAGCCCTCCACTTTCTATATGATGCCTCAGCTGTTGAGAGCCCAAAGTATCCGACGCCATTCTCTTTCAGGCATGCGACACCCCTAGAGAGGAATGCCTTAAGCCCACTTAAGGTTTCAAGAGGCTCGGATGAAAATACGTCGAATGCGCCCAGTAATTCTTTGGGAAGCGGATTTGAGACATCATACTGCTGAAATTCTATGTTTAATCCATATTCTTTACATATGCCTTTTATATGTTCGCCGAGCCTTGCGTCAATATCTAAAACGAATATTCTTGATGGTAAACCCGTTAAGGCCAAAGCCACGCTTAGTAAATCGTCATCACCTATTAATATGAAGGATTTATCTGCTAGATCATTATGATAGTGCATTAATGCCACTCTGGAAATAACATCTTGCTCGCGCATATATCCTTGAAAGAAGTTTGCGTTCGGTAAAGGTCTGTTTTTCATAATCTGAACAAAATATTCCATAATTTCCTTGAATTTTCCATTAAAAATTATCCTCTTGCCCTCGCATTTATCACATATTCTGCCCTTAAACTCTACGTGAGTTTTATCAACTCGCTCTAATCCTTTTTCTGTCAAGTAAATTTTGTCTTCTTTTATGTTTATTAAGCCCTCTCTAAAAAGATTATTTAACGCAGCCACAAACTCCTTCACAGTGAATTTGTTTTCATCAAGCAGCTCCCAGAAACCCTTTTCAAATTCAATGAGAGAATTGAGTATTTGGGTTTCGATTCTTCTCATAGAACTCCCTTCTCAACACTTTCTTCTCTACGGTTGTAGGTTTTAGCTCGTCAATTAAAAGATCAAAGGCTTTCAGAGCGCTTTCATCAGATCCACAAGTAAATATATCTAAAGCGACATAGCCACATTCAGGCCATGTATGAACACTTAAGTGCGACTCGCTCAGAATATATGCAGCAGAAACACCATAAGGCTCAAATTGATGGAAAATTGAGGAGACAACGTGAAGCCCAGATTTAGAGACAACCCTATCTAAAATAACGCGTAAATCTTCTACTCTCGCTATCTTCCTGGGATCTACTCCCAGGAAGTCTGCAATTATATGGATGCCCAAGGCGAACATCCGCCATTTCTTTTTTATGACTCACTGAGAGTATGCTTATTCGCCGCCACTGCATACGATGCTAATTCTCCTTATCTCCAAAAATTATTGAGTGAAATTTTATAAATATTTCGATTTAAAAGGTTAAAAGTAATCAGCAAAAGATTTCTATAGAAAAAGCCTAAAAAACAGATTTTCATGGAGAAATAATGAAAATAATTAAAAAAAA